>Ga0210003_1001594_pt1 | contig 19857 bp, 23 predicted proteins | sample LantaG_FD_182804 | JGI IMG/M metagenome (GOLD analysis project Ga0210003, IMG submission 182804) | Deep subsurface microbial communities from Baltic Sea to uncover new lineages of life (NeLLi) - Landsort_02402 metaG (SPAdes) (version 2) | ecosystem: Environmental > Aquatic > Marine > Oceanic >... | reverse complement strand
TATCGGGACAGGCTCTAAAGGGGGGCTGATGCCCCCCCCATCCCCTAAGGAGGGCTGATACTGTATTCTTCTGTAAATTACTCCTTATAAAATAACGTGATTAATCACGGCATTAATGCAGTGATATTCCTCAGTGCTTAACTCTGTGTAAATCCGTGTTCATCCGTGGTTAAATATCTTTATTACAGATTCTTAAGGTGTAATATAAGATCGTTGACATTTACTTCGGTACTTAAGTATCTTTTTATGAAGTTCCCGTTTTTATCAAAGAGCGCAACAAAGGGAAAATTCCTTATCCTGTAATAGTTTGCAACAAAAAGGGAGTTGTCTTCTGTACCTATATAAATAAAGACTGCAAGACTTTATTCAATAGTAGTACTGAACTTTCTTTTATCCTCTTTGCAGAGAGCTTTGACAAGTCTGCGTCCCGATATGATGCCTGTTGGCAGTCCGCCTCCCGGTTCCACCCACTGACCGCACATGTAGAAATTGCTGAGCCCGGGTAGTGTCTGTGACATAGGCTTCATTATAACATTTGAATTGTCGGGAGTGATCAGCCAGCCTTCGAAACTTCCCTGCCAGTTACCGGTGTACCGTTCAAAAGTAAGGGGAGTAGCTACGTCAAACACCTCAACCTGTGCTGCAATTCCCGGGAACCTCTTATCAAGCTGTTCAATTAATATATTTGCAATCTCCTCTTTTTTAGCTTTATAGGCTGACTCATCTTGTGCCAGCTTCTCCCAGTAATCATGTTTTGATTCCAGCATGATAATTATGCTGGTTTTACCTTCAGGAGCTATCGACGGGTCATGGTTATAGATATGTATCCATATCCTGTTCCGTACAGTATCACCTATTTCAACAGGCTCTTGCAGCGGGTAGCTGAAGCCTGAGACCGACAGTGGTTCCTCTGCAAAAGAACGGTTTATTCCCAGTCCGACAAAGATAAGTGGCTGGAAGATAGGCCATTTCTCATATGGTTTACGTGTTGTTTCATTTGCATATTTGCCATCAAGCATTTTAAAGATAGTGCTGTACCCGTCGGCAGCAGAAATGACCCTGCCGGCCCTCTGCTCAGTGCCGTCGGTGAGCCTGATTCCCACGGCACAGTTATCCTCGACGATTATCTTTTCAACTCTCTTTTTGTAATTAATTGTACCACCCAGTTTTAAATACCGTTCGGCCAGTGCCTCCGACATAGGTCTGGAGCCGCCCAGCGGGTATCCGGCATTTTTATTGTGCAGGTAAGCGAATGTGAAAAGCATGAATAACATGGAGAATTCAGGTATCCATACTTCCTTCATAGCCTCTCTAAGTAACGGATCTTTAAACCTGTCAGCAAATTCTGTAGCAGTGGTTTTCATCCACCACTGAAATTTTTTGCCTTTAATTACAAATGTCAGGCCGACACCTATTTTCCTGAAAAGGCGTTTTATAAGAGGAGCATTTTCTGCAGGGAAATCAAAAGCCAGACACATCCTTATACCGTCAATAAATTCTTTGATCGCCTCTTTATCGGATGGCGAAAATTCAAGCAGGTGCTTCTCAAGCCTGTCGATATCGGAATAGAAGATGAGTGTCCTTCCATCAGTGCCCTCGAAACGCATATATTCTTCCATATTGATGATCTGACTTTTCTGGGCTATGCCAACCTCCTGCCAGTACTGGTTAAAACCGCTTTCCGGATTGGAGCCTACGAGCCAATGTATGCATCCATCGAAGATGTAACCCTTTCTTTTCCATGAAGTACACAGACCTCCGGGTTTGTCGTGCATCTCAAATATCTGAGTCTTATAACCATTCATCTGTGCATAAATTCCGGCACCAAGTCCGGCAAACCCGGCACCGATGATAATGATTGTCTTTTCGTCTGAAGTGTTTGTCATTTGATTTATGATTTGTTTTTTAACAAAAATAGAAGTTATTGCTAACAAGATAACAGTGAATCGGTTTATTAACGGAAAAAACCGGTAACCGGCTGCTGGCTACCGGCGATTTACAATAGGCGATATATGATTTCAGATTCCAGACTTTAGATTTCAGATTCAATAATCTGGAATTTGAAATTCTGATTGCGGATATTTCCAGGTTGAAAGTTTTTTTATTTTTATCAGGTGTAACTATAACAATTAAAAACATCTAATCATGTGTTTTTCAGCAAGTGCCAGTTTTGCGGGTGGTGCAGTGCTTACTACCATTGGAGTAGCTTCAGTAAGCAAAGTCAGCGACCCTAAACAAAAATTATTTGCAGAGATACCATTGTTATTTGCTTTCCAGCAATTTGCTGAGGGTGTGGTATGGCTGACTCTTAAGGCAGGAGGAAACCAATACAGCCACCATTAAGCTGCTGAAAATATTATCCGATCATAATCCCTGGAAAAAAAGGTTCCAGGAGTGATCTGATGTTTTTCTCCTGGAACCTGTATCCTGTTATCTGTTGTTTTTACCTTCTGCGGGTCGATTTTTCGTTGTCCTTTTCTTTTTTACTGGAGCTTCTGCTTGACGGGGTTGTTGCTTTTTTACTACTGCTGCTCTTGCTTCGCGATGTACTCTTGCTTGCACTTGCAGCTGAAGACCTTGTTGTTTTTGATGATTCAGCCCTTTTAGCCGGTTCAGATTTCGATTGGGTCCTTTGTGTTGCAGCAGGTGCTGACCTGCGTGAAACATCAGCTTTTGGTGCAGATTGCGGTTTTGATACCGCCCTCTCAGTAGTATTGCCTGTTGATCTCCTTGTGGTTTCGGCTTTATGAGCAGGTTCAGATTTGGGAGCTGTCCTTTCAGTAACGGTCCCTGTCGACCTGCGTGTTGTCTCAGCTTTCTGAGCTGGATCGGTCCTGGTAACTGTTCTGCCGGCAGCAGTGCCTGTCGACCTGCGTGTTGTACCTGTATCCTGTCCTGTTGAGGACTTGGTCACAGTTCTTTCACCTGCAGAGCCGGATGACCTTCGGGTTGTGGTGGTGCCGGTTGCAGCTCTTTCACGGGTTGCCTGCGATGCAGTTCTTCTTTCCTGACTCACATGTCTTGCAATGGCATCATCTTCCGGTGTCCTTCTGTTCTGGGAGGGGTACATCTTTGTATAGAGAGCCTCACCATCCCTGCGCTGTTCGGGACGTGCATATGTAGATTTGTAATTACCCCCCCCTATATTTACAACCACTTTCGGAGAAAATACCCTTATCTTGCTATAGTAGAAGTCATTGTATCGTGTGTACCGGGGACGGTCCCAGTAGTGGTAATGTCTGTAGTAATAATGGTACCAGTTATAATGGTAACCGTAGTAGTAGTGCCAGTAATATGAGCGCCAGGGGTTCCAGTATCTCGGGTAAAAACCCCAGTACCATGAAGAGCGCCATACAACATAATTTGGAAGGTATATAAATCGTATCACCGGCCAGGTTGCAATCTGATGGGGTGTGGTCCTGACCACGGTGACATTCACTACTGTTTGGTTGCCTGTATATCCGGGATTTGGTGTCTCCTCATAATAAGGCTCAATTATGTAATTACTGCCGTACAGAGCCTCATCACCGACAAGCTGTATCTGTACAGATCCGTTAGAGAACCGCTGAACGGTGAATACAGCCACATCCTGGTATTCTTTCTGATCAAGTACAGACCGTAATACTATTGTATGGACATCACCGTCGACATAATCGCTGACGGTTATATAATCAACATAGTTATCGCCGTTGAGGTCGAGATTGTTGATCCTGGAATCTTCAGCATTCAGACTTCTCTCAAAACCTTCTAATGTTTCTGATTCCTGGAACAGCTTCATCACTGCATAGAGGTTAAGATTGTCTCCCGGCAGTCCCAGGTATTCATCAGGATAGTCCTGCGCCATAACTGTGGTCCCAAAAGCGACCAGGACTGCGAGAATCGATGTGATTATTAACTTTTTCATTGTCGTAAGTTTTATGAAGAACCATCTCTTCATTATACCATTATCAAAAGCCGTACCAAAATGTCCGGTATGCGGAACGAGGACCCAGAACCCAGAACCGAGCTACATATACCTTATCCTGATCGTTATTCTCTTTGTTTGGTCTTTATCAATGCTGAATTTAAAAGCATCGAATTTGGGTTTTGTGATGCCTGTATGATAATAGTCTGAAAATCCAAATCCTTCTTTTGGTATACCGAAGAAGTTATATTCCATTTTCCCGTTGCTGTTTTCGTCATCCAGAAGGGAGAGGCCGTAAATACCCGGATCGAGACTGAATTTAACCATCATCTTACCCTCTGAAATATCTTTCTTGACAAATTGCTTATCCAGAAATGCATCTTCTTTCTGGAATGTCTCGTTGTCTTTGAATACCCCTATCGCAATCTGTCCCATATCCGACCTTATCCCTGTAATCGTAATTTCCACATTCTGAGCATCCAGGATGGGCGTATACATTAGAAATAAAAGGAACGGTAATAAGATTATCCTGGTCATATATTTTGACATACAGTCATTTAAAACCCACCCCAAACCTCCCGACCTGTCGGTCGGGACAGGCTCTCCCAGGAGGGGATTTATTATAAATGCACTTTCTGTTTAAATCTGTTTTCTGATACCTGACGCTATCCGCTCTCTGCTCTCCGCCTTATTTTATCCCCATTTTCTTTGCTATGACATCCGGTATAGCATTTTTATTAACCATTATATTCGTTGTGTGCAAGGCTATGAAAGGTTTTGAAACAAAAAGAAAACCTTCATATTTACCGGTTATGCCCCATGAATTTTTTACCTTATAGAAAGTATTTCCCTCCTGATCGGTTGCAAGACCCATGATCTCCATCCCGTGATCATCGGTAGTGGAGTAGTTGTCAAATTCCTTCTGTCTCATCTCCTGGGTGATAACCATTTCAGTATGAGGTCCTTTAAAAAGCTTTGCCGTTTCATCCTGGGTCATCTCGTTCCAGTTCTTTTCCGGTACAACAGCCACACCCTCTTTCATCGAAAAACCTTTATCACTAACATCACTGGCCCAGCCCACGGTATATCCGTTTGTTATAGCATTGTCGAAGACCTGCATGAATTCATCAAGAGGCAGGTTATAAAACAATCCGGCAGCCCAGTTGTCTGGTAGTTCCAGAACAAATGGCTCGTAGAACGGATGATGGGTGAATGATGTTAAACAGATATAATCGTCAGGATTAATGCCCAGCTCCTTCATGAAACTGGCAGGAGTGTATGTTTTCCCGTCATGGCTGAATGTAGCCGGTATTTCACCAAGATATGCATCGAGGATACCATTAAATCCGGGCAACCATGCAGTTGTAAGTTTGGAATTTTTAATCAGGCCATCCATGAAACCTTTAAGGACAGCACCCAATTCCCGATGGTTATGATTTATCTCTCCATAGTTCAAACCGGGATATGCGGCATCAGGCAAAAGACCGGCCTCGCGGCTTACTGTAAGCAGATCACCGTATTCTGATCCTCCGGAAAAACTACAGCTGCCATGCATTCTGGTATACATTTCGGCTTTATTCTCATAAGTAACTCTTACGACATACATTTCCGAAAGGTCATAAACAGGTTTTCCCATGCGCAGAAGCTCTGACTCGAAGACAGAGATCCCCGAGAAGCACCAGCATGTGGATGACGAAGCCTGGTTTTTTACGGGTGTGCAGGGCAGCTCTTTCTTCATTGTAAAGACATACGCAGTATCCTGACTGTTTGCAAATGTGCTGACAAGCAGCAACGGAATAATAAGTCTGAAAATCTTGTTCATAGCATTGTTTATTTTGTTAATTACTGAAATCCACAATCATTTTTCCTTTTTCTTTTGTCAGATCGATCTCTTTTGAGACACTATCGACAGTTATCCTGTATTTTCCATAGAATGCCGGAGCGGAAAAAACCCCATTATTGCCGGCACTTCCGGACACTCTTGTCCACCACTCTTTGAAGATCAGGTTCTGATATGCTTCTGCTGCCGGTGTTGACGACCAGTCGCGCCTGTAGAGTGATGACACCGGTATCCAGTTGGCGCCCTCCCAGAAGCCCCACATCAGGATGCCATCAACAGCAGGGTGGGCAAAACAGATCCTGTAATAGTCTTCTATTTCCCTGGCCTTCATTTCTTCTTCCCCAGGTGTTAACTCAGAGATTTTGTCTCTGTAATATTTTGAGCGCTGGCCGGGCATATTGAACTCGGTAATACGGATCGGTAAATCAAACACCGCCAGTGAATCAAGTGCATTCTTAAGCTGCCCGCGATCAAATGTTTCCTCGTGAAGGTGACCCTGAACACCTATCCCTGCAACAGGTATTCCCTTTTTCAGCATTTTACGGATATGCGCCATATAGTCCGGCAACCTGTTACCGGTAAGGATATCATAATCATTTAACCAGAGCTTTGCCCCCGGATCTCCCTCATGAGCCCACTGGGCCATCAGTTTTGTAATGTCAGGGCCAAGCCGCTCTTCATAATAGTTGCCGTGGATCATCTCATTGTTCAGGTCGTATTCGACGAACCTTCCTTTATAACGTCTGGTTACCGTCTCTGCCCTGTTTTGAAGCGTTTGCCTCAGTTCATTGTCATCCAGTTCCTTTACCCACGGTTGTACAAACTGCGGAATACCCCAGAAGAGGTTATGTCCCCTGAGAGGTATATTATTTTCCTCAGTCCAGTTTAAGATTGCATCTGCCACCGCATAATTCACCTCGCCCTTCCGGCGTTCCATATTTCCCCACTTCACTGCATTTTCAGTGACAGCCGAATTAAAATTCTCCAGAAATTTTCTCTTATACTGTTCAATATCCTCTTCTGACCAGTAACCACCCGCCAAACCATTGCTTATCGCACATCCGAACCAAAACTCGTGACACAATTGTTCGACAGTCACCTGACTGCCCGGTTTTGTTTTAACCGTGATCTCACCCATCCGGTATTTTGCTATTGATTCATCAATACCGGTCTGTTGGGCATCAGCTATAGTTGAAAAAGGAACATGAAACAAGAAAACGACAATTAATGATATAGTCACTTTGTTTATTAAAGAATAAGAATTTCTCATTTTATGACGACTTAAGACATAATTATTGATCATTGCAGTATCATATTTCGAAATATGAGATCAGATACTTTTCAGGTATTCGGCACTCTCAATAAAGGTCTCCTGATCCATTTCCACGAAGATATTTTTTACTCCTCCTGTTTCAAGTGTTGCAAAAAATTCCTTCCAGTCAACAATACCCTGGCCTATAGGTACCTGATTCTCTTTATCTTCGGCATAGTCTGCCAGGTGTGCTGAAATGAATCTCCCGGGATATTTCCTGAAATAATCGGCTGCCTTATACCCTATACTGATAACCGCAACCTGGAACTGCATCTTAATATACTCAGGATTAAACTGTTCCATTAGCACATCATATATCAATGTATCATCGATCTTTGCGAATTCCATATTATGATTATGGTAGCCCATCTGGAGACTGTTGTTTTTTACCTTCATACCTATTTCATTCAACTCATCTGCTGCTTTCCTCCAGTCATCAAGTGTGGCATTCTGTGGCAGTCCAAAGCTCGAAAGGATCATCTGTTTCTGGCCCGATTCCAGTGCAAATTCAATTCTTTCATCCAGATTCTGCTTTAGTTCGTCCATAATATAGTGAGAACTTTCGCAAATAAGTCCGGCATCGTTGATGATCTGTTTCATCTCTTTTGCTGTCATCTTGGCAAGAGCCCCGAATCCGGCGAACATATAACCTTTGGGAGAACACATCTCGAGACTTTGATAGCCCAAATCTGCCATCATTTTGAGTGTCCCGGGAAAATCTTTTGTAAGTGGATCCCTGACAGTCCATGTTTGAAATCCGATGGGCATGTTCAGTGAACCGGAAGCTTTAGCTGCATTAAGGTCGAAGGGTAAATGTGATGCAAGAACGGCCGATCCGATCCCGAAAGCACTTTTGCCCAGAAATTCTCTTCTTGATAGTTTCTTCATATCATATAATTTATATCAGCTAAGATAATAAAAATGGTATAATGGTATAATGGTATAATGGTATAATGGTATAATGGTTTAGCGGTTTAATGGTATTATGGTATGAGCTGTCTCTGCCTGGCGGCGGATATCTGATCTTGCAGTCATGCAGTTACGCAGCGACAGACATATTTTATTATCTTGCAACTAATTCTGCAACGATAACAATTATAAAACACTGTGATGAAAAAGCTGGCTTTAATCTTATTTTTCATTCATCTTAGTATAGTTGCTATTAGCCAGGTTATTAAGGGAACTGTCTCAGATAAAAATACAAAAAGTGGAATCGGTTATGCTTCTGTATATATTAATGGAACTTTTATAGGTACTTATACAGATGAGGATGGAAATTTTGAACTGGACATTTCGAAAAATCCATCAATGCCTATCAGTATAAGTGCTATAGGATATTTTTCTGTCACCCTGGATGATTATCCTGTAAATAAGCCTGTAATTGTCTTCCTGGAACCCAAGTTGTTTGAATTACAAGAAGTTGTAATAAAGGCTAAAGCTGTTAACCGGCAGCGAAGAGCAAATATGTATTTGCAGATAAAAATGGGAAATACCTTAAATACAGTGACAGGCTGAACCTATGTTACTATTCAAGACTGCCCACAAGTTCTATTGTCTTTTTAAAAGACAAGGTTTATTTCTACGGCAATGGATATTACGATCCATCAGGTATAATCTGGGAAGGCAGGATGGCAATGCAGCGTGTTGGAGATTGGCTGCCGTATGAATATGTGTACAGTAAGTAATAATTAATTATGGAATCTGAAGGGTTTGTGCATCATTAAAGATGAAGAACCAATATTAAAGAATATTTATTATGAACAGAATATCAAAAGTCCAGTGTAGAAATTTCGGGAAAATCACAATATCTCTTTCAGCTTTACTTATGATTTTCTCATCATTAAAGGGTCAGGACCTGACACTATATCCATTCCTGTATGATTCAAAACCTGAAGTACCGTCACCCTGTAAACTGAATGATACTACTGAGACTATCCTGGTTATTACGAAAGAGAATAAATATGGGGTTGTTCCGGTAACTATGGAAAATGGTAAGCCATTACTGTACAGTTATAAAGTGGGCACCTTGATGGGCAAAGATCAGCAACTGGCTGTTGGTGGCGGCGACTTCCCACCTCTTGCAAAAACAGGATTGCATTCCGAAGAACAACTTGATAATAAGAAACTTATCACAGGCATTCCGATAGAGGTGATAAGTTGTACAGGGCGTCCCAATGCTTATTCGACAGCAGGTTTTATGGCTGATGATGAGGATATAATTTCTGTTCTAAAAGGAGATAACGGGCTTGTCCGGAAAATGGGACTTACCCATCCGCAGATGGCAAAACCCCTGTTCCATATATGGAACCTCATACTTATGGAAATAGAGCTTGGAAACTGGGCACGTTTTTATGATAATATTAAGTGTATTATTTACAATAATAATGTTCTGAACTTTTCAGCAAGCGGCAGCAAGGGGTGGCAGATCTCGATATTCTTTGATGAGGTGCAGGGGAGATATAATATACATATTGACAGGGACCTCACATCCGAAGAGACAAAATATATTGATGATAAATATTCATACCTGAAAGATGATGAGAGAGCAATATTGAAGAAAAAACTCACCACGCTGGATTTCAGCGAGATGAATCCATATTACATTATGAAATATGGGTTTTATGAAGGACATACTGAATACAGGTGCGATCCTATAGCAATCGCTCTCATTTTTGGATTGAAAAGCCTTGAAGAGATTGATGAGATCTTTGAAGGGAAATTATTTAATATAATAACAGGTCATTTTTTCCACCACGTATAACACGAATTTTTATTCCGTGAAATCCGTGGTAAATATTTTAGATTATAATCCTCCTTATTCCTTCTTTCAGGAACTGTACATTAAAATTGATCAACAATCCAATCCTGCATCTTGAAAGTTTCATATAAGTCATTAATTGAGCAGTATGGATAGGATTTAATAAGTCGACAGATTTGACTTCAATAACGATTTTATCCTCAACAAGTAGATCAATCCTATAACCGATGTCGAGTTTTTTCTCTTTGTAAATCAGTGGCATTGGAAGTTGTTTTAATGTTTCCAGGCCACAGTTTTGTAATTCATAGCAAAGACACTCTTCGTAGGCAGATTCCAATAATCCGGGACCTAATAATTTGTGGACAATAATAGCACAGTTAACAATTTTACCTGTTAATTCTTTATAAAGTAATTCCATAATAAATGATTTTGCGAGACAAGGATAAAGATAAACAATTTTCACCACGGGTTACACGGATTAACACGGATTTTTATTCCGTGATATCTCCGTGCTCTCTGTGAAACCCGTGGTAAATTTCTTCAACCCGGGAAAACAAACAGATAATTCCTTGCTGTCACTCTAAATGACATATCTTTGCCTGAAGTATAGACTTAGTTAATACATATCATGATTTACGAAAATATCCTTCAAACGATAGGAAATACACCTCTGGTAAAGATCAATAATTTGAATCTGAATAAAAACGTCACAATATATGCCAAGGTAGAAGGGTGTAACCCAACAGGAAGCATAAAGGACAGGATAGCCTTAAAAATGGTTCAACAGGCTGAGGCTGAGGGTTCCCTGGTAAAAGGGAAAACAATAATTGAACCGACATCCGGGAATACAGGTATCGGACTGGCAATGATCGGAGTGGTGAAAGGGTATGATGTTGAGATAGTTATGAGCAGCGCAGTATCTGCCGAAAGAATAAAAATGATCGAGTCATTCGGAGCTAAAGTCACCCTTACCGATGCAGAATTGGGTACTGATGGTGCAATAAATAAAGCCAGGGAACTTATTGAGGAAAACCCGGAAAAATATTTTATGCCCGACCAGTTCTCAAACAGATATAATAAGATGGCACACTATAAGACAACGGGGGAGGAGATATGGAAACAGACAAACGGGAGGGTTGACTATTTTGTCTCTGCAATAGGCACTTCGGGCACAATAATGGGAGTGGGGAAAGCTCTCAGGGAAAACAATCCCAGGATAAAAATTGTTTGTGCCCATCCGGTAAAAGGTCATTATATACAGGGACTGAAAAACATGGAGGAGGCTATAGTACCATCAATCTATGATCCTTCTAAAATTGATGAGACAATAATGGTTGAAACAGAAGCTGCTTTTGATATGACACGTCAGATCGTAAAAGAGGAGGGTGTCTTTGTCGGCATGAGCAGCGGCGCTGCAATGTATGCTGCAATAAAGATTGCTGAAAAAATTGAATCGGGAGTGATAGTGGTTATCTTCCCCGACAGGGGTGAAAAATACCTGACAACAGGATTGTTCAACAATAAGTAGTAGTACCTTAAAAGAATTACATCATGGAAATTAAAAACCTGTCATTCGGATCGATAACCATTGACGGTATTACTTACGATAACGATGTGGTTATAAAAAACGGCGTGGTCAAAAAGAGAAAGAAGGGTGAATCGAAAAAATACAGGGACCAGTTTGGACATACACCGCTTTCACCATACGAAAATATACCATGGAAATGCAAGCATCTTATTATTGGTGCGGGTCATAGTTCAGGCCTTCCTGTTATGGGGGAAGTATATAAGAAAGCCCGTAAGAAAGGTGTTGAAATTCTTATAATGAGTACTCCTGAAGCAGTAAAACATATCAGCGACCCGGATACCAACTTTATTCTTCATCTTACATGTTGAAGGACGGCGCTCGCATTATAGCATTAATAATCAATTAATTATATATGTTTATAAAACTTTATTTAATCGCTCTTCCCGTATTTTTTGTAATAGATATGGTATGGCTTGTACTTGTGGCAAAGAAATTCTACAACACACATCTTGGTTTTCTGATGAAGTCAGACATAAACTGGTATGCTGCGGTTATTTTTTATTTGCTATTTATCGGCGGCCTGGTAGTATTTGTCATTACCCCGGCTATGGAAAAACAATCCCTGGTACATTCTCTTTTTTATGGAGCCTTATTCGGACTTATTACATATGCCACATATGACCTGACAAACCTGGCAACCCTCAAAGATTGGCCACTGGTTGTCACAATTGTTGATCTGGGATGGGGTATGGTGTTGTCTGCTTCTGTTGCAGTCATAACCTATATGATTGCCAATGCTGTCAGGTGATTTATTATCATAAAGCTGTTGAATGCCGGCTTTGATGGAGTCTATCCCGCATGGCGGAGCTTCAACATCATTAAACGATTCAAGGAGCGAAGCGACGAAATTCCGCGAAGCGGATGCACGATCGCACGATAAAGTAGTCAGGCACCTGGTTATTCTGCCAAAAGACTGTTTTTGATTTTTTCCAGATCGACAAGACCTTTATTTGTATCCAACCAGATTTTATCACCCTCTTCTGTAAAACCGTACATCGAGACACTATAATCAAGAATATCTGTTCCTACTCTTTTCATTGATCTCACATGGTATAGAACCGGTATTTCTTCAACTCTTGTTCCTACAGCAGTAGACATGAAATCAACCTGTGCCCATTCTTTATCCGGACTGGTATCCATAAGTGTGATCGCCATTTCGACTCCCTCGACCCTTTCCTTATATTCTTCCAGTTCTTTCATATCCACAAGTACTATACCTGATCTTATATCGGTGTCAAATAAAACCAGGTCTTTATCACCTGATTCATATACTTTCTTTATTATCTCATCATCACTTAAGGGATCAATGGCCATGTCATGGAAAAGGATGTCCGAAATACAAGTGTCATCGTAGCTTGAGCCGGGATAAACATCCACGATCTCAAACTTCAGGAAATAGTGTAACTGCATAGGAGTGTCGTATTCCGACAAATCGTCCAGTCTTTCCCTGAAGTCAATTTTAAACTCCCTGGTAAGATCAACTCTTTCTTTAAATGCAGTTTTCTTATCAACTGGCATTGGGATCTCCTGAAGCCCCATAATATCACGGAGAGTCACAATTTTTTCGGCACCTATCTTTTTAACTGTGTATGCTTCAGCTATCTCAGTTACGTCTCCCGGTATATGGAATCCTGCAAACAGAGTGATTTTTGCGTTTTTTACCTTGCTGTTCTTTTCAAAGAGGCTCTGTGATTTCTGGTACCCGTTTCGTATTTCGATCTTCCCGGGCAACCTGTAGCCAAGATCAGCAATAAAATATTGTCCGCTGCCATATCCATCAACACCTTCAACCCAGGCTGTTGCGGGATTATCATCATACAGATTCCGCGGTGTATATGGTCCAATCTCTCCTTCCCAGGGATCACCAGGATCGAGTTCTGAGCTGCAACATGCATTGCCCATAAACATCAAAGTAGTCCAATCATCAGCTGAACAACCTGATAATAGGAACAGTAGCATAAAAAGGGAAATGATTCTTTTCATTCGTAATGCTTTAGCTTGAATAATATGATATGACGATGCAATTTAAATAATTTTGATGGAATCTATCTCGATATTATAGATGCTTTTGAATACTTTAAATAAAAGATACTGCCTCGTTTGAATGCATTATAGATCATCTGATTGTAAAATGCGGCAGGGAGACTCTATTTTAAGAAAAATCGTAACTTTGTATATATAAAGTTCTTTTCCGATTCTCCGGAACCAGACAGAACAGGGAAAATAATCTTTTAAATCAAGAAAATCATGGTACACAAAACGTTAAAAAAAGAAAACCATTTACTGGTTTGTTGTTTCTATCCGGCTCTGTTCATTTTAATCCTTTCATTTTGCATTCCTTGTAATGTTTATTCGCAGGATTTAAGTGATGTTGAGCAGCAGACTGCAATAATGCAATACACTTTGAAATACCGTTTCGGTAAAGACCTTAAAGTGGGTGATATGGTGAAATATTCAGACGAGTCAGGCGAAGGTGAAGAACCAACAGTAATAGAGTTAAAGGTAAGCGGTGAAAAAAACGGGAACCTGATGATTGATGAGAGTATCCAGGGTATGCTTATTCATTATCTCATTAACCCGGCACAGATGAAGCTTGTCAGTATAACAGGCACTGATGACGAGGGCAAGGATCTTGATATCAAGCCATTAAGTGATGAAAGATTCGGGCAGATAATGGGAATGGTTAAAAGCACAATGCAGGAACAGGGGAGCTTTGCCCAGTTTATTGCATGGGAGAAAGGCTCAGAATCAGAAGAGGTCACTACTCCTGCAGGCGGATTTAAATGCATTTTTCTGCATCCTAAATATTCTGAAATGTATGCCCAGCAGATAAAAGGATATGAAGAATCTCTCCGGTCGCAGGGAAAATCTGATGCTGAGATCAAAAAGATGATCTACCAGAACGAACCGAGACTCTATTTCAATAATGATGTACCCAAATTATTGCCAATGAATATTGCCATGGGCTGGATGCCGTGGATTGAAGCATTTGAAGGAATAGAGGCAGGACTGGTCGAAAGCAGGCATATGGCCGGATTAAAACTAACAGGATATAAGAAATAGTTGACAAGGACGATCTGTTTATATATTTCAGATCATACTGCTGACCTTCTGTGCCACCTCTTCTGCTATATGTGCACAATGACCCATCCTGCGTACATTGCTGAAAGTTCTGATTTTTTTTGTATTGAAGAGGCCATAGCCGATCAGTCCGGCACCACCTGCGGCTGCAAGTGCAAGAATACTTCTTTTTGTAAATTCTCTCCTGCTTAATGACCCTTTTGCCTTATTGCTGTCACTGTTTTTCATAAAAGAAGTGAGTTTTACTGACCGGACTAAAGTTAAGGAATAACATGAAATTAATGAAATAGTATGCAAATACTCTATATATTGTAATTACCGCTAACATTTTTGATGCCGGTTTGTTTAATTATAAATGAATCTGCAATAATTATCATGCGCATGATTATAGTATCTTTGGGAGATGAAAAACGATAAAGTTACAGGACAGGGACGTAAAGTTGTTGTGGTGGGAGCAGGGTCGGTAGGAGCTACCTATTGTTATGCTCTTGCACAGAGCGGTCTGGCCGATGAGATACTCCTTATTGACAAAAATGAAGAGCTTGTACTGGGACAGGTGCTCGACCTGGTCCATGGCCAGCCATTTTTCCCGACTGTTAAGATAAGTGCAGGAACAGAAGATGATTATGCTGATGCACAGCTTGTTGTGGTAACAGCAGGATCGGCACAGCGTCCGGGGGAAACAAGGCTGCAGCTTCTGCAAAAAAATGCTGAGATTGTGGGAGGTATAGCTGAAAGTGTTTCACGTCAGGGATGCCAGGGTGTGATGCTTATTGTTACCAATCCTGTCGATGTTATCACCTATGTTGCTCTTAAGAGGTCGGGGTGGGAAAGAAACAGGGTAATAGGATCAGGCACTGTTCTCGATAGTGCCCGGTTACGTTATCTGATTGGTAATCATTGTGGTGTAGATGTACATAATGTGCATGCCTATGTCCTGGGAGAACATGGCGACAGTGAATTCGCCGCATGGTCAATGACTAATGTGGCAGGTATAAAGATCAACGATTACTGTCCTATTTGTAACAAATGTTCCGACTGGAAGGCAGAACGCGGCAAAATCGAGCAGCAGGTGCGTGAAGCTGCATACCAGATCATAAATGCGAAAGGTTCCACCCATTTTGCAGTAGGAATGTCGCTCTTAAAGATCACTACTTCAATACTCCGGAAACAAAACAGCGTGCTTAGTGTTTCTGTACTGCTAAACGGTGAGTTTGGATTGAAAGATGTCTGCCTCAGTGTACCGTGCGTGGTCTCCGATGGCGGAATAGAAAAGATTATTTCCAGTCCTCTTTATACTGAAGAGACAGTCTTGCTTAAACGATCCGCGGCTGTTATAAAAGAAGCAATTGATTCATTATCATAATAACAATCCTCCAGCCTGTGACAATCTTCTTTTCTTTTTATAAATTTGACTTATGACAAATTCCAGATTATCATGAAAATCAACAACAATGAAGAAATATTCGCTGCTGAAGTAGAAATGGAAGGAGCGATGGATGTGAAAAAGAAGGTACTTATCGGTCCTGATGACGGATCAGATAATATTATAATGAGACATTTTATTATTGCCCCGGGGGGAAATACCCCTTTTCATCAGCACAACTATGAACATGTTGTTAAAATTGAAAACAACAAGGGAATAGCCATTGATGATAATGGGAATGAATATGAGGTAAAAAAGGGCCAGAGTATCTTCGTGAAACCCAATGAGAAGCATCAGTTCAGGAATCCCTACAGCGAGGATTTTGAATTTACATGTATTATTCCTAATCCCGAGAAGCTATAGACCTTTCGGTCGTCTCGCGCTTCGCGCTGTCTCGCCTTCGGCAGCCTCTCACTGCGTGAGCTCTATCCTCCTGACAGTGGATAACCCACGCTCTTACATTAATTAAATTTTATTCAACAACAGATTATTCGTTATTTAAGGAATGTAAAACAAAATATAACAATGGATTAAAAGATATCATCCAAACATCTTGAAAATATAAATGTGCGGTAGCAAAACCGGAAACGGCGCGAAGTAAATTATTTCCGGCCATAGTTCGGGTAGGCTTGTGGGTAAAGGAAATGATTTACTTTTCGTTTCCGGCGCCCTTTTTTGGTTCATTTTTTGGGCGAGCAAAAAATGAACAATAATTAGTCTTATTCAGTAATCGCCATGCGTAACAACAAAACTCATATAAAACACCACAATTTTTGTCTAAAAAAGATATTTCCTATTTTAGCCGGCTGTTGTAATTAAAATAAACAAAAGATTATGTACAATAAAGAAACTGTTAATAAAAAAAGATTAGAGCTAAATTACAGATTCTTATCAATTGCAATTTTAATACTGATACTTCTTCCGGGCTGCAAATCTTATTCACAGACATCCTGCGACTGGCCCTGTTTTCATGGACCGGACCGGACCAATAAATCGAAAGAGACAGGACTCCTCGATAAATGGCCGGCAGGAGGACCGGAGCTGCTGTTTACTATCAGCGGTCTGGGTGAGGGATATAGCTCCGTATCTTTTGGCGACGGACTTATGTTTACAGCAGGTAAGTTTGAGAACCAATCTTATGTATTCGCTTTCGACCTTAATGGTAAGCCCCTGTGGAAAAGTCCGAACGGCAAAGCATGGTCAACAGACTTACCTTGGGCTTCATCGTATACAGGTGCACGTGCCACACCTACATACGATAACGGAAATATTTATCATCTTAGCGAATCAGGACGCCTGGCCGCCTATAATGCAAAAACAGGAAGAGAGCTGTGGTCGAAAGACCTGGCAAAGGAATTTGATGCCCCTCCAACAGAATATGGTTATGCCGAATCGGTTTATATCGACGGTGACAAACTTTATGTTTGTCCCGCTGGCAGGAAAGGATTCCAGGTGTGTCTCAACAAGAATGAAGGAAAACTTATCTGGTCCAATACCGATATACCTGGTGTTGAAGGATACAGTTCAGCAGTTGTTTTTGAATACGGAGGGTACCGGCATGTAACAGGCTCAAGTTCAAACTGTTATTATGGGGTGGATGCTGCCACAGGCAGGCTGCTCTGGAAAGTTGACTTTGAGAATCAACGGGGGCTCAACCTGACAGATGCCATAATGAAGGATGAGTATGTATTTATTACAAGCGGCTATGGAAAAGGGAGCATGCTCTTCAGACTGAAACCTTCGGGAAACAGGTTTATACCGGAAACAGTGTGGCAATCAAAACTTATGGACAATCATCATGGTGGGGTCATTCTGCATGACGGTTATCTGTATGGATCAGGGAGCAACTCGAGGGGCTGGTTTTGTCTCGATTTTCTTACAGGCAAACAGATCTGGAATAATACCAGGGGCAAAGGGGCAATTACCTATGCCGACGGGATGCTCTACCTGCTCGATGAAAGAAGCGGTGCCATGACATTGATAAAAGCAACCCCCGAAAAATATGAATCCATGGGTGAGTTCAGCGTACCCTCGGGAGGCCAGAGCATGTATTGGGCCCATCCTGTCATCTGCGGCAAGAGGCTCTATGTGAGACACTGGGATAAAATCTTTGTGTACGATTTCGGGAAGTGATGGATGGGTCTCTACCCCCTTGAGGGGGGGGCAGGGGGGTGTTTTTATGGTTGCTTGTTGCTTGTTGCTTGTTGCTTGTTGCTAGGGATTGAATATAGGTTTAAAAACTACTGTCATTGCGAATCCCGCTTCTGCGGGATGAAGCAATCTCTAAGTCTTTAATTGCAGATTAAATTTTAGAAAAAATGTACCGGTAGGAGATCGGTTTGGCACAACCTTTGTGGCTGATTATCAGGTTTTCAATGCTCGAAGAGTAGATTTATATCAAGCCCCCATAAAATTTTATACCTGTATCAAAATCATGTCAATAGCAATTTAATCCTGAAACCATGAAAAAAACATAAATTCATTTTACTTTTTGCAGGACTTATTTTTCCCTTAGTCCTGAGTGCTCAATTCACAGATTTCGATCTGTCGAAATACAAGCTGCCTGACATAAGGCTCAACAGGCTGGATGCCACTTTCAATTTCTTAAATAACTTGAATACATATTTATATCATCAACCATGGGACACTACCAAAACGAAATCCAATAGCCTGTCCGGATCGCTGAATTTAGGATATTATTATTTCCGGAATTCGGAAAAGTACCAGGGGAACCTTATTGTAAACACTTCTTTACATCCGAGAATTTATAAATACGATACTGAAAATATTGATAATAAAACCAATGATACGGATGGCAGCTTTATGATAAGCAGCACCAACAGGTTCTATAATCAGAGGATGTTATAATTAAAATGGCCAGGGAGATCTCCAGGATCAAGAAAAAGAGATTTTTCGATACCAGGATAAGAAAGATTGAAGAGCTTCATGTTATTGATTCTTTTCTTGTAGCAAATAATATTATCTCTTCAAACGATATAACATATTTTGCAGTATTGAACAATAACTGGGACTATGCCTCCGGGCCTGCCAGGGAATCAGGTTTTGCGGTGAACGCCGGGATAGGTAATAATATCCAGATCAACAGGATAAGTGATAAATACACTGTTAATAACACTGTTATGACAGACAACAAATATTACAGCAATATCTATGAGGCAGGCGGGTTTATCAATATGAGATATGCAAAACCGCTGAATCTTTACTGGCAGACATCTGCTGGTCTGAACACCTCTTATGGTATAGAATTTACAAGAGATCCGCAGGATACTGAGAACGTGATTGATAATTTTGAAACAAATATTTTCAGGACCAGCATGAATGGCTTGCTTCAGTATCTGCCGAATTCAAGGACCTCCATTGCCATTGATTTAACCGGTTCTTATGAGCACTCAAACGATGAAAGGACCCTGTCAGACCTTGATCCGGATGGTTATTATATGAGAAGCAACCTGTTTTACGTTGATTCATCGATAAATATGTACTATTATTTCTCACCACGTTTTCGAGTCAGGTTACTGGCATTATTGTCCGGAAGTAATGATCTCATGAGAGTCCGGTATGAAAGTACATTGCCGGAGGATAAATACCTGACGCATTCGTATTTCCATAATGTTACACTGACACTCACGTACAGTTTCTTCTAACATATATAGCAATAAATGATCTTGTAATCGCGTCGAAGCCCTGCTTTGCGGGATGAACTCGGCGAAGATCTCCGGCGATACTTCGTTGGTCGGAGCAAGCCAGGCCGATAGCATCGGGGCAATCACGATAATTATGTCGGAAAATCTGCTAACCAAATTTTATTAACTTCATTATTATTTACTTAAATTTATTCCTTTTCAAAATAACATGCTCCCACATAGATTAAAGTATTGTTAATTAACAGATCATTTGAAGTTATATGAAGAATCTTAGTACATGACA
>Ga0210003_1001593_pt1 | contig 19867 bp, 25 predicted proteins | sample LantaG_FD_182804 | JGI IMG/M metagenome (GOLD analysis project Ga0210003, IMG submission 182804) | Deep subsurface microbial communities from Baltic Sea to uncover new lineages of life (NeLLi) - Landsort_02402 metaG (SPAdes) (version 2) | ecosystem: Environmental > Aquatic > Marine > Oceanic >... | reverse complement strand
ACGCCAGGTGCGCCAACTGCCCCAGATACTGGCAATGTCTTTGATAACATCGATGTCAACGTCTGGTGCAACAACAGTTGAATCGGCTACAACCCAATTGATTCTCATTCCACAGCCTTGAGAACTTTCCATTGGTGACCGCCTAAACATACCCAAGCAAATGCACTTTTGGGTGTTGGGTCAGCATTGAACACAATGTCGCCTTTGGTACCAGCATATCCAGGAACAGTTGTTCCGTGACCAATCATGTATTGTGCTACACGCAATTTCTTAATACCAGTGACACCGTCGGTCCCCAGTGTGATTTGTGGCATACGATTGATGCTTATGTTCAATGTTTGATCGCGGTTTGTCCCAATATATGCTTCTTGATTTTTGTATTTGCCTGCGGAAATACTAACTTCTTCATCCCATACATTGAGTGCAGCATCTGGTTGTTCGGTGTTGACACCCACTCGTTTCTTAACCACCACAACTGTTTCGTTTAAACTTGCTTCGCCATCAACAACTAGTTCTTGTAAACGGCCAACTCGACGCAAACTGCTTTGTGTAACAGTTCTGGCCAGTTCGCCATTGGACACCAAAGGATAACCATCAACCTTTACGTTGGCAAAATCAATGCCATTGGTTTTTATTTCTTGTGCCACTTGAGCTACCAACTTGTCTCGCCAATCCTGATCAAGTTGTGCAAGTGTCTTGGCACTTATGTCAGCTGCCAGCCCATTCCAACTACGATTGTCTGTGTTGATCGATCCTGTTACTGCCAGATCTTTAACTGTGACAGATTCCACAAAATTTGCAGACCGAGCGGTCAACGTATTTTCAACCACTGTGGTTTCGTCCATGATAGTCAATTGGCATGCAGTGGCCTTGTCGTCGATGCCAGTGCTCGAAAACCCTGATAGCATTTCTTGCTTAAACTTTGCCATGTTTTCATCAACACGTTCGTGAATAATAGTTGCAATGTCAATCGACCCAACTGTTTGTAATGTGCGACGCACCACTGCTTGATTGATCATGCCTTCGATTTTTTCTAGCCATACAGGATCAGTTCCTAGTGTTTCGATTGCAGACGTTATATTGTTTTCGATTGCGTTGTCTAGTAGACTTTTGATGTCTATGTTGATAGCAGTACCGTTGATTGTTGATTCAGACATGTTTTCTCCGTGTGTCAAGTGTTACGCAATGGAATCCGCCGCCCAATGTGCGACTGTGGGTCAGTGTGTGCGGAATAGCATCGACACCTTTTGACTTTAATAATGTAATTAGCTCAGTTTGGTACTGATCTACAATAACTGTCTTCGGATCTAATGCCAGCATGTTCATAGCAATCCATTTTGAAGCATAAGGGTATTCAAAAAAGCCTTGCGGTACCACATCATTGATGTAGATCTTTTCCCATGAATCAAACACGTTGGGGCAGTTTGAATCATTGACTCTGGCACCATTTAACAGCACAAGACCTTCACGTATGGGCACAATGGTAGAATCAATGTGCACGCCAGCGTAGAAGTTACACAACTCAATATTGATATCGGGAAACTGCTGACACAACCAATCATATGCGGCGCGGTTGCCGCTGTGGCTTTCTAAATATAACCATGTGTCGCCTAGTCTACAAACATTGGCGGCATCCAAAATTATACCTTGATCACGTGGCATGGTCAACACAGTTCTAGCCTGCGCCATTACTTGTTGTAGTGCTTCAGTTTCTTGATTGCGGCAAGGGTACATCATGTTGCAGTCTACCAACACCTCACCTGCTACAATCAATCTGTCTCTGGGACAATAGTTGTACATCCCTTTGCGAGCCACAAAGTCCATAGGCATTGGTCTGCGTACAACTGCTCCGTAATCGACCAATATCTCTGCCAGTTTATCCAGTTCAACATTGGCTTCTTCAACAATCCAATCAGGTACTGGTCCACTGGGCACAGGTGTTTCGGTCCAAAGTGTTTTTGATGCTTCTTCTGCAAACACAGGGTCTGTGCTGGGCCAGTTTGCATTTGTGGCGCTGCCAACTACTATTTCTTCTAGTGTGTCCCATTCGTTACAACTGTTGATCATATGTGTCCTGTGACTTGAAGTGTATATCTAGGCGTCAACCCCAAGTTGGCTGCCATATGTGGTGTGTCATAACTCCACTCTACTGTAGATCCTGCTGACCAATTCACAAACGGCTCGTTGCAATATTCTGCGTAGTGCCCAGATTCCCAATTGTTTAAAAATACAACTGCACGTCGTATGCTTGATTCCTGCCCTTGCAAATTGAACAGGTCAATATATTTCAAATATAGATCACCGTGGGTGGGCAATACTGTGCCGGTATTCATACAGTAGTAACTGGTACCAATGTCTTGCCATCCTTGTGCAGAAAAGATATCAACAAACCGTTGATTCCAACTTGGCTGTGCACTGCGCATATCGCACATGTCACCTGTGAACTTGTTGGGATACCCTAGTGCAGTCCATTTGGCAGCTAAAATTGTATCATTGAATGGTTCGTTGACATAGTCCAAGTTTTTAAACTCATCATCCCAAAACTTGTACAGTTGATATTTTTTTACGGTATGCATTATTTTTGTCGAGTATTTCCATAGTGTACCACTTTGATACTGTCCATTGTGTCGGGTAGTTTACGCCATGGATCAACAATGACACTGCCTGGATGTATTGTACAGTAAGGTTGTGTATCCAGTTGATCGCCGGTGTATTCGTATGTGATCTTTCTATTGTGTGCCCACAAATAAACAGCAGGACCGTCAACTTCTGCAACAACGTCAGTGGCATCATCTGCCAACGGATCAACATACTTTACATCAATGCCACGCTGCTTGATGTAATGTCCAACCAAGGTCGAGTAACTGCCGATACAATAAGGAACATCGGGTTTGTATGCCTTGCCGTGAATTACAATAGGCAAGTCCAATTCAAGTTGACTTTGTGCAATTAAAAATTCTGCCAGGTTCTTTGCTTGTATTTCTCTAGCACTCATAACTGTGTCAAACAAGTCGTAACCAATGTCGTATTCTTCTGCCAACCAACGTAGTGCAATGTTATCACGTGGGTGACAAGCACCTGCATCGCCCATGCCTGCTGTCATGTACTTGGGTCCCATGATACGCATGGTACTACGAGCCAATGCATCAGTTACCACGTCTACATTGATATTACCAATCTTCATAGCAAAGTCTTGGATCATGTTTACCAATCCAACTTTGGCACTGATAAATGTATTGTAGAAGATTTTGATTGCTTCACATTCGTCCCATGTGCCAATTTCGTAGCGCGGGCTGTTTTGCATGATCTGTTTGTAGATGTCTACTAGCTCGGCTGCAACGCCGTTCCAGTTTCCGTCTTCAGTACCAATCATTACCATTTCTGGGTTGGCCATATCCCATTTGACTGACCCCATGGCAATCAAGTAAGGATTATATAAAAACTGATGTTGCTTGTCTAGCAAATTTATAAAATGCTTGCGTGTGGTACCTGGCAACACTGTACTGATCAACACAATCTTTTTGGGGCTGGTTGCGTATTGGTTAATTTTAGCAATGGCATCTTTGACAGCATCGTGTCCAAAATCCTTTGGTGTCATGTGGCTACTGGGCACACTACCGTCGTACCCTGGTTCATGTGGGGTAGGCACTGCAATAAAAATCCATTCACTTTCATTTATTGTTTCTTCGATGCCGCAAACTTTTATCAGGTCGCTGGTGCGTGGGTAGATATCGTAACCCCGAACTGTGAACTTTTCTGCCATGACTTCTGCGCAGTCCAGTCCTAATTTTCCAATGCCAATAAAGCCTATATTTTTCATTTTATGGGTATCCCTTTAGATTGATTATACTGTTACATTCAGACTATTGCTGAACAAGTTTGTGGAGATAATGTATTAATTTATCGCTTTGCACAGTGCAGATCAAAAAATCTGTGAAATAAGTTAAATACTGCATCAAGGAGCGGAACATGCGTAAACTAGTACTATTATGTATTCTTGCTGTTCCGTTGGCGGCATCGGCGGAACAGGTTAGATTGAACAAAGAAGTTGTTTGTGACGATGCAAGCAACATACTTCCTCAACTTATTAAGTTGGGCGAGCAACCAATATTTGCTGGTACTTTAACAGAATCGTCTGTGGTCTTTATGGTCAACCCCGACACACAGTCATGGACCGTTGTGCAAACTGACGGCAACGTAGCATGTGTGATTGACGTTGGTGAAGGATTTAAGTTCCAACTTCCTAAATCTAACCCTATAAAAAATTGACTGTTACGAACCGTTTGTTGCTATTAGCCAATAGAATAACCATCCTAACCAGCCAACAAACGCAATTGCCAATACAATAGCGGCTGTGTTGATGCAAAACCACATGAACTCTCTGCGGCGGCGTGCTTGTTGGTAAATCATTTTTTCACGTTGGGCTTTGATCTTCCTGCGTTCTCTAATAAATTCTTCGTATGAATCAGGCGGACCATACCATTGAAACATTTCCCGTATGTCTTTTTCTTGCTGGGCAAGTTTCATGCGAACAGTCACAGCATCCATTGCGGCAGCAGTATCGTTTTTGAAACTTAGTTTCTTAAAGATACTGGGTTTGGCATCCTGTTGTTTGCACCATTCTTGTAGGTCAGACGTAGCAGTGGCCCATTTTCCCAATTGCGAAAATACATCTTCAATTTCACGGCCATGTTCGATCAATTTCTTGACACCATTGAATGCAGTTGATGCTGCTGCTAATAGGGTAATCGGATCCATATATTACTTGCTTTTCTCAAATTTTTACTTTGCAACTGAAACATAACACGCTGCCCGAACTCTTCTACCGCCTTTGGTAGTTTGTGAGTTTACAGTTTTTACTATAGTCATACATGTTTTTTCACTGTCAACTGGCATTGTATCAACCATATACGATGTTCCATTGTTGACTAATGTGAAAAAATATACTATAAATGTGTACATGTTTTAATTGTCCCGGGATTTTTCATCCTCTTCTTTTTACTACTTTACAAGCATTTTTACGCTCAGTTATATTTACATACAAGGTTATAATTATTAAGTTGGGTTATTCCTTGGCCGCACAGCACTGTCACAAAACTGTAACAATTGATCACTTAAATATTTGTGTAATTAACACAAAGGAGTATTACACCAATGAACAAACTATTAGCGGCACTGGTTGCCACTTTATCGATAACAGCATATGCACAAAATGTAACAGGAGCAGGTGCCAGCTTCCCTTACCCTGTTTATGCCAAATGGGCAGAAGCCTATAAAGCTGAAACAGGCAACACTGTGAACTATCAGTCAATTGGTTCCAGCGGTGGCATCAAACAGATTGATCGAAAGACTGTGGACTTTGGTGCAAGCGATGTTGCTCGCAAGCAAGAAGACCTAGACAAGATGGGACAAGTACAGTTCCCTATGGTAATGGGCGGTGTGGTTGTGGTTGTTAACCTACCAGGTGTAGAGTCTAACCAACTGAACTTAACATTAACACAAGTGGCAGATATTTTCTCTGGCACTGTCACTAACTGGAAAGATGTACAAGCTGGACTACCTGATAGATCAATTGCTATCGTTCATCGTGCTGATGGATCCGGTACTACTGCTATTTTCACTGGCTACTTGTCAGCAGAATCAGCAGACTTCAAAGCCAAGATTGGAGAAGGCAAAGCAGTTAAGTGGCAAGGTAACACAGTAGGCGGCAAAGGCAACGCTGGTGTAGCCGCAATGGTTGGCCAGATCAAAGGTGCTATTGGGTATGTCGAATATGCATACGCAAAGCAAAACGGATTAACTACCACACGGATCAACGGTGTCGAGCCTAGTGCGGCAGCATTTAAAAGTGGTGAGTGGGCATTGACTGCGTCAACATTCATTATTGTTTATCCAACTGGTGAGAACACACAAGCAGTTTACAAGTTCTTTGACTGGTGCTACAACAACGATGCTATTGCAGAGTCATTAGACTATGTTGCATTATCAGACAAAATCAAAGCAGAATCTAGAGCTCTTTGGGCAAAGTAATTTTAAAACAAACCGACTGCAACGATTGAGCAGACCTGGAACTCGTAACCAGTGACTAACAACCCGCTGTTGGCGGGTTTCTTTTTGAATAAATATTTTAACCAATAACTTAAAGGAATTTTTATTATGGCAAAGGCAGCATCAGTATCAAAAGCACATACCAGATTACACAAGCGCACAAAGCAGGGTGGCAAAGTCAAACGATCTAGCATGAACAAAACACAAAAGCGCAGCTACAAAGCATACAGAGGTCAAGGCAAATAAACCCAGCAGATATTGACTGCAAAGCTCGTGTAAATATTTGCATGAGTTGGTTTAAGCATAGACCCAAGCCAGGCGACACACGCCCGACTGTGCCACATCAGACAGGACCTATCACTAGAGATCTTTGGAATCAAGTCAAAGAAAAAGCAAAGGTCCCTGCACCTGCTACGAAGTAACAGATCGTATATCGTTGTTGGTGGTAATGGCAGTTTCCAGCATAGTCATGCTGATGCCTTGTTCTCTGGCCAGCACTTGCAACGCCTCTGTATCTTTGGGGAAACAAGCACCACCGAAACCATAATTGCCATCAGGGCCTGGAACGGACCAGTGTGTGTTGCCCAATCTTGAATCAGTCTTGGCTATTGAACTGATTGTTTCCCACTCTAGTCCCATTGCACCAGCAAGTTCAGCAAACTCATTATTGATGACAACTTTCATGGCCATAATGTTGTTGGCCATGTACTTGAAAAAACTTGCTTCTGCAATCGAACAATATTCAATATTGACACGATTGAAGTTGACAGCACTGGCTAGCAAAATACGTGCAATTTCATCACGCAATTCTGGCTTAGATCCAACAACAATTTTGTGAGGATTTACATAATCGTATTTTGCCCGGGCTTGTGTCAAAAACTCAGGTACATGTGCAATACGCAGTCCTGCAGTGATCTCAACATTGGTATACCAAGCCGGTGGTGCAGTTGATTTTACAATAACAATTCCGTTATATCCCGCCAGGCTGACCAACACACTGTCTGCTACACTTGTGTCACATCCGGCCGGACCACTTGGTGTTGGCACACACACAAAAATAACTGCACATTGGCTTTTGAGTTCGTCAGTGCTAACCGAGATATCTGGGTATGCTGGATCCGCAATCATAACATTGCTTTTGGGATAGCTGGCTGCAACAGCAGAGCCCACATATCCAAAGCCAACAATGCCTATTTTCATGCGGTGTGTTTTTCTATTACGCCATCCCACATGTCGCCTGGGTCGTTTTCCATATACACGTTGATTCTATTGCGAACATCTTCGTAAAAGGAGTCTAGCTCTTTGTTCCAGCTGCCAACCAAATGATCCAATGCTTCGTTGCAATAATCCCAGTTCCGAATGCGATAATTTTCGATCAGTCCGTTGTGTAAATTTTTATTGCTTTGTGTCAGCTGCATTTCCCCAATAGGAATTGTTTCAACGACACAATAGGCTTTGATTTCTCGGTTCTCGGGCAGTAAACGAAATGTATCAAGTTCTAGCACGGTGTATTTTTTTTGATACTCTTCTAACTGTTCTGGGTCAATAATAATGTTCATGTTGTAATTCCTTTTAAATATGTATCATGCAATTCAATTTTGATTTAATTTCAGACCTTCATTTGGGTCCACACGAAACTTTTGACTGGACAGGTCAAGCAACCAGTCCAGTCTGTGTTGTAGCCGGTGACATTTCTCGCGATATAGAAGTTATTAAAGAAACGCTTGAGCATCTAGGCAAATGTTATCAAGCAGTATTTTATATAGATGGCAATAACGAACATAGATATAATTTAGATATGATTGGGCGTAGTTATAACATACTTGAAGATGAGTTGAACAACATTCCAAATGTTGTATATTTGCATAACAATTGTGTGATCATCAACGGTGTTGCTATTATAGGTACCAACGGTTGGTGGACTTGGGATTTCGACAGTCAAATTGACAACGAACAATGCAGACTATGGTGGTCAGACGTTATGAAGACTGGCTATAGCGCAACAGACGAAATCCACGAACTAGCATACAACGATGCCGCTTACTTGGTTAATAGTGTAAAAAAACTACAAAAACATCGAGATGTCAAACGTATTGTCATTGTCACACACACTGTTCCTTTACAAGATCTTATTAGTCACGACATGACCATTAACGATACTTACGAGTTTAATAAAATGGGCAACTCACTTATGCCGCTGGTGTTTGACGATGATACCGAAAACAAAATTGATACTTGGTGTTTTGGTCACTACCATAACTCAATAGATCAACTGATCAACGGGGTACGATATGTTAACAATTGCATGGGACGCAAAGAAGATAATGCCTGGACACCAACATATTATCCCAAACGAATCACCATTGATTATTAAGCAACTGTTGCAGGTTCCAGTTTAATTTGCAATGGAAAATCTCGGGTCCGAGCATCAACTGTGACTTCAATTCCTTTTTGTTCAGCAATCTCGTATGGCAAAACGGCCACCACTGCTGACCCTGCGTTGTGAATATCTTCTGTGATAGTCATAGCAGTATCTGCTGTATAATCAAAATGTGTGATCAAACTTTCAACCACAAAATCTACAGATGTTTTGTTGTCATTCAAGTAAATGATTTTAAACAACGGTGGCTCGCGTAATCCTATTTGTGTTTTTGTTACTGCGTTAATATCTGGAGACGACATGGTATATCCTTTTATTATAAGTGGCAACACACTGTGCTGCCACTGTACTTATGATTATTGTATTACTTTGTGTAAGTGATTGCAATGCTCTTTGGCTTGGCTTCTTCAGGAATTTCACGTTTCAAGTAAACATTTAAAATACCCAGCTCAAGATGAGCATTAACAATTTCTACATGATCTGCTAACTGGAACTCTCTGCGGAAACTTCTTTCGCTGATACCTTTGTGTAGATAATTTTTTTCTACCGCATCTGAATCAACGTTGTGTTTGCCTTCGATAACCAAGCATTTCTTCTCCATGGTCACAGACAAACTGTCAGAATCAAACCCAGCTACTGCCAAACTAATAGTGTACTCGTGTTCATTCACTTGTACAATATTGTACGGAGGATAGTTGGTTGCAGATTGTTGATTTGTTAGTCGCATTAGATCATCAAACACGTTATCGAAACCGATACCGAATTTGTGCATTGTGGGAATATCAAAACTGCGAAGTGTAAGTGTTTTTGTCATTTGTTTTCTCCTTTATTAAGCAAGATGACTTATTAATGTGGCCCGACCATCGGCGCCACATTAATATTTATAACTGAATTGTCACATTCAGTTTACATCATACCGGGCATGCCACCCATACCTGGTTGAGCCTGTTCCTTTGCAGGAAGTTGTGCAATAGAGCAGTCAGTTGTCAAAATCAATCCAGCAATGCTTGCGGCATTGACCAAAGCAGTTTTAGTTACTTTGGTAGGATCAATAACACCTTGCTCTACCATGTTGCCATATTCACCAGAGGCTGCGTTGTAACCGTAATCGCCGGTGTTTGACAGAATCTGATTAATGATCACATCAGCACTGTCACCTGCGTTGGTAACAATACAACGAGCTGGTTCTTCTAGTGCACGGATCACAATACCAATACCAGCATTTTGATCACTGTTTGCACCTTGTACTGCGGCAATTGCTTGCTTGGCACGGATCAATGCAACTCCGCCGCCTGCAACAATACCTTCTTGAACGGCAGCACGAGTAGCATGTAGTGCATCATCGATACGGTCTTTCTTTTCTTTCATTTCGGTTTCAGTTGCGGCACCAACACGAATAACAGCAACACCACCTGTTAGTTTGGCCAACCGTTCTTGCATTTTTTCACGATCATAGTCGCTGGTTGCTTCGTCAATCTGCACACGGATTTGAGCAACACGATTGGCAATGTCATCTTTTTCTCCAGCACCATCAATGATAATAGCGTTTTCTTTGCTGACTTCAACGCGGCCTGCACTACCAAGATGCTCAACAGTTGTTTTCTCAAGTGTCAACCCAAGTTCTTCAGCAACCAAAGTACCACCTGTTAGAACAGCAATGTCATTGAGCATATCTTTACGACGGTCACCGAAGCCAGGTGCCTTAACAGCACATGCTTTCAAAATACCACGCATAGTGTTGACAACCAGTGTGGCCAATGCTTCGCCTTCAACATCTTCAGAAATAATCAACAATGGACGACTGGCTTTTGCAACGCCTTCCAGCACTGGCAGCAAATCGCGAATGTTACCAATTTTCTTATCAACCAACAAGATGTAGGGATTTTCAAGTTCACAAATTTGTTTTTCTTGATTGTTGATAAAGTACGGACTTAGGTAGCCACGATCGAATTGCATGCCTTCAACAACTGCCAACTCGTTTTGCAAACCTTTGCCATCTTCAACAGTGATAACACCTTCGTTGCCAACTTTGCTCATTGCTTCTGCAATAAGGTCGCCAATACTTTGGTCAGAGTTGGCACTGATAGATCCAACTTGTGCAATTTCTTTAGTTGTAGCACATGGCTTGGAAATGCGCACAAGTTCCTCGACAGCAGCCGTAACAGCAAGATCAATACCTCGCTTCAGGTCCATTGGGTTCATGCCAGCAGCCACATACTTCATGCCTTCTTTCACAATTGACTGAGCCAATACTGTAGCAGTTGTGGTACCATCGCCTGCTTTGTCAGCGGTACGGCTGGCCACTTCCTTGACCATCTGTGCGCCCATATTGGCCATTCGATCTTCTAGTTCAATTTCTTTGGCCACTGTGACACCATCTTTGGTCACGTGAGGGCCGCCATATGAGCGTTCAATCACAACATTGCGGCCTTTAGGGCCCAGTGTTACTTTTACTGCGTTTGCCAGAGTGTTGACACCCTCGACCAATTTGTTTCGGCCTTCTGCGCCAAAAATTACTTCTTTTGCTGACATTGATTATTCTCCTTGTTTTAAAATTGCCATTACATCACCTTCGCGCATGATGTGAAATTTTTCGTTATCAACTTTGACTTCTTGCACAGCAGTTTTGCTGAACAATACACGATCGCCTGGTCGGATCACCATCGGCACCAGTGTGCCGTCGTCGTTGATTTTGCCTTCGCCTACAGCAAGTACATCGGCTTGGCTGGGTTTTTCGGCAGCATTATCAGGGATAATAAGGCCGCCTGCGGTTGTAGTTTCTGCTTCAAGCAAGCGTACTACAATACGGTCACGGATAGGGATAAGTTTCATAATTTTCCTTGTAAAAAATGGGTCATTAGAATTATAACACATACTGAACGTTGTGTCAAATTAATTGGTAAAAGATTAGGTATTGTTGCCGTGATCAGGCGGGGATAGATTTTTGATCATTTGGTCTCCTTTGTTAAGCAAGTTTTAATATTGTTGTAGCCCCGAAAGCACTACAGAAAATATTTATCACTGAACAACAATTATAACAAATATTTTGTATTTTGTTAAGAATTTTGTTGTTCTAATTTGAGTGGATTGATCACTTGTGTTTTGTCAATGGCAATTTTTAAGATATTGCGAGATCTGTAGTCTTGCAAATTGTACATGTGCGGCAACAACACACGCTCAAGTTCTGTATGCAATCCTCTAGCACCAGTTTTTTTGGTAATAGTTCGTTCTGCAATCAAATCTAAACTGCCTGTGTCAAAGTCCAGTCCCACTCCATCTTGGTCAAACAACCATCTATACTGCCCTACTAGATTGTTCTTGGCCTCAGTGAGAATAGTGATAAGTTGTGATTTGGTCAATTCTTCCAATTGTACAATGCTGGGAAATCTACCCACAAACTCTGGTATCATACCGTAGCGCACCAAATCGTCTGGTGTAATTGTTTCGAAAATTGCATCTTTCGGCACTTCCGACGCACGTCCAAAACCAATGGTGGTGCCCTGTGTACGACTCTTGATAATTTTATCTAGTCCAACAAACGCACCACCTACTATAAACAATATGTTACTGGTATCAATTTCAAATGTTTCGCCGTTGGCAGCTTTGCGTCCATTCTGATAAGCTATTTTGCATTTGGTACCTTCTATCAGTTTAAGCAATGCTTGCTGTACGCCTTCGCCGGACACATCTCGTGCTACCGTGGCACTTTCACTTTTACGACTTATTTTATCTACTTCGTCTAAGAAAATAATGCCGCGCTGAGTGCGTTCTACATCGTTTCCACTTGCGTGATACAAACGCTGGATTACACTTTCTACATCATCGCCTACATATCCAGATTCGGTTAATGTAGTGGCGTCAGCAATAACAAAAGGAACATCCAAATACTTGGCCACTGTGCGAGCCATCAATGTTTTGCCTGTGCCAGTTGGTCCTGTTATCAGGATGTTTGCTTTTTGTATTTCGTGATCCAAGTTTTGATTAGCAATGCGTTTATAATGATTTGCAATAGCAACACTCAATACCATTTTTGCAGTATTTTGCCCTATAACATATTGGTCAAGATGTTTGTGTATTTCTCTTGGGTCTAACAATGCTTTGCCCGAAACTTTATTAGACGTAGATTCTTTTGCAAGCAAATCATGACAAAATTCAACACATTCGTTGCATATGCCCACATTGTGTCCTACAATCAGTTTGGTCACTTGATCTTTGTGCTTGTCGCAAAAATTGCAATTTGTAGGAGTTGTTTTACTGATCATTTTAGTTTCCGGTTAGGCGTTGTTCTATTTGATCTCGTTCTGCATCACTTAGCAAATCAGGATCGTATTCGCCTGAATCTATTTTAGCAATTAAGTGATCTATGTATGCTTCATCGTGTGCGTAGCGATCATTTAATGCTTTGTCTACTTCGATCCAACTTGTTCCGTTAAACTTGTATAGCACACTTGGCAAACGGTCTACTCGCAAAAAGCTATCGCCTTTGTTGGGGCTCAACGGAAACGCAATGCCGAACCCTGATTGTGTTTCGTTTCCTAGTTCAGAGTCCGGAGATAGTTTATAATAATATTGCGGTGCCATCCATGGCAACTCTGTTGCTTTGCCAGTTTCTACTAAACGCCGGTAGAACTTTAATGTGCGGTCTGGGTACGCCGTTTTCCACCGTCTAGCGGCTTCTTTTTCGTTAGCATCCATGCCGTGCATGTCATCATCATCGTCAACCATGACATCTTCGACAACGGTAACGGTTTGCGGTACTTCTGGTACGACTTCTTCAGGTTCGGTAATCCCAATGTTAACAATTTCTTCAACATGTTGTTCCTCTTCTATAATTTCAGCCGTTTTTTTTACTTCTTCGAGCTCTTCGACACTGTGTTTGATTTGTTCAATCTGTTCTTCAGTTAACGCACCGTCATCTGGTTCGTATTCAGGTGCAGGTACTGGTGCAACCATTGGTTTTAGATCGCCCAGGTCGCCGCCAAATCCTGCCTTCAGGTAAGGATGTGTGTCTGGGTGATGTGGCGCTTCGCTTTTGTTTATAAAAGGACCGTCTGCTACATCGCATTCCTTGTTGGGACAAAACGGTCCGATGCCAGGAGCATTTAACAATGCAGTTCCGCACTTGTAGCAGTTGATTGTGTCATCAACCTCGTCATCAAAATTGGGCGGCTCGTCTACATAAACAGATGTTATTGTTGGATCAACCCTGGGAGCCATTGGGTTTAGCAATGATGTTTTCTTTTCACGTGCCCATTTTAAACTTTCTGTAGCAGCCAGCAACATCATAATAGCCAATGGATCAAACACAAATATTATAAGTATGATTACCCATGTAACTGCTTTTTCAAGCATGTTCTTGTCTGCACTTTCGCCATAGATGAATTCGGCAATGTACTTGATTGGGCCTACTTCAGCTTCTAGTTTTCTGTATTCGCCTTCTAGTTTGTATTTTTCTTCTGTGAGTGTATCAATTTCTGTGTTGGCAGTTTTGATACGAAGATTCTGTTCATCGACTTGTGCGTCGATGTCAGCAGTCTTGTCAGCTTTGCCAACTTGTGTGCGCAAACGATTGATCAATTTGTTTGACTCTGCTACTTCGCGTTCAGCACTTAGACGCAGACGTTTGATCTCTGCGCCAGCGGCACGGGCTTGTGGATTGTTTGTTGCTTGTTGAATGTTAGTTAACAGTTCTGTACGTTTAGTTTGTTGTGCTGTTTGCCAATCTCTGAATGCTTGCGCTGTGTTAGGACCAAATGCACCATCTGCTCTGGCACCAATCATTTGCTGTGCTTTTTTAATGTCGCCGCTGTCAATATAACCTTGTAGTGTTTTTAAACCAGTGTCAATTCTGTCAAGTTCATCTTGGTATAGTTTTGCCTGCGAGCCGATAATTTTATTCTGTTCATCAATAGCAGGTTGAATGCGAGCATAAGCATTGTCGATGCGTTGTTGTTCTTTGTCAATTTGTGCTTGCACATTGGCGTCGCTGCCTGTGCCACTGGTTTGTAATCGGCGAATCTTTTCTTCTGCACGGTCGACTACATCTTGTTGACGGACAATTTCGGTGGTCAATCGTTCTACTTGTGCAACACTTTCTTCACCTGCACTGGTTTGTTCAATGTGTGCTTTTGATAAGAATCCAAAAATGCCCATTGATGTGATCAACATCAGCATTACAACTGCTGGCACCAAGTACAACTTCATCAATGCACGGCATTGGTTCCAGTATTCGTGTAGCCATACTGTTGCCACAATCTTTGCGGCTTCTAGTACCGAACCCATAATGATAATAGGTATTGCCGCGGCAGCAAATATGGCAGCAAGTCCTGCAATTGAGTAATAGGCTGCAATAACCGACAGGCTCAGTGCTACGAATAGTGTAAGTGAACTTAGAAACATAATGTTATATTTATCGGTAGTAGCTGTGCCAAAGTTAGCAGTTAATCGTCGAACCGGTATTCATAGTTGACTGAGGTAGAGTTGACTTGCAATACAGTGGCACCATTTTTGGTATGGAAACGTCTGGCCATTTCAGTCATTGGACTTAACGTTACAAATCGGGTAACGTGGGGCATGGTGCGCCTGATCAAATCTGCTACGCCCAACACAAGTTTTCGGCCAGCGCCAGCTCGATAACTCCATACCGTATAAAACACTGCAATATGGCCAATAGGATCATCTTTGTGTACAGGTGTAGAGTACTTTTCTAACTCGCCTTCGTCTGCAGGCACTTGATTACAGTATGCCACACATATCATTGCACCTACATCATTGATGTCGGTGTCTTCAAGAACATACACTTCTCGATTGGGTTCTACTCGCCAAAACGTAGGCAAATGAGGACGCACAGGGTCGTCCTTGATAAAATTCAAATAATGATCAGTCCTTACGCTCTTTATCACATGGATCCTTAATTATATCTTTTCTCCCGCTTCAAAACTTCTAAAGCGTACAAATCTCGGAAATCTCAAACTGTATGATCCGTCTTGGTTTTGCGTAACTGCGTCAGCTTCAACTTCAACCAAGTTGCCATGTAAACTATCCCGGTTGACCCAATACTCATCGCGATTGCTATCAGACAAACCGCTGCCAACATTAACACGTATTTTACGTCCATCGTCTTCTCCTTCACATATTATAGCACCCAACCGCCCTGCATTGCGACCAGTTCCTTCTTCAAAACCCACAATAGTTAAATCTACTGTGATAACTGGTTTCCATTTCATCCAAAAACTGCTACGCTTGCATTCATAAGGTGCAGGCATTGCTTTGATCATAATGCCTTCGAACCCTTCAGCCACAGCATCATTGGCATATCGGCGCATTGTATCGTGCCCTTCGGCTGTGTCTAGATCAACTTCAATGCCTGAAGTAATTTTTAAATTTGGAATTCCTCTTAGTTTTTCGCTGGCCAATGCCAACAGCTCAATGCGTTTATTTAACGGTTTATTCCAGTGGCCACGCTCAAAGTCATCCAATGGTACAATATCAAAAATATTATACACCATGTCTTTTGTTTTGACATCGCTTTTGCGTTGTGCTTGCTTCATCAGTGCTTGAAAACTTTCGCCCATGATCTCGCCATCCAACACAAAAGATTTATTTGAATGAAACATAAAGAGACTGCGAGCTTTGTATATTGCATCTGCTATTTCAGGAAAGTTGTTGAACTCTTTGCCATTGCGACTGTACAGTACTGCACCACCAGGTGACACTATGGCCAGTACTCGAACACCATCCAGTTTCTTTTCAATACGCATAGGGCCCTTGAGTTTGCCCACATGCTTTTCGCTGTCGGTAGCAAGCTGACAAGCAAACACAGGGATTTTCCATTCTGTTTTGCCCAGTACTTTGTTCAAGGTTTTTTCACTGATGCCGCAACGTAGATCTTTGATCAACACACGACGGCAAAGGTTGTTCCATTCTTCACTGTCAAACTCGTTGGCAACTTCAAGTATGCGGTCCCGTGCGGCATGTCCTGATATACTACGAGTACGAAGTGCTTCGCACAGTGCCCAAAACTTGGGCCAAGGGTTAGCTCGAAACTCAAGTCCGTCTGTTTCTGGCACTTGCTTGACACCAAAAACATAGTAAGGATTGTATGCTTGATAACAGTTGAACAAAAAACACTGGGCGCTGGCACTGCCAAGTTGTGAGGCCATGTAGGCTTTTTCAACCACAGACTCTTTGTGCAGCCTGCTGTCGCTTGATTCAAGATCACGAATCCAATCTGCTGCCAACTTGATCCCTTTGAATTTGTCTGTGCTGAAATCTATTGTGTTCATACTATTTACTAATGCGTTGTTGATATCGGAATTCTCGTTTGAGCCAGTATTTGTATCGGTCAAAATATTCTTCTAGTGCAACAACTGGTTCTTTGAACTCCTGATGCTCGTCTCGATTTTCTGTCCAGATTTTCATTAGCCATATACGAAACGCTGTATCTTTTTTCATACTATTTTCTCAATTGCTGAATATGTTCAATCACTTTGGTTGCTTCAGGAAAGCCGTTGTGTTCTTCACTTGAAACCAACAGCTCGATCATTTCTTCTTGGAGTTTTCTTATGCCAGCGATAAACTTCATTTGTTCAGCTTCTTCTAACTCCATCTTCCATTGTATCCATTCTTTTTTCATTTAGGCCGCTTCCAGCATGTTAGCAGGTACACGCCACACACCAGCAGTCAATCGACCTGTATTAATTTCGCGAACATGAATGTATTTGCGGTTCACTTTGTCTACAACACCGTACACTGTGGTGCCGCCACGACTGCTAGTAAACTTGACGTGGGTACCAATCACCAATGTGCCGGCTTTTTGCCGAGTAAGTTGACTACGAGCAAACTTGATTGCCGACACAATGCTTTCTAAATCACTGTTGGAAAGTTGTCCAGAAATAATTGTGCTGTTGATTTGTTGTACGTCCATAATGGTCTCCTGATATCAAGCTGAAAGAACTGTTAACAAGCGAGCATGGATTTCGTTCATTTCATCCTGCTCTACATAAAAATCAGTGGTGGGGTCGTAGTATTGACCTTCTTTAGTGTCATAGTATAACACACGACCGCTGAAGTTAAAAGGGCCTTCAAGTCCTTTGCGGGCTCCGTACTTGACACGCATCATGTCCATTTGGCTCTTGTCTGCAATAACTTTGTGACCCATTTTTGTCTCCTTAAGCAACACAAACGTAGGGCTTGTCCCACTTGCCAATGTTGATGTCAATGTAGTGGCTACGGTAGAAGTAGTCTGACTGGATATCGTCTTCGCAGAAGAACTCTGGGCCTTCCATTGCCGCTTTGAGTTCGTTTAGAAAGGCACGTGCCTGGCCTGCATAGTGAGCGTCGATGTGGTAGGTGTTGACATCAGCGTAATCTTTGCCAAAGTTGACAGCACCTTCTTTGAGAGTCACAACCAAACTCATATGATTGCGAACACTGATGCTACCCTTTACCTTGTACTTTTTCAGCACTGCCTTGATAGTGGGTGCCAACTTTGCTTTCAGTTCCTGGGATACGTATGCCATCTTCAACTCCTGTTTTGCTTTGCTATGTGTATATTATAGCAAATTGGGAAATATTCGTCAACCAAAAGTTTGTAATACTCAAGTATTACATTGAATAGTACGCTTCGCTACTTGCCGAGCAGTAGTATGGCGTATCGTAACGCTCTTGAAACTCTGTGCCACCCATCAAGTTCTGTTTGGTCACAAAGGTTTCAAACACGTTGGCTACAAAGCCTGCTTCGCGGAAGTCTTCTGCAATGCGTTCAATTGAATCTTTGGTGCTGGGAGCATAGTCCAACACTTCAACAAACCGCAAGCCTGCCTTGTTCTTACCGTAGCGTTCATCACGTTTGATACGCTTGTCTGCTTTGTAGATTTCAATTGTGTATTCGGTTAACTTGGACATTTTCAACTCCTGTTTTGCTTTGCTATGTATATATTATAGCAAATCGGCAAATATGGGTCAACCGTTTTATCCACAAAAAAAGCCCTTGATTTTGGGGCAATTTTTGTTGTTTTTCGGCAACAATTATCCGTAGTTTACCAAACTGCGAGCTTGCTCTTCACTGTACACTGACGGTATCAATGGAGCTTGTGGTGGTATTGTGTCTGGATCAGCGGGCACAGCATTGGCAGCAGTTCCTACGCCTGCATCATTTAATCCTGCAGTGGTGCGGCCTTCGCGCAACGTGGCAACAATTGCTTGTCCGTATCGTGTGCCAATATCAGCAACATCTTCGAGGTATTGTGCTGTGCCGCCTACTTTGGTATCAACTCCAAAACTTGGCAAAGACTGTATAAACCCTTGAGTGGCCTGTTGACTGTTGGCAGCAACGCCTGTTAAATCTATTGTTGCTTTTGTTTGGAATGATTGTTCTGTAGTGAGCTTGGTTCCTAGTGCAGTAAAAATAGTATCAAGCTCGGTTGTTTCAGTTGGGTATGCTGTTATAATATTGCCAATTTCTGTTTGTGCATCAATGATCAATAATTCAATGGCAGCATCGTTTGGTAATGCAGCATACATGTCGGCGTATATTTGTTTTAAATCATCAAGTGCACCAGTGCCGTCTAGACTATTAATGATTGTGACACAGTTACCAAGTTGTGCAGTATAGTCAACACCTACGGCCGCGCCAAGAATGTCAGTCATCAATATTGTGCCGTTGTCGCCTGTACCTAGTGCCAGTGTGTTTTTATAATAATCCAAATCATCTTGCGGGACTGCCTGAGTGTTGTCGATGTCATCTAAATCTTTATTGGTCTCAACCGCCGAATACGCACTGGACAATTGTGGCAAGGTTACACGACTGACATTTGTAATTTGATCCAACGAACAGGCCAATGCTTTGTTTGCAAGTGCAAGTCCGGGATCGGTTATAATACTTAATCTTTCGTAACTTATTCCACCAACTGCTGCCACTTTGTCTAACAAATTACTATTAGGTGTATAAAAATCGCCACTGCTGGTATTAACAGTCGGTGCCGGACTTGTGCCTTGTCTTATTTCGCACGCCAGCGGCCTCTCTACCAGTCGGTTGGCAGCTTCGCTTTCTAGTATTGCCCTGTCGTCAGCTTGACTAATGTTGTCCCAGTCAATTGCCGGCACTGGCTCAGGTGTAATATAAATTGCCACAGACCCGTTGGCAGTTGGGGTAGTAAGCGAAGGGTAGCTGTTTGGAAACATAACCGCTGGGTTTAATAAATCTGCCAGAGTGTTAATGTTTGGTGTCCACACATCTAAAATTTGTAATATTTCTGTTAGTTTATCACCTGTTACATTTTGTAATGCTTTATACATTAGCTTTTGTACCGAGTCGGTGATAATAGTATCTGCGTCAGCGAGATTCAACACAATATTTTCATTTACACCTACGTCCGTCAGCGGCCCTATCAACGGACTTATAGTACCGGCACGTTGAGATATTTGCTGTATCAATGC
>Ga0210003_1001592_pt1 | contig 19875 bp, 20 predicted proteins | sample LantaG_FD_182804 | JGI IMG/M metagenome (GOLD analysis project Ga0210003, IMG submission 182804) | Deep subsurface microbial communities from Baltic Sea to uncover new lineages of life (NeLLi) - Landsort_02402 metaG (SPAdes) (version 2) | ecosystem: Environmental > Aquatic > Marine > Oceanic >... | reverse complement strand
ACCGGGCTGAATATGTCAAGCCCGTATGCGAGGCCGGTGCGGTAGTCTTCTTCGCCGTGGCCGGGCGCGGTGTGTACGCAGCCGGTGTCCGACATCGCCACGTATTCGGCGTTCACGATCGGGCACATCTTGTCGAGCAGGCAATGGCGATACTTGCGGCCCTCGAGCTGCGAACCTTTCACGGTTCCCAGCTCCTGCCACGATTGGACGCCCGCGTTGGTAAGGACCGCCTGCACCAGCTCCTGCGCGAGTATGATTACCTCGTCGGCCCCGGTGGCCGGATCGTGATAGCGGACGGCCGAGTAGTCGAAACGCGGATGCACGGCGGCCGCGAGGTTAGCCGGCAGTGTCCACGGCGTGGTGGTCCAGATAAGGATCGAAACCGGCTCGTCCTTGATGGCGGGGAACAGATCGCGGAGGTCGTCGACGAGATTGAACTTGACGAATATCGACGGGCTTTCGTCGTCGGCGTACTCGAGTTCGGCCTCGGCGAGTGCCGTTGCGCATTGCATGCACCAGTGGATGGGCTTGAGTTTGCGGTAGACGTAGCCCTTGTCGACGAGGTCCGCGAAGACGTCGAGCACGCCCGCCTCGTATGCGGGATCGAGCGTGAGGTATGGGGTATCCCACTCGCCCAGCCCGCCCTGTCTGCGGAATTGCTTCTTGTGACGTTCGACATACTTGAGCGCGTAGTTGCGGCAGCGGCGGCGGATTTCGCTGACGGGCATCGTGCGGGCTTCGTCGCCCAGTTCCGTCATCACCTTGTGTTCGATCGGCAGGCCGTGGCAGTCCCAGCCGGGCCTGTAGGGAGAATCGCACCCTGCCATGTTCTTGTAGCGGACTATGATGTCCTTCAGAATCTTGTTCAGGCCGGTCCCGATGTGGATGTCGCCGCTGGCGTAGGGCGGGCCGTCGTGCAGGAGGAACAGGGGCTTGCCGCGGCGGGCCTTGCGAATCTGCCCGTAAAGGTCCATATCGTCCCACTTCTTGAGGAACTGCGGCTCACGCCGCGTTAGATCGGCCTTCATCAGGAACGAAGTCTTGGGAAGGTTGAGCGTCGCCTTGTAGTTTTTTTCTGCGGATTCTGCCATTGCTCTCAGGAGCCTTATCCAATAGCCGCCTCTGCGCCCGAACGCGGCTTCAGCGTTTCTGAACGGCCCGCCTGCCCGCCCTGGGTGGCCGGTTGAAGCGACCGTTCCCGTGAAAACATACATTATATCAAACAACGCAGAAGCTTTCAAGAACCAAAGGCAGTTTTTGGTAATGGTTCCTGATAGATTCTTGGCAAGATAGCCCGGCCGGCCTTGCACCGGCCCGCTGTCACATCGGATGGCTGCTGCGGCAGGCGGCGCAGCGGCTTGAACATATAGGGGGGAGAAGCCACTTCGGTCAAGGTCTTAGGACGCCATTGCACACTTGACCGGAAGCCGTACTTCTCCCCCAGCGGCCTTCCTCGCGGCACCCCCGGTATACCGGAAGAGCCATACGGCCTCAACGGTGCATGAGGCCGAGCGGCATTGTGTTCAAGCAGCCTGCGATTTTCCGAAAAAACCGCTTGCGATCTTCGGCCGGATTGTTACAATATTGCAGCGCGGGCTGAAGGATACGGGGCACAGTTCCTGAGGCATCCGCGAGCAGTGTTCATTTTGTAGAACAATACGGTATATTATACAGTCTTAGGTGAGTGTTGTCAAGTACTAATATCTAGTTTTTCCTCGGAGTCTTCCTTCGATGTCACCTTACGGGGGACTTTGCGGCAGGGTTCGCGAAGTCAGACGGCGGCACGGCCTCACGCAGATCGAATTCGCGGAGCGTCTCGGTGTGCCTCAGAAAAAAATTTCCGATGTCGAGCGCGGGCGAACCGCACCGAATCCGGAGTTCCTTCTCGCCGTTCGCAATGCTATGGGCGTAACGATCGATTGGTTGCTTACCGGCAAAGGGCCGGAAGCAGTGGGCGAAGTTGAGGCGGCCGTCTCAGAAGATCGCGGCAGGATCGGCAAAACGCTGCGCGAACTCAGCGACCTGCTCAAGGCGGGCGGGCTTGACGAATATCTCGCCGAAGAACAGGCTGCATATTGCCCCGAAAACCAGTGCTGGCCGATGCCGGTGTTCGAAATAGGCGCTGGAAAACAGGTGCCGTTTGAAGGCGGCAGGCCGGCACACGCATCGAAGCACGTCATGATGACGCCCATCGTTTCGGATCGCTCCGCATTCGGCTGCTGGTTACGCGACGACACGATGATGCCCGAGTTCGGCGAAGGCGACATGCTGATCTTCGGCGGCCGGGATGATGCAAGAAACGGCGACTACGCCTGCGCCCACATCGAGGCGGGCACATTGTTCAGGCAGGTGTTTTTCGAAGACGAAACCATCCGGCTGGTGCCCGTCAACCGCCGCTACCCGGAGTTGCGCCTGAACTGCAATAAAGTCGACGCCCTGTTCCGCCTGCTCTACAAGGTGACGCAATACTAAGCTGCCGACGCAATTGCCTTGAGCATCCGGGGATCCGCGCAACGGCGCCGGGTCTCGAGCCGGAGCAGGTGTCGCAGCAGGTGCAGATAGCGAGGGAACTGAACCTGCCGGGTTTCGTGGTTTTCGAGTACAACCTGCCTTCGGCCCACTCGCTGCTGCCCGGCCTGCGGCGGGGGGAGACGCGGCCGTAAGGCACGGATCGCTTCTTGATGCACCTCGATCCGCGACGCGTTCCAACGCTGGAAGACTGGAAGAAAACGGTACTTGACATTGGCGCATCTGTGTGTACAATAATTGAAGTGGGGCGCAAGCCAATCGGCAGCGGCACACAATGGGTGCTTGTACAGCTGAAGGTCGAGACTGACGTAACATCCGAAAAGGGGAAAGGACAATGGCAGTTCCTCGATTGACTATCGAGCATGTTCAGGGCGTCATTCCTTCAGCCACTGATATTCAGGAGGTGGAGCGTTGCGGCCAGAAGATAGTGTTCTCAGGGGTTATTGCTGGTAAGAAGTACGCGCTCAAATTCATGGCTCCGAATCCCACGCATGCAGGAGATCAAAACCGGGAATCCTTGGATGATGTAACGTCGCGAGCGCAACGCGAGGTCGAAACCATGCAGCAGTGTTCCACTCCTTATTTGGTCCGCATGGGACCAATCGGATTGAACACTGCGTGTGTAGAGGGCGATCCCATCATTTATTTTAGCGAAGAATTTGTAGAAGGACAAAATCTACATTCATACCTTCACTCAAACGGCGTATTTTCTCTTTCGGAACTGGTTTGCCTCGCCCTTCATATTTCAGAAGCGATCAAAGCGATCTGGCAATTTGCCAAAATACATCGAGACATCAAGCCGGGGAATATCATGAGGCGAAACGACAGTGGTGATTTTGTCCTCTTGGATATGGGGCTGGTTTTCGATTTACAGGACGAACCTCTCTCTGTCTGTCCAGTTGGTACTCCATACTACTTCTCCCCCGAGCAAATGGACTTCAATAATAGAAGAAGTGTTATGAACTTCCGCTCCGATCTGTTTTCGCTCGGGATCGTCTTATATGAAATGGCAACTGGCAATCATCCTTTCATACAAGGCGCGACAAGTACATGGGATGTCTTAGGTAATATTGCCAATGCGACACCTCGTTCCCCGGAAGCATTGCGCCCCGGGCTTCCAGAGAACCTCAGCAGCATCATCTTACGGCTTCTGGCGAAACGGCCAGCCTTACGGTATCGCAGCATCGATCTGTTTCAAAGAGCGCTTAGGGAAGTCGAGACTGAGAGGGCCGCGCAATGAGCCTCTTGGCGCAATGCGGATATGGACGAGGTGGCAAGATTGAACAAGGCTTGGATGAAGACGTCATACATGGTGTCATTATGAGTCCTAGGGACGAACACCGCGATCGCGTTGAGAAGGCAATAAACGAATGGTGCCGGTCGCATCCGAACGCCTTGGTTATGTTCGATCCGCAATTTTATGCTGCTAACCTGAACAATCCCCGAGACGGACATCTTAGCGAATTCGACTATTACAACAATAACAGCGGGTTGGGACGAACGCATTTTTCGGGAACGCGCATTCAAAGGTACGTCAAGGAATGCCTTGATTATCAGCACCAGACATTCGGAGGGAATGTCGGCTATTTGAGCTCCCCTACGATCCTCTTCGATGCCTTTCGTGACTCCTGGAGCCAAGTCGCCTTGAATATGGCGGTTGAGGCGGCGGACTATCACCATAGTCTCAAGTCACCCAGGCCTTTGCTGATTTCACTGGTTATCTCCGAAACCGCATTCCAAACGATGGATGCTGTTGAGGAGTTTCTCGACGCTCTTACAGAAATAGACACACAAGGCTTCTATATCATCATCCGCAGAAATTCTTCATCGGTTCACAATGCTATGGAATCCGGCCCATTTGGTCGCTTCATGTATTTCTGCCATGTACTCACAACAATCAACGAATACGATGTCATTGTTGGGTACAGTGATTGGCACAGTTTCCTGCTGCAAGCCGCGGGCGTGACACACACTGCTACCGGTTGGTATCAGAACCTCCGTCAGTTTTCGCTAGCCCGCTTTCAACCATCAACAGGTGGGCGGCGTCCTCGAAAGCGATATTCCTCCGCACCATTGCTATCGTGTCCTCTTGTTACACCGGAGTTACAGGACATCTATCTGGCAGATCTTCTACCCAGCGTCCTCAGCCGCTCAATATATGATGGTATCATTCACAACGGTCCGGCTGCTGGAGAAGCAGGCTGGACGGATGAAATAGCTTGCCTAGCCCATTGGCATAGCGTTAACTCACTATCGGAGCGTTTATCCGCTCTTCCTACACAAAGAGCACGCATTGAAGAAGCCGAAAATCTAATGCAAAATGCGCTGACTCTGTACAGCCAGCTAAGCAGTCAGAACGTTTCCTTCGATCCCTCGACGGGACCAGATCATATCCGTGAATGGCAAGATTCCCTTCAGGAATTCCGTGCACTGGCAGGTTTGTCATGAGTGAACCCAAATGCAGATCCAGCTCGCGATTCGGCTACTCCGAAAAGGAGATGGCAGAAGCTTTTGGGCGCTTACTTCGATCCAAGAAAGGACTACCTGAACTCGGGAGTTTTGATGCAATCTACAGCGAGATTACGTGCCGCCAAGGACGGCCTGACTTCATCGCTTTGCGGTACAAGTCTTCTCCTGCTATGCGCAACAAATTGGCCGTGCCAGGTTTTATCGGCCCTGCCATAGTCCAACACCTTAAAGATAGATCTCCACGAACGCTTGACTATCTCGTAGATAAGCTAGAGTTTGGCCGCAGGTCGATTCAAGGAGCCCTTCGAGAGATGATCGAAGTTGGATGTATTGAGCAGCGTGGAAAAGGGGGTTATGTGCTTGCCAGCCTAATGAACAACGAAAAGCCGGAGATATGGGCTTTTGAGCTCAAATTGAACAATCCGAAGAAGGCCGTCTTTCAGGCCCAGCAATGCAGAGCGTATGCAGAACGATCTATCATCGTTGTTCCACCTGGTCAAGAGACGAATTACGATCGTTTTGACGGCACTCTGCAGCGCTGGTATATAGGCCTATCAACGTTTGATCCGATCACTGGGCGATTTCGTGTTACGAGGAAGGGGAGAAAGGCAAAGGCACTCTCTCCAGAACACCAGATATACACGCTCTCGCAGGTCGCAAGGGTGTATGAATGATTATATGTCGTGAAGATCTTCCCCTGCCGTCGATTGGCTTCAGTGAACGTTATCGTTCAGCTCACAAGAATAGCGACGATCACAATGCTCACCCCGATGCATGTTCAGTATCTGGTCGGACTGTGCTGTCTGCGGCATACTCCAGAAGCTGTGGACATTACAATCGGTGCAATGCTTGCTGATGAGGCATCGGGTACGGAGCGCGATGTTGATGTCGCAGTTACTGTACGCAAAGACGGGCAACCCATCGAAGTCATCGCTGGCTATGAGGTGAAGAACGAGTCCAAGCCGCTTGACGTCTCGAAAGTTGAGCAACTGTGTGTCAAACTGACAGATATTCCCTCTTTGAATCATCGCGCCATCGTCTCTGCCAGTGGTTACAGCGATTCAGCGGTGCACAAGGCCGAACATCATGGAATTGAACTCTACGAGTTCGCTCGATGGAATGAGCCAGTTCGCGATACGTTCGTCAGGACGGCGTTAGAAGGTCCACCCAGCAAGTCTCTTCTTTTCAGCGGAATAGGGCTTGATTGGATCAAGGCTACTGCCTGCATAGTCACGGCCCCACCGTGCCAACCCGGCGCTGGTCATGCGGCCATTGACGCTACCCGGCCAGTCTTTGATCAAGCTGGCAACCCACACCCTACTTATCAGCACCTGGACGCTCTTGTGCAAGCCGTCCGTCAGGACGCTGCAACAAAACTCAAGAACCGGCCGGAGATTGCCGCCGCTAGGCTTCAGCCGAGCAAGATACCGCCTTCCGAACTGGCTGACGGCTACTATGGGGACGCTATCCCAGTCGATGACATTAGGATCCAGATCGGGGAGCCAGTCTATGTCGATAGTGCCGGGACGCTGGCTCGAATTGAAGAAATCCGGCTCTTCGGCGAGGTGCAATGGAAGCGAGAGCGCATTCAAGCCGAGTACCACGTAATGCGCCAGTATCGTACGTCTGAAGTCTATGCCGGCGCCGCTGTCGCAAATGTTCCAGGCCATGAAGGTGTAATGTGGGCAGTTCTGCTATCGCCGAAGTCTTCGCGTGCTATGTTCACGCCGATCCATCTGACAGCCACCCAAAGAAATGCTATTCGCCGGCTGAGGATCCGTTGAGCGTTCGCACGGTTCACTGCAACCGGCAGAATCATGTTGCCCAACAAATGGATTCCCCTTTCCGCCCATTCTACCACCCTTGATTTCATTCCGCCTTTCGGCTACACTTCGCACGCGATGCGTCTGTTCAGGCCGCATGGCGGCCGGCGCGTGTGATGTTGCCGTGTAACGGAGATATCAGCGGTGAATGTAGTACGAACTGCAATCGTTGGAATGGGGATAGGCAAGCTCAACGGGCTAGCGATTGCGCGGCACCCTCGCGGCCGCGTCGTCGCGTTGTGCGATCTGCTCGAGGATCGCATGGCCGAATTTGCCAAGGAACTGCCCGAGCCGGTAAGATGCTATACCGACTACAAGGAACTGTGCAAGGACAAGGAGGTCGATGCCATCTTCGTGGGCAGCCCCAACCAGTGGCACGTGCCGATCGCACTCGAGGCGATCCGGTGCGATAAGCACGTGCTGGTGACCAAGCCGCTGGCCGACCAGTTGCCGTCGGCGCGGCGGTTGATCGGCATTGCCGAAGCGGCCGGAGTGGTCAACATGATGTCGTTGTCCACCCGCTACTCGCGCGAGACGCAATACCTCGGCAGGCTCGTCAGGAGCGGCGAGTTGGGCGAGGTCTACTATGGGCGGGCCCGCAGCATCAGGCGCAGCGGCATACCCGACTGGAGCCTTGGTTTCATCGAGGCTGGCGGCGGCGCCTTCCGCGACATGGGCGTGCACGTGCTCGATTCCGCATGGTGGATGATGGGCATGCCGCAGCCGGTGAGCGTGTCGGGCGTGGGCGGCGCGAAATTCGGGCCGCTCGGCAGGGGATTCTGGGAATATCGGATGCCATCCAAGGATTTCTTCAGCAAGTATGCCAGCGACGATTATGCGGGCGGAATCATCCGCTTCGAGAACGGCGCCGGTTTGCAGGTCGAAAGCTTCTGGGCGTCGCATCAGCCCGACAACCTGCAGATTGAGCTGTTCGGCACCGAAGCGGGCGCCCAGTTGCATCCGCTCACCATCTACCGCACCGTAGAGGGCGCACCCAGCGACGCGACCGTGAAGCTGCCGAAAGGACCCGATCCCTGGGAGATGATTGCGGATCATTTCATCAACTGCATCCTCGACGGCGCCCCGTGCGGAGCATTGCTGCGGCACGGCCTGATCGTCCAGGAAATGCTCGAGGCGATGCTGCAAAGCGCGCAGACCGGCCGCGAGGTCCGCATCCGCACCAGGTCGGAGAAGTAGGCACGGAAGAAGATGATTAGACAGGATTTACAGGATTTACAGGATAAGGAAGAACGGGCATGAAGATTGGATTCATAGGGCTTAATGACCTCCCCGGAGTCGAGGAAGACGCCAGATTCGCCGCCGAGAACGGCTTCGAGGGGATCGAATACGACTTCTGGCAATCGTTCGAGGAGCTTACCGCCGAAACCGTGACGCAGATGCGGGCGATTCTCGACAAACACGGCGCGTATGCTTCGTCGCTCGGGCTGTGGGGTTGGAATCACCTCGCCCCCGACGCCGGCGAGCGCGGGCGCAGCCTCGGGTATCTCGATAGGGCGATCGAGTTCGCGCAGATGCTCGGCGCACGCGTGCTGATCACCGGCGGCGGGAATATTCCCGGCGCAAGCCCGGCTGAAAACGCCGCCGAGTTTCTCAAGGTCTTCCCGCCATACCTCGAGAAGGCTCAGCGGGCGGGGCTGAAGGTGGCGATGTACCTCGTCCACGGGGGCAGCTTCTTCACCGGCGTGTCCGATTTCCTGCCCGTCTGGAAGCAACTGCCCGAGATCGGCATCAAGCTCGACCCGGCCAATATCAGGCATCACGGCGACGATTACCTGCCGATCCTCCGCGACGCGGGCGACAAGATTTATCACGTGCACATCAAGGAGCACCTGTATATGGACGGCAAGCTCGCCTCGCAGCCCCCGGCGGGCATGGGCGACATCCAATGGGGCAAGGTGATGGCATTCCTTTACGAGCACAACTACACCGGCAATCTCACCATCGAGCCGCACGGCCCCATCTGGAGCAAGCCGCCCTTCAGGCGGAAGATGCTGCTGCTCACACAGCGGCATATCTCGCAGTTCATCGTGTAGGAGAAGCCGTTTACCGGTTTCAGGCGAAAAAAAACGCCCGGCGCCCGCTTTCTTGCGAGCGCCGGGCTGGTTTTCACGGGATGCCGTAGGGGCGGGTTTCAAACCCGCCCTCCCCATCTGGTCGTTGTTTTGAACATAGGGCGGGTTTGAAACCCGCCCCTACCTTGCGGACGGGGTGCCTCAGTCGTCGCCGCGGTCGCCGCCGCGATCGTCTCCGCCGAACGATGCACCATAGGAGCGTGCCGACACTGCGGAGTTGCGTTCGCCGCAGTTGGGGCAGATTCTGTTCCACGGCCCTTCTGAAAGGAACCGTTTGCTGCACGAAAGGCACGTCCTGATGGAGACCTTCGCATGGCGGAACTTGATGGACTTCCTGTAGGCTTCGTCCGCTCTCATGGCGGCTGTCTTACGGTTCATAATTTTGCTGCATTCGCTCGAGCAGTATTTGCGTCTGCCCGGTGGAATCGGATTGTTGCAGCCGGGTCGTTGGCAAGTCATGCGCAGTTCCTCACACTATACTACTGTTAAGGGCCATATTCCCCTGTGCCGCGGGAGTCGCCCTGCTGTTTGATTAGTTACTGATTCTGCAGAAAAGTTTACATTTTTCCGGTGTCTGCTGCGGGAAGCTTGAGGTGGTTTCAATACGGTGCTGAAGCTTCCGTTTCTCGAGTGCCGTCTTGTGTGCACACAGCGCCCATTTTCTAAACAATCGGGCACCGGAAAAAGTTCACAACCTGCGGCAAAATACCGCAGTTCGGTGTCGCGGCCGGCTATCTACCGCGCAAACAGGTCCTTCTGTGCCGTTTTGCCTTCCGGCCTGATGCCGAGGTGGTCATAGGCCGGCTGGTTTGCCTTGCGGCCCTTGCTGGTCCTGCTTATGATGCCTGTTTTCAGCAGGTACGGCTCCACCATGTCGACCAGCGTATCGCTTTCCTCATTCAGTGAGGCAGCCAATGCCTCCACTCCCGCAGGACCGCCGTTGTAATGCCGGATCAGCGTGGTCAGATACTTCCTGTCGAGGCTGTCCAGCCCGCGGTTATCCACTCCTTCGATCGCCAGCGCCTTTATGGCACAGTCCAAATCTATCCGCCCGTTTCCGAGCGTCTGGGCGTAGTCTCTCACCCGCTTGAGCAGGCGGTTGGCGATGCGCGGAGTGCCGCGCGAACATTTTGCGATTTCCATCATCGCGTCGCTTTCGGCCTCGATCTCGAGCACCTTGGCGGACCTCACGAGTATCTCGCAGATTTCCTCCGCCGGATAGAAATCGAGGTGATGGAATATTCCGAACCGCTCGCGCAGCGGGTTCGTGAGCAGCCCGGCACGGGTGGTGGCTCCTACGAGGCAGAACCGCTTGAGCGCGAACGTGATCGGCTTCGCAAACGCTCCCTTGTCCAGCGTGAAATCTATGCAGTAATCTTCCATCGCCGGATACATGAATTCTTCGACCACCACCGGCAGCCGATGAATCTCATCTATAAATAAGACGTCGCGGTCGTCCAGATTTGTCAGGATTCCCATGACGTCGGCCGGGCGGCTGAGCGCCGGGCCGGATGTCTGCACGAGCTTGGAGCCCATTTCGTTGGCAATTATGTGCGCCAGCGTGGTTTTTCCGAGGCCCGGCGGCCCGTACAGCAGCACGTGCTCGAGCGGCTCGTCTCGCTGGGCGGCCGCCTGCAGCGAAATCTGGAGGCGCCTGACAAGATCGCGCTGCCCGATCAGCTCGAGCAGCCGGGTCGGCCGCAGCGACCAGTTGAAGCTTTCGTCGTCGGGCGACAGCGATTCGCCGGTTACTATGCGTTCTCGTGACATGCTACCTGGCGGCTCCCTGTCCCTGCCGTTGGAATACTTCGCGGATGAGGTCCTGCACGGTCGTGATGGTGTTGTCGGCCGCCAGAACCTTCTTCACCTGCTCCTCCGCCTCGGCGCGGGTGAATTGCAGGCGCAGCATCAGGATTTCGAGCGCCTGCTCGACCAGATCGGCGTCGGCCGCCGGCTCCGGCTCAGGCTCGTTTTCAAACGCAAACACCTTCAGCTTGCCTTTCAGCTCCGCGATTATGCGGTCGGCCGTGCGTGCGCCTATCTCGGGCAGCTTGACCAGCGCCGAGCGGTCGCCCGTCTCTATTGCCCTGACTATCTGCGCCACCGGCACGCACAGCGCCCGCAGCGCCTTGCGGAAACCAAGCCCGCGAACAGTGGTGAAAACGTGGAAAAACTGGCGGTCTTCAACGCTGGTGAAGCCGATCAGCCGCGGCACCATCGAGCCGGAGCCGATCCCGCCTTCTATGTAATGGATCGTGTGAAGCTCGATCTCCGTGCGATTTTCCTCGATCCGCCGGTGCAGGCTTTCCACTATGTTCAGCGGCACATAAACCTGGTAAACCAGCCCGCCTGCCTGAACGTAGGCTGCTTCTCCGTCGACTGCCGTGAGTTTGCCGCGTATCTGCGCGATCAAATGGATCAGCCTTCTTCAGCCGCCGGTGCCGGCAGGGAAGCTGCCGAGCATCTTGCCGCGGTGAAACATATTTGCGTGGCACAATGCCGCCGCGAGAGCGTCCGTCACGTGGTCCGGCTGGATCGGCGTGCTCACGCCGAGCAGCTTCTGAACCATCCGCTGCACCTGGGCCTTGCCGGCCGACCCGCTGCCCGTCAGCGCTTTCTTGATCCGTGTGGCGGCATAGCTGTAAACCGGCACGTCCTTCTCGGCGGCCGCCAGGAACATCACGCCGCGAGCGTGCCCCATCAGCGTGGCCGTCATCGGGTGCTCGTAGTGGCTGTATAGTTCTTCAACGGCCAAGGCCGCCGGCTTGAACTCCGCGATGACGTCACTGATTTCGTTGTAGATTCTCAGAACGCGACGCTCTAGGGGGTCGGCCTTCTCGGTGCGGACGACGCCTGCTTCTATGATTTTGGACGCAGTACCAGATGCCTGAATAACACCGTAGCCGGTGGCGACGAGACCTGGGTCAACTCCCACGACGATCATGGCGTGCTCCCAGTGGAGCCTCTATTATACCACCTGTGGGGGCGTGTGTCAATACCACAAACGAAATACCGGGTGGCGAGAAACAGGCTTCCTCAGATTCTATCGGCAGGAAGTTGACCGAACTTTAGGGAGGAAGGGGCGGGGATCGGCGGATTCCAGCCACGGACGGACACGGACCGGCACGGAGAACCGTCTTTTCGCTCGGCCGCCATCAATTACCTTGTTCTTTCGTATCTGGTGTGGGTCGTTGTCAAACGCAGCGCATAACAGGACCGGCCTCAATCGACGCACTGGCTCAAATTCACGCCCTTGGTACGTAGGGGCGGACCGCACGCCGTCTGCGGCGGGTGTTGTCCGCCCTCCGTCTGGTGTCGTTGCTTTGTCAGAGGGCAGGCAACACCCGGCACTTGGCCTGTCGGCCAACTGCCGTGCGGCCTGCCCCTACGTACCAACGGCATCTACCCACACTGGGGAGATATTCGGGACAGGCACGAATGGCGTGAAATTAAGGCTGTCCGTCCGTTGTAGGGGCAGGGCGCGCGAGTCTTCGAGCGTGTTCCCTGCCCTCTTACAGCCTTAATTTCATAGCATTCGGGACAGGCACCTTTTTCCGGCGTCTGGCAAGTGCAAAATACTGCAAATAAACCGCATGAATGATTTGACAAGTCGATTCTATGGGGGTACAATGTAAACACTGACGGAATTCGCTGGAACCAATATTGGTATCCTTTCGGCACCCTTTTGGTCCCGCTCGACGGAGATTTCGGAATGTGTGCGAGGTGCACTTGCAGATCGGCATGCGAAAGGCAGACCTGTGCAGATTTATCCCGCAGAATGCAGGAATCCTGGATGTCTTGCCCTCTCCGATCCAATCCAACCGATAGGCAAACAACCGGTCGTGCGATCTCTGATATGCCTGCGCACTGCTACAATAGCGACGGAGAAAACTGAGATGAACAGGGATAAATTGCGCGTTGCAGTGGTGGGGCTGGGGTTTGGGGCCGAATTCGTGCCAATCTACATCGAACACCCAAACGTGGCCGGCGTAGGTGTATGCGATGCCGTCCCGGAGCGTCTGGCCAAGGTAGCCAGCAGGTTTGAGGTGGATCGGGAATTCGGCAGCCTCGACGAAATATTGAGGTGCGACGACATCGATGCAGTTCACCTTGTATCGGGCATACCCGACCATGCGCGGCAGACCGTTGCTGTGCTGGAATCGGGCAAGCATTGCGCGTGCACAGTGCCGATGGCCACGAGCATCGACGATCTGATGGCAATCGTTGAGGCGACGCGCAAGACGGGCTTGAATTACATGATGATGGAGACGGCCGTTTACACGCGGCAGTTCCTTTATGCAAGGGAGCTGCTGGAGAATGGCGAGTTCGGCCGGATTCAATTTCTGCGCGGAGCGCACTACCAGGATATGGAGTGCTGGCCGCCCTACTGGGCAGGCTTGCCGCCGATGTGGTATGCCACCCACGCGGTTGCTCCGCTGCTCGCGATAGCACAGGCACGCGCTGTAAAGGTCCATTGTTTTGGCTCGGGGCAGATGCGGGATGAACTCCACCAGCAATATGGTAACCCCTATCCGATCGAAACGGCGATATTTCAGCTCGATGTTCCCGGGCTGTCGGCCGAAGTTACGCGCTGGCTGTTCCACTGTGCAGGCCAATACATTGAAAGTTTCATCGTCTATGGCGAGGACGCCACATACGAATGGCAGTTGGAGAACGAACCTCCGGTCCTGTTCCGGATGACTCCGGTTACGCCCGGAAGCACGAGAAAACGCACAATGGAGAGCCCTGAACCGCCGGATCGGGCCGACCTGCTACCGCCGTCTATCGGCCGTTTCACAAGGCGGTTCGTGTATGGCAAAGACAATCAGCACCTGTCGTTCGAGCAGGGAGGTGGCCACCATGGTTCGCATCCTCACCTCGTACACGAGTTCATCAGCAGTATCATTGAACAACGCCGGCCGTGGATCGATGCCGTAACGGCCGCCAATTGGACCGCTGCGGGCATCTGCGCGCATGAATCCGCAATGGCCGGAGGCCGCGAAATACTTCTGCCGCGTTTCGACTAGTGTAGTGTGTCACTCTGATGATTGATTATGGGCGTGGCCATTTTCGGACACATTCGAACGTGAAGCATTTGCGATTTTGTTCTACAGACGGCAGTATGCTTGTGCGCTATTTGCTGCATACATACGAGAATGCAAACGATGTTTGGCCATACCAAGCGTGCGGACGGTCGCACGGCGTACGTAGGGGCAAGCCGCACGGAATTCGGCCGATAGGCCGGATTACGGGTGTTGCCTGCCCCCCGAGAAACGACACCAGACGGAGGGCGGACAACACCCGCCGCAGGCAGAGGCAGACCGCACGGAATTAGGCGATATAATTACGGGCGTTGTCTGCCCAACGCACAGGGCGGGGAATGTCTGCCCCGGAGGGCAGTGAACCCGCCGAAGACGGCGTGCACCCCGCCCCTACGGAGGCAGTTAGGCCAGTTTGTCCAATTCACGGTGAACCAGTACAGTTCTACGACAAGTCGGTCATGGAGCTTTTTGTCAACGACGGCCTCCAGACCGTCACCCGCGTGGCCAGCCCGCCGTCGCCCGCCCTGCACCTTGATGTGGCGGCGACTGGCGGGGCGGCGATAGTGCGGGCGTTGACTGCCTGGCCGATCAAACACAGCGAGGAGAATAGCTGAGATGACCCGCACTGTCAATCTGTATCCCACCCCCGGCGGGATTGCCCCTTCGGACCGCTACGCCGTCACGATCAACGGCATGGCGTCCTTCACCTGCCTGACCACCAGCCCGGCCGAGGCCGAATTCACGGCCGGCCACACGGCGTCATGTACCTCGTTCGACCTGCAAGGCCCATGCGAGGTCCGCATCCGGCGGTTGGGACGGCCGGTTCGCGTTCCTCCGGCGGGCGGTGACGGCTATATCGTGCGAAAGGCATGTGAGATCGCGGGGAACTGACCATGAAAAGCACCAAAGTCGAGCTTACCGAACCGAACCGGCAAAACAAATTGACGCTGTCCTGGCGTATCGGCCTGCTGCAATGGGAAGCCGACGAACCGTTCGACCGACTGCTTGCGGTGCTGCGCGAGCACCGTTCGGTGGTGGACGAGGTGGCGCTGTTCGAGACGATCACGCACCACCTGTACATTCCGCTCGACGACTATGCCCGGCGCATGTACCTTGCGGCCAAACGACTCGACGCCTTCCGCACCGCCGGTGTTCGCTCGATCGGGATCAATGTACTGTGCACCATCGGGCACATCAACGAGGCCTGGGACTACATGCCGCCGCTGCCCTTCCATCCCATGGTCGGGCATGATGGCAGCGTGTCGACGAGTTGCGCCTGTCCGAACACGCCGGAGATGCGGGCCTACGTCCGGGCGAAGTATGAGCTCGTTGCCCGGGCGCACCCGGATTTCATCTGGGTGGACGACGACATCCGCATGCACCATCACGGTGTGGCATTCGGCTGCTTTTGCCCGACTTGTCTCGCGCAGTTCGCAAAACGGGCCGGCCGGGAGTATGCGAGAGAAGAACTGGCACGGGCGTTCGACGCGCCGGACGGCGCGACCGTGCGCGAGCTTTGGGTGGAGCAGAACATTGCATCCATCGAGGCGTTGCTGGCCGAGTGCCGGGATGCCATTCGCCGGATCGATGCGCGGATCGAAACCGGCCTGATGACCGCCGGGGCGGAATGGTCGACCTATTCGGGCCAGGCGTTCGACCGCTGGTTCACCGCGCTGGGCGCGACCAAGGCGCGCCCGGGAGGCGGATTCTACGAGGATGCCACGCCGATCGCGATGTTCGGCAAAGCGCTCAGTTGCGGTCGGCAGCGCGCGATTCTTCCTCCCGATGTGCCGGACGTGCAGTACGAACTGGAGAATTTCCCGTATCAGCGCCTCAAAAAATCGGCGACGGCGGTGGTTGACGAATGCAGCCTGGCCCTGGCCTACGGGTTGAACGGAATCGCCTTTAACATGCTGGGCACACCCACGTCGCACGACGATGTCCGGCCGTGGATGGAAAGCATTCCCGCCGTGCGCCCGCTATGGGAAGCCTGGATGACTCACACGGCCGGCCTGCCGACCGCCGGGCTCTGGCCCGCCTGGAGCAGCCGGTTGATGGCGCGCCGCGCCGTGCAGCCTGGCGAGAGCTGGCTGGGCTGGGCGCCCCACCACAATATCAGCCTGCCGAACGTGCTGGGCGAAATCGGTCTGCCGCTGGCGGCGGATGCGCCCGGCTGTGGCACGGTCCTCTGCGGCCGGGTCGCGGAGGCCTTCTCCGATGACGAACTCAAGGCCATTCTCGCGGGTGGTGTGCTTATGGACACCATCGCTCTCGACGTGCTGACCGAACGGGGATTGGGACATCTGGCCGGCGTCCGCCTCGCTCAACGTTTGGACAACGGGCTGATGGAGCGCTTCACCGACGATCCGCTGAACGGCCCCGTCGCAGGCGAGCTTCGCGACGCCCGAATCGAGTTCTGGGGCGCCGCCAAAGGCATGGGCGACGTGCTGGAACCGACGGCCGAGGGGGTTCGCGTCCTGACCACGATCGAGAACTACTTCGGCAAGCCGCACGGCCCCGGCATGACGGCGTTCGAGAACGAACTGGGCGGCCGCGTCGGGGTCATGGGCTATGCCCCCTGGATCTTCCTGCACTCCGTTGGCAAGCGGCTGCAATTGCAGAATGTGGCGGATTGGATCAGCCGCGACACCATGCCGGTGCGCGTGGAGGAACCCGTGCGATTGGTCGCAGTGGCGCGCATCGCCGCCGACCGCCGGTGCGGCGCCGTCATGCTCCTGAACGCGGGCATGGACGCCATCGAAGCAGCGACTCTCCACATCCGTGCAGCCGCGCGAAGGGCGCGCGAACTGGCGATAGGGCAGGCAGAGCGTGCTTTGAATCTGAACGGCGGGAAGGGCGGCGTGCAAGTCGCCTTGCGGAACATCCCGCCTTGGGGACTGCGCGTGATTCTTTTCGATGAATGGAAAAAACAAAATGGATAACACACTCGATCCCAAGACCCTGAAGCCTTCGCTCGCCGATGCTCGGAAATGGGCGGAAGCCGTTGCTGCCAGCGACCTGCTGCCGTTCTCGTTCCAGTACGGTGGGCATTCATCGGCGGAACTGCTTCCCGGCTGGAAGGTGTCGCGTACGAACCGGACCAAGGCCGGTGTCACGACCCGGGAGCTGACTTGGCGCGACCCGGCGACCAGGCTCGAATGCGTCCTGGAAATGCAGACCTTTGCGAAGTTCGCAGCGGTGGAATGGGTCATGCGCTTCCGCAATACCGGCAAAAAGGACACGCCCCTGATCGAAAACATTCGGCCGCTGGACGTGGAGTGGGCGCCGGACAAGGACCAGAGTTGGCACAAGGACGAGACCTTGCTGCGCCGTTCCTGCGGTTCGCAGCAGAAACCGACCGACTTCCTGTATCAGGTTGACCCACTGCCCCCTGGCAGCACCATTGCCATGGCGGCGGGCGGCGGGCGGCCCTCCAACGACTGGCTGCCGTTCTTCAATCTGCAGACCGGCAAGACCGGTGTGGTGATCGGCATCGGCTGGAGCGGGCAGTGGGCGGCTGAGTTCGCGCGGCCGGCGGACGCGACAATCCGCATCCGCGCCGGCCAGGAGCTGACGAGGCTCACGCTGCATCCCGGCGAGGAGATCCGCACCCCGCGCATCCTGCTGCTATTCTGGAACGGCGAGCCGCTGGCGGGCCACAACCTCCTGCGGCGCTTCCTGCTCGAGCACCATGTGCCGAAGGCCGGACGGCGCCCGCTCGAGGGCCCGGTCTGCGCGGCCACCTGGGGCGGCATGGAATCGGTGCACCATCTGCAGCAGATCAAGGACATCCGCAAGCACCGGCTCGCCTACGACTACTACTGGATCGATGCCGGGTGGTACGGCCCGGACGGTAGTTTCTCGCCGGACGTCTACACCGGCGAATGGGCCAAGTACGTCGGGCATTGGAACATCAATCAGCGGGCGCATCCGAACGGCCTGAAACCGCTGGCGGATGCCGCGCACGAGGCGGGCATGAAGTTCCTGCTCTGGTTCGAACCCGAGCGGGCGCTCTGCGGCACCCCGTGGACCGTGGAGCATCCTGAGTGGTTCCTCGGCGAGCGCAAGCCGGGCGCCAACCTGCTGTTCAACCTCGGCGACCCGGCCGCGCGCCAGTGGCTCACCGGGTTCATCTCGAACTTCATCCGCGACGTGGGGATCGACTGCTATCGGCAGGATTTCAACTTCGCCCCCCTGCCCTACTGGCGCGCCGCCGACGCGCCGGACCGGCAGGGCATGACTGAGATCCGCTATGTCGAAGGGCACTACCAGTTCTGGGATGACCTGCTCCGGCGGCATCCGGGGCTGCTGATCGACAATTGCTCCAGCGGCGGGCGGCGGATCGACCTGGAAACAGTCAGCCGCAGCATTCCCTTGTGGCGCAGCGACTACCAGTGCATTCCCGGCTTCGACCCCGCCGGCTGTCAGACGCAGACGCACGGGCTGTCGTACTGGATTCCACTCCACGGTTGCGGCACCTGCGGCGGCACGCACGATCCGCGCCGGGGCGACACCTACAACGTGCGCAGCAACCTGTCGGCCAGCCTGGAGTTCCCGATCTACTTCAACCAGGGCGACGGCCGCGAGGACCATCCCTGGGGCTGGCAGCGCCGGATGATCGAAGAATACCGGCGCGCCCGGCCGATGTTCTACGGCGACTACTATCCCCTCACCGGCGATACCGGCGCGGCCGACGCCTGGGTGGCAATGCAGTTCCACCGCCCGGACCTGGGGGAAGGCATGCTGCTGGCCTTCCGGCGCAAGGACTCGCCCTTCGTGGCGGCGGACTTCCGGCTGCATGCGCTCGACCCCGACGCGACCTATGAACTGACCGACGCTGACACCCGCCGGAAGCGGCGCATGACGGGACGTGAACTGACGGAAAAAGGCCTGCGCATTGCCATGGAAACCGCTCCGGCCAGCCGGCTGGTGTTTTACAGAAGGATGGGAGACGCATGAAAGACGCATGGTTCAGAGAGCATCTGGCGGCCCCCCAGGCGGCTGTGCCATTCTCATTCGCGTACGCCGGACGGCCCTCCACGAAATGGCTCGCCGAATGGCCGGAGACGGTTGAGCACAAACGACTGGACGCGCAGCGCGTTCAGTTCGTCATCGTTCAGAAACAACCCGTAGGTCGGCGTGAACGTCGGCTCGAATGCGTCGTTCTTGAGGTGCTTGTCCCAGCGGGCATTCCAGGCCGGCTGAGCCGCGAGCTTGACCAGCTCAACGCGCTGTGGGAGGGAATGATCGAGAATGGGGAATACTGATCCGCAGAATTTGTGCGGACAAATAAGACAATCCACAGATTTCGCGGATTTCGCAGATTTAGTGAGAAAGGGTAGGCGGGCGCCCTGCTATCAAGGCAGCTCTCCCGCCTGTGTCACTACTCTGTAGTCAACGCCCAGTGCGTCACGGAAGTGGCGCTCGCCGCAGAAAGTCTTGCGCTCTTCATCCCGGCGAAGGCCATTGCGCCAGTTGTCGCCTTTCGTTTCGCGGACAAGATATAGCAGCGGCTTGCCGGATTCGCCGCCCGGGTAGTCGGGATCGTCCATCACCAAGGCCCAATCGGGATTGTACTCGCCCGTACTGGTTCACCATGAATTGGATAATTCGGCCTCACGCGTTAAAGAGCGACTTGCCAGCGGCAAATCGGAGTTTGAGAAGGCATGGGGGAAGCTCAAGACATCTTCGCTGCGGAATTGGGTGGAGGAGTCGGTCGCACCAACTCCCCGGACGGATGTCCGCCGCCGACCCCGCCGGTCGCCGAATCGCCTTCAACGCCGCCCACAGGAGACGGTCGGATGTCTATGCCGTAGAGGTTGAACCATGATGGAAGTCTCGCCGATGTCACAACCGCAGATTGTCATGACCGAGCCGGCCGCCAGCCCGGCCGATGGCCTCCCTACCGCCAACGGCCGC
>Ga0210003_1001591_pt1 | contig 19878 bp, 16 predicted proteins | sample LantaG_FD_182804 | JGI IMG/M metagenome (GOLD analysis project Ga0210003, IMG submission 182804) | Deep subsurface microbial communities from Baltic Sea to uncover new lineages of life (NeLLi) - Landsort_02402 metaG (SPAdes) (version 2) | ecosystem: Environmental > Aquatic > Marine > Oceanic >... | reverse complement strand
TTGCTTTTTCAAGGGTGTACTGAGGCAATATTGAAGGACCTGCATAAAAATTGTGCTTTTTCATGATCTTATTTCAGTTATAAATTAATAATTACAGATTATGGTGCGTGTAAATCTATTTAGAATATTATATCCTGTATTAATTGATTAACACGTAATTTAATAAATTATAAAATAATATCAACCAGAATCCCATTCTTTATCACTGGTATCCTGTCAGTAAAATCGGATGTAAGGCAGAAATGGATACAGTCATCCAGTCCTTTATCCCTCAGTCGTGTCCGTTGTGCAACCTTTTCAATATAACCCGAAAGTTCATTTTTTGCCAATGACCAAAGATCAAGTGAAGCCAGGGTAGAATCGCAAATGGTATGGTACAGGCTGCTGTCCATTAGTCTTTCAGCCATAGCGCCTGCACAAATAGTATCTTCAAGGTTAAACCTGTTCTTCCATCCTGCACAGAACAGAACGACATCTTTTCCCTGGCTTATCACCCATTTGATAAGGGCGCTTATGTTCAGGAAAGAACCGATTACTATTGCACTTGCTGATGCTGCCATTTTTATGATGCCTGTACCATTCGTAGTACTGTACACTATTGTCCTGCCTTCTACCTTTTCGCGTGTGAAGTTAAAGGGTGAATTACCAAAATCTGCAAAATCGAGAACATATCCGTCGCGTTCAGCTGCCACAAGATAACCCTGTTTCTTATATTCCCTTGCCTCATCTATTTCAGCTACAGGAATTATTGAAGCAGCTCCGTTGGCAAATGCCGTGCAAATTGCTGATGTAGCACGCAGGATGTCAATAACAACTACGATTGAATCTGCATGCTGATCAGGTTCATACAAAGCCGGTGAAAAACAAGTCTCAAGCTTACGTTTGTTCATAAGTGTTTTTGTTTTTAACGGGTTTGTGGCATTTCGGTTTTTGATATTATGGTATCAGAATATTATTGACTCCTCACCGTCGTACCGCAGTACCGTCATACCGTCAAACCTTATAAAATGGAAGGTTTACTACTTTGGCTTTAAGGTCTTTGTTTCTGATACGGATAAATATTTCCGTATCGGGTTTCCAGAATCCCTTTGCAAGGTATGCCATCCCGATACCCTGTTTTAGCATCGGCGACATGGTTCCAGATGTAACCTCTCCTATCACATTTGCGTTTTCATCAACAACTTCATAATGCTGTCGCGGTATTCCGCGATCAATCATTACAAATCCCTTCAACCTCCTGTCAACCCCCTCATTTTTTTGTTTCAGAAGAAATTCCTTGTCGGTAAAGTGCTTTGAATCAGTGAATTTGGTAATCCAGCCCAATCCTGCTTCTATTGGCGATGTCTGATCATTTATATCATTTCCGTAAAGACAATATCCCATTTCAAGCCTCAGGGTATCCCTTGCTCCAAGTCCGATCGGTTTGATTCCAAACTCTTTACCTGCTTCAAAGACAGCATTCCACAATCTTTGACCATCTTTATTTTCGACATATATTTCGCATCCTCCGGCCCCGGTATACCCTGTTGTAGAGAACAGGACATTTTTAATGCCGGCAAATTCGATTTCCTTAAAAATATAATATTCCATATCAGTAACCGGGTATTCTGTAAGCATTTGCATTGCTTTCAGTGCCAGAGGGCCCTGTATGGCTAACTGTGCTGTTTCATCAGAGGCATTTATAAGGTCCTTACCTGGAACCATACCAAATTCCGGGGCATGCTTGAGGCACCAGTTCCAGTCTTTTTCGATATTTGCAGCATTGACAACAAGAAGGTATTTTTCAGGATTGAACCTGTATACAAGCAGGTCATCAACAATACCTCCCTTCCCATTAGGGAAACAAGAATACTGTACCTTTCCGTCAAACAGACTCGACACATCATTTGATGTAATATACTGAAGGTAATCAGTTGCAACCGGTCCCGTGATCCGGAATTCTCCCATATGTGATACATCAAAGACACCCAGTTTCTCTCTTATTGTAATATGTTCGTCATTGATCCCGGAAAATTCAACTGGCATGTTATATCCGGCAAAAGGTACCATTCTGGCGCCTGCTTTAATATGGAATTCAGTAAATGGAGTATTTTTCATTTTAATATCATTAGAATTTAACTACAAAGTATGTAAAGTTAAATACAAAGGACGCAAAGAATAAGAGCAAAGAGAATGACGATTATCAGAATTCAAGAATTTTAAATTCAACCCTCCTGTTCACTTTTCTTCCTGCTGCAGTGGCATTATCTGCAATTGGCTGATCAGGTCCGTAACCCTTATATTCAAGACGAGCCCGATCAATACCTTTCTGGACAAGATATTCCACCACTGACTGGGCTCTTGTTTCAGAAAGTCTCATATTCAGTGCTAAACTTCCGGTATTGTCGGTATGTCCCGATATTTCAATACGCATCAGCGGATTATCCTCCAGAATACCAAGCAGTCTGTCCAGCTCAGTGTATGAGCTTGCCGAAAGCACTGCTTTGCCTGTTTCAAACAGGATGTTATTAAGAACTACCTTTTTGCCGACTTTTACCTTAATAAGCGTGACGTCAAGATTATATGATACATCGGAATATGTTTCAGGTATATTTACGCGTTTCATTTCCGACAGGAATCCACTTGCCCTGAAGTCAACTATATATGATTTCTTATCAGGCAGTTTTATCCTGTAGGTGCCATCCACATCGGAGCTGGCGGTTGTTCCTGCGACTAGATCGGTGGAATAGTCAATAATGTCAATCTTTGCCATTACGGATTCATCTGTTTCCGAATCTGATACACGTCCTGTTAGATATAATACCTCCTCAGGGGGTTCTGGTTCTATAACAGGTTCAGGAACAATCTCTTTTACAACTACCACAGTATCCCTTACGATAACAGTATCAGGTTGTGGCGGGGCAACAGGCAGAATAACCGGCTCGGGCGGAAGTATCCTCCCGCTGTAAATATCAAGACCTCCCATGCCTCCGCTTCTGTTTGAAACAAAATAGAAAGAGCTGTCATTATCTCCTGCCGGCTGATAGAACAGTTCATCCCAGGGAGTATTCAGTGGATACCCGAAATTAACCGCTTGTTCCCACACACCGGCCTGATTCCTCGTGCTGTAGAAAATATCGTATCCGCCCACTGAAGTATGTCCCCTGGAAGCAAACCAGAGAGTGTCTCCATTTTCTGAAAACCTTACTGACTCTTCATCATAAACAGTATTAATCATTGGACCTGCATTCACCGGTTTTGACCATTTGCGGTCACTAACCTTTTCAACCATATAAATGTCTTTTCCTCCTAATCCTTTCTTCCCTCTGTCAGTGACATACCAGACCTCATCGCCCGATGGAGAAAATGTAATTGATGTCTCCGCCCCCCTGGTATTAATCTTAAAAGGTACAGATGAGGGTGATTTCCACTTTCCTCTTTTCCTCTTCGATACTTTAATATCTCCTCCGTTCTCATAACCGACATATATATATAATTCCTCACCCGTGGGTGTCAGGTAAAGGGGAGCTTCACAAAGATCGGTAGTGAGCTTCTTTCCCGGATTAATGGGGAATGTCCATGAATTGTTATTTCTTACTGAAAAGAAAATATTCTCATCAAATTTTGAATCATCATATTTAGCTTTTGCTCCCGGCATTTCGCGTCTGGATGCAAAGTATATTGTTTCACCGTCAGCAGAAAGAAGAGCACTGTAATCATCAGAATTTGAGTTGATTTCCGAACCTGCATTCCTGATTTCAAGTCCCAATGTATCTTTGATTATTTCCAGTGCTGAGGCACATTCCTCGATATATTTCTTAGCGGCTGCTATACCCTCCTTTGGTTTTTTAATACCGGAATCAAGGTATAGATTATAATTTTCAATTGCCTTTTCGTATTGTCCCGAATACTGAATGGCTCTGCCCGTAAGAAGGTGGATATCACCAGTTAAATCCAAATCAAGTTCAATAGCTTTCAGAAAAAAATCAGCTGCCTCTTCCTTGTTATCAGAGAAAAGTGCGGCTACACCTGTCTTGTAATTCAATTCCGGATTACTGCCATTGTATGCTATTGCTTTAAGATATTCATCGTAAGCACTGCCATACCATACACCTTTTTCACTATAATAATCATCACCGGCATTAACATGCTTCCATGCCTCCCTGAAACCCTGCTTATCTTTTTTGAAATCCTTTTTGCGCACTGAGATATCATATTGTGCATTAAGAATAGAAGTGGAGAAAATTAAAATAAAAGCCAGAGTATTTAAAAAATACTTCATAATGCAGATTTTTATAATTCCAAAAGTAGCACTTATTTCCATTTTTTAAAAAACCTTTCTAAATACAATATAATCGACTTAGCAGAAAAATATTGTTATATTTGTTTTGTATCTAAAACTGCCTAAACCGGTCTTTTATTTTATATACTAATGGATTACAAATATATTAATGTTGAATACCTGGAATCGGTATCGGGAGGAGACAATAGTATTATCATTGAAATTGTGAACCTTTTCAGGGAACAGACTGAAGAATTTTATAAAGAAATGACCTCTCTTCTGGCTGCAAAGGATTATCATTCCCTTGGCCTGCTGGCCCATAAAGCTAAATCGTCTGTTGCGATAATGGGAATAAACGATCTGGCAGTGATGCTTAAGACATTTGAACTACAGGCAAAGGAGGGAGTTGAGGCAGAAAATTATGAATCTTATGTTGCAAGATTCAAAAATGATACTGATGAGGCACTTAAAGAGCTTGATGATCTTATCAATAACAGTTTAAATCAGGATTGAATGATAAATGTTGAGAAGAGCGACAAAGCAGATATCATAACTTTTACAATTGATAAGATCAATGCACTGATCACCGAGGATATCAGGGAGGAAATAAGTCAATTATATGAGAATGCTAACTCAAAAGTGGTCATTAACCTGCAAGGCATAAATTATATCGATAGTTCCGGGTTCGGTTGTTTTCTTTCAATAATGAAGACTGCCAGGAACAATTATGGGGTTCTGAAGTTTGTAAATCCTGAACCATCTGTTATGGAGGTGTTCAAAACGCTCCACCTGGATACTATCTTCGAGATTTACGATAATATCGATACCTGTCTGGAATCATTTAATTAAAGGTGCCGGATTGAATATAATGTGTTAACACCCATTTTCCCGAACATAAAGTCCGTAACGCTTTCAACCTCACTCATCATTCCTTTTAGCAGGTGTGCACATTCAACAACCTGCTGACCTTTCGATGCAGCAATATTAAAATCCTTCTGTACCGATTCCTGTGCTTTTAAAGTGAAATAATTGAAATTTATGTTAATATTTTTTTCAAATCATTAGCAATGACTATTTGCACGAAGAAAAAATTTCATAACTTCAAGACCAAATAAAAAATGATCTTCCATGAGTGAAAAGATCCTTGAAACCCTGATGCAGCTCTTTGCTCTGATTGCCAAGCCTCAGGCTGATGACACTGAAAGAAGAGGCGTTGTTGAGGCTTTCCTGAAACGTCTGCTGAACCAGGAGCTTGTAAAAGTTTACCTGGCAAAATATGATGAAGCTTTTGAGGAAGCCAGGAAAAAACTTGAAAAAAGCAGTGCGGAACGTCGTGAAGGCGCAATAGCAATAAGAATAAGGAAGCTCTGCAAAGATATCAACGAAGAGGGACAGCTAGCCCAGGAACAGAGAATTGTTGTTGTCATCCAGGCGCTTGAATTCTGTAAATCAGGCAGTATAGAGATCAGCCAGCTTGAACTCGGATTTATAAGTACTCTTGCTGAAGGACTGAATATCTCAGAGGAGGAATATGGTTTTATTGAGGGATTTGTACGTAATTCATTCGATAATATTTCTGATCACCATTATATTCTTTTAATAGATGGCAATGAGGGATCAGACCTGAAGGAAGCAAAACATGTGTATAAAGAGCTCCTTAAAGGGCAGGTCTGGATTCTTTTTGTTCCTTCAGTATCAATGTACTTCACCAGGTTCAAAGGATCGGGTGAATTATCGATGAACGGACAGCTGCTGCAGGAGGAGAAAGTATATCCTTTCAGCCAGGGTTCTTCGATTAAAGGATATAAAATAAAACCGATCTACTACTGGGATGTCACGATGCAGTTCATGAAAGAGGAGTTCAGGGCATCGAGGGTTGTTTATGAAGTAAATAACCTTGAATACCGGTTTAAGAGCGGCAAGGTAGGTATCCATCATATGAGCTTCAGGGAGGAATCGGGAAGGATGGTTGGTATTATGGGTGCGAGCGGGGCCGGCAAATCAACACTCCTCAGCGTACTTAACGGTATCAATGATCCTTATGATGGTGAAGTTCTGATAAATGGGGTAAGTATCCACAATGACAGGGATAAGATCAAAGGATTAATTGGTTATGTATCGCAGGATGATCTTCTAATCGAAGAGCTCACTGTTTTTGAGAATCTTTACTATAACGCTAAACTTTGTTTTGATAATCTGACTGATGATGAGATAGTTACAAGAGTTGATAATACATTAAAAAATCTCGGCCTGTTCGAGATACGCGATATGAAGGTTGGAAGTCCTCTTAATAAAAAGATAAGCGGTGGACAAAGAAAAAGACTGAACATTTCTCTGGAACTGATACGGGAGCCTGCAATAATGTTCCTTGATGAACCCACATCGGGTCTTTCATCACGCGACTCTGAAAATATCCTTGACCTTCTGAAGGAACTTGCACGCAAAGGAAAGCTTCTTTTTATTGTGATACATCAGCCGTCATCTGATATATTCAAGATGTTTGATAAGCTGATTATTCTTGACACAGGCGGTTATCTGATTTACAATGGCAACCCGATTGAGTCGATCGAGTACTTTAAGAGGAAAATTGAACAGGCTAATTATGCCGAAAGCGAATGTTATGTTTGCGGTAATGTGAATCCGGAACAGATATTTAATATTGTCGAAACCAGGGTATTCACTGAGAGTGGCCAGCCCACAGACACCAGGCGCATTTCACCTGCTGACTGGAACAACCATTTTAAGTCGGAAAAGATAGAGGAGCAAATTATAGAACCGGGGACGACCATCCCGGAGATAAACTTCAAAACTCCCAACAAATTAAAACAGTGGCTTGTATTTACTAAACGCGATATACTGTCAAAAATAGCCGACAGACAATACATGCTGATAACGCTCCTGGAGGCACCGGTACTTGCTCTGGCTCTTTCATTCCTGATAAGATATTTTGATGAAAGTGCATCAAATCCAAATTATACACTGTATGAGAACAGCAACCTGCCGGTTTACATTTTCATGTCGGTAATAATAGCAATATTCATGGGCCTCACTGTGAGTGCTGAAGAGATAATAAAAGACAGGAAGATCTTAAAGAGGGAAGCGTTTCTTAACCTGAGCTGGAACAGTTACCTGATGTCGAAAGTTTTTGTTCTACTTGGCATCTCAGCCATTCAGGCTTTGACCTTTGTAATAATAGGCAACAGCATTACCGGAGTAAGAGGTATGTGGTTCGAATACTGGATTGTTCTTTTTAGCTGCTGGGCCGGAGCCAATATATTAGGTTTGATAATTTCCGACAGTTTTAAAGCTGTTGCTACAATTTACATGTGGATTCCCTTCCTGGTTATTCCGCAAATCATCCTGAGTGGTATAATGGTCAAGTTTGAAAAACTTAATCCCAATATTTCATCTCCTATCTCAATTCCCTTTTACGGTGAGATTATGTCTGCCCGATGGGGTTATGAAGCACTGGCTGTAAAACAATTTAAAGACAATAAATATGAACGTCAGTTTTATATTTATGACAAAGCCATCAGCAAAGCGAAATTTAAAAAAGATTTCTGGTATAATGAGGTCAAAGGCAAACTGGAGAATGTAAAGAACGACCTTGAAAAGGGTACCAGAAGAGATAATTTTGATCAGAATCTTCTCATATCATACAATGAAATCAAAAAAGAGCAGGCACTCACCCCTGATCTTAAATTTGAATATACTGAATCTCTCATACCTGAAAAAGTAACATCTGAGATAGTTACATCTGCACTGAACTATGTTGAGCTGATCAGAAAATACTACATAGCCTATTCAAATAGTGCAAACGACCGGAAACAGGCGATTTTAACGAATCTGCAGGCGGAAGACAGCGAAGGATTCCTTAAGCTCAGAGATATGTACACCAATGAATCTCTTGAAGAGTTTGTTACCAACAAGAATGAGACTCAAAAGGTCGTTGATTTTAAAGGAGAGATAATTCAAAAGATGGATCCTATATATATGGATACGAAACATAATTTTGTCAAGGCTCATTTTTATGCCCCTGAAAAAAAGATATTTGGTCTTGAATTGGACACGTTTGTTGTCAATGTGATTGTACTATGGGTTATAACAATTATCTTTTATTTTATACTCTCTTTCAGGCTTCTGAAGAGATTTCTTGATTCAGGAGAGGTGGTTATGGGAAAGAAACTCAAAGGATCAGAATAATAAAGGGGGGCTTCCGCAAAAGCCCCCCTTTAGTTTTTGGAAAAACCGATCTGATAATTATTAACTCATAATAATATAAATTATTCTACTATTTCTATCATCTTGAAGGGTACTCTGATGATAGATTCATAATCCTCACCGGCTTCCAGCATGTCTTCGTCGTCCTCCTCGTAATACCAGTTTACTTCCACTTCATTTTTAGCTTTATGTATCGCCTCCAGCTTTTTAAATACATCAAGTATGCATTTAGAGGAGCTGGTGTTGAAATACTCCAGTCTGATATTCACGACAGTTTTTTCAAGAGGCGATTCTTTATAACTGTCGAGCCAGTCTACAAGTGGTTTGTAAAATTCGACTGAGTTTTCGGGGATCGAACGTCCTTTGATCTCAAATACGCCTTCAGATGAATCAAATTTAACTGTTGGGGTTTTCGGTGTTCCTTCAATAATGATCGGTTCCATTTTATTAAGTTTTTAAGTTTATTTATTTTATTGATTGTTCTAATTTATATTTCTTCATTTACTAAAATATTCAGATAAAAAAATGAGTATTTGTCGTTGTATTCCTTAAAAGTATATTCAAGTTTATTGCCTGTTTTCCTTGCGATATCAACAAGACCAAGCCCTCCCCCGCCCTTTGCGGAGATCCTCTGATGATTCAGGATGAATTTATAGAGTTCCTTTATCTCCTCATGCGATGATCTGTTTATCCTCTTTATTTTTTCTTCAAGTTTTTCAATATTATCAGCATGAACAAAGTTCCCTGTAATTATTTTATAACCACTATCAACTTTCTGAACTACAAGCAGGCCATATTTCTCTGAGGCTTGATCCTCAAAATCGTCCGGCACTTTGTCAACATGATGGTAAAGATTCTGAAGACTTTCTACAAGGACATTATAGACCTTTTTCCTAAGCTTTGATTGCTCATTCACTTCTGCCATTTTGTCTTCAACCGTATCAAGAACATGATTGATAACATCTGAATCAACATTACCCTTATAAAAAAGGATAACGTTATTTTTGGCATGGTCCTTTACGTAATTCTCAATATCAAAGCTCATTTAAGCTTCTTTTATGGATAAAGTCTTTTTTTTCGATAACAAATATAATAAAAATATGAAGTTACCAAATTATAACTTGTCCACTTGAATTTAACAATATATGCCTGTTTTTTTGATAAAAGTATATAATTGTTGTGATAAACAGCATTTTTTTATCGATTTCACCCCTTACTGCCGCTTCCTAGTACCCTGATACATCTCATATTCGGCAAGAATACATCTTAGCGGACCATTATAAAGAGTATGCTTTGATTTAGGCTTGAGTCCTATTTTATCGAGGTATTCTTTCCCTGATGTTATTATCCATGCCCTGTGACCTGGAAAGTTGTGCTTAAGTGTACTTCCAATCATACTGTAAAGCATATCCGGTTCTTCAGTTTTCAGCCTCTGTCCATATGGAGGATTCATAAACAGATATCCCTTGTCATCAATTGGCTTAACATCCTTAAAATCTGACACTTCAACAGTTATTGTCTCTGACAATCCTGCATTTCCGGCATTAATAATAGTCTGCCTGACAGCCTGTTCCGAAATATCACTTGCTGAAATCCGTACAGGAGACTCACAAATAAGGTTATCCGCTTCTTTTTTGATCCTGGCAAACACTTTCTCATCAAAGTCGTTCCATCTGGTAAACCCAAAAGAGTTTCTGAATTTTCCCGGAGGTATACGGCATGCAATTAATCCCGCTTCTATGGGTAATGTACCTGATCCGCACATCGGATCTGTAAGGGAAGCTGACACATTCCATCCCGAAAGCATAATGATCCCGGCAGCAAGTACCTCATTAAGAGGGGCAGCAGCCGGCGTGGTCCTGTAACCGCGCTTAAATAAGGGTGCTCCTGATGAATCAAGTGAAATATCTGCATTATCATTGCTTATATGAAGATTTACTATAACACCGGGATTATCTGTATTAACCGAAGGCCTCCTGCCTGTACGTTTGCGGAAATAATCAACTATTGCATCCTTCACAACCAATCCCGGATAACCTGTATGTTCAAAAATCTTTGAATTGACAACAGATACAACAGAAAAGGTACTGTCAGCATCCATGATATCTGACCAGGCTATCTCTGATGCCTTCCGGTAAAGATCCTCTTTCGATCTTATTCTGAAACCCGATATATGTAACAATACCGATAGAGCTGTTCTTGCACAGTAATTAACTCTGTACATAGTCTCCCTGCTACCCGGGAATGACACTGCCCGGTTTACAGGTTTTACCCCGGATACACCAAGTTCACGAAGTTCCGCTGCAAGAACCTCCTCCAAACCATACAATGTTTTTGCAATAAACTTCATTGCTAATTAATTAACAAATGAAAACTTTCAAAATTAATATTTAACATTTCAATTGGTAAACCTTTTTATATTTTTTGACTGTATACGATAAGTAAAATCATTACGTTTTATTATACCATCATAAAAAACTAACTTTCCGGAAATTAACCTTAAATAGAATGAAAAGACATATTGGTATCCTGATTGCAGTAATACTGTCCTTTACTTCCCTGGTTACATCGTGCAAAAAAGAGCTGCCTCTTGGTGAGGCGATCATTGGTAAATGGGAAGTTACATCATATAAATACATAATCTATCAGAATAATGTGAGGAAGTCTGAAGTCACTATATACCTTGAGGCTGGTGAGACGGCCATCCAGTTTGCTGAAGAGGGAGTTGGAATAATGTACAATGATAATCAAATGTCAGGGAACTTTACCTGGACGCTTAGCGGCAGTACACTTACATTGAATTTCTCAAATGGAACATTTACATGGGACATAACCATTGATGAAGATATTTTGGTCTGGTCATATACTGAAAGTGAAGTTGAAGGTGATATCAACTACGACTATGAGTTTTTCTATAATGCCGGCAGAACCGGATGAAAACAGACCATTGCCTGTAACCAGGCACTAAATGTATCCCAGTATCCTGTTATAATTATCCTTATCTGAAATTACCTCCAGGGCTTTCTTAATTACCTTATCATCTTCGTTGATAATACGATAATATTCATTTGTCTGCCATATATTATTTGCCACCAGTGCTTTTAGTACCATAAGGATCTCTTTTTCTGATGTTTTATACTGAGCTTCATCATATTTCACATCTGCCTTCTCTCCTTGCGAAATGAAATCCTTTAATTCATCTTCAGAGAATTCAAAGCTATCTTTAAAATCATCAAAGGTTTTAAACTCAGAATTTATCATCTTCCTGTTTTTGTCAGCATATTCAAGGATAAAGGAATTGAGTATCCCTTTCCTAACCAGTGCCCTGTAATAATCTGAATAGTTTGTCGTGTCGGCCGGAACAAAGATATCCGGCATTATACCGCCTCCGCCATAAACTGTTCGCTTGTTGATCAGAGTTTTGAACTTCAGTGAATCCGGAAAATGGACGCTGTCGGCCGACATCATCTCTCCGCCTGCGTATCTCTCATAAAAATCAGAAACATATTTTTCATAACCCTCGTTGTATGGCCTCTGTATCAATCGACCTGTTGGTGTGTAGTAGCGTGCTACTGAAAGCCTGATCATTGAACCGTCGGTAAGATAATAACCATTCTGTACCAGTCCTTTCCCGAAGGTACGTCTTCCAATAATCACACCTCTGTCCCAATCCTGAAGAGCACCGGCAAATATTTCGCTTGCGGATGCTGAACCCTCATCGGTAAGGACAACCACTCTGGACAGTGCAAGAGGCCCTGTCCCGGAGGATCTATAATCTTCTCTTGGTTTCTTTCTTCCTTTAATATATACCAGCAGATTCTTATTTGAAAAGAAATAGTTGGCAAGTTCAGTAGCTGCAGTCATTACTCCTCCCCCATTACCACGAAGGTCAATAACAATATTTTTCATATCGCTTCCCATAAGAGTATCCAGCGCATTCTCAAATTCACGTCCTGTAGTTAAGGCAAATTTATTGAGTTTTACATAACCGGTCTCTTTATCAAGCATATAGGCTGCATCAAGACTGTTTATTGGTATTTTATCCCGTATGATTATAAAGTCGAGGATATCCTTTTCTCCTTTTCTGAAGATGTTAATGTTAACCTTTGTGCCCTTTGTTCCCAGCAACCTGCTTCTCACACCGTTGGTGGAAATACCTATCCCTGTAACTTTCTCTCCGTCAATATTTATTATCCTGTCTCCTGCACGTAATCCAACCTTTTCGGAAGGCCCTCCTGCGATAGGTTCAATGACTATAATAGTATCCTTAAGAAGGTTAAACTGAATTCCAATACCTTCAAAATTACCCTGCAGCGGTTCATTCATGTCCTTTACATCCTTTGCGGAAATATAGGTTGAATGAGGATCAAGGCTCCTCAATATGTCTATTATCGCTGTTTCAGTAAGTTTATCGATATTTGCAGTGTCAACATAAAAAGCATCAATAAGGCTTAAAGTTCTTCCTATTTTAAAAGTTCCCTCATTCAGAACCTGAGAGAAAGATACCTGTGAAAGCAGTACCAATACTACCGTAGTTATTATTCCCGTTTTTATGATTTTCATCTATAGTAATTATTTTGCTTTAAATATTTATTTAACAATTTATATGCCCTTTTGTTATTTCTTCTTCAATATCAAGTCCATTATACTTTTTACCTTGAACTTTTAACTTTTAACTAACATACTGTTTATATTTCTATTCCCATTCTATTGTTGAAGGAGGTTTAGAGCTTATATCATAAACTACCCTGTTTATGCCTTTGACCTTATTTATTATTTCGCCCGATATAGCTGCCAGGAAGTCATGTGGCAGAGGTGACCAGTCGGCTGTCATTCCATCAGTTGAGCTTACAGCCCTCAGGACAATGGCATTCTCATATGTTCTTTCATCACCCATTACGCCGACAGACTGAACAGGCAGAAGGATGGCTCCTGCCTGCCACACAGAGTCGTAAAGTCCCTCTTTTATTAATCCAGTTATGAATATTTCATCCGCCTCTTTCAGGATATTAAGTTTTTCCTGTGATATTTTTCCGAGCAGGCGTACTGCCAGACCCGGTCCCGGAAAGGGATGTCTCTTCAGGATAAATTCAGGCAGACCCAGGGCATAGCCCAGCTTCCTGACTTCATCCTTAAAAAGCAATTTGAGTGGCTCAACCACCTTCAGGTGCATTTTTTCCGGTAGTCCTCCCACATTATGATGTGACTTTATTTTTGCTGACGGGCCGTTCACTGATATTGATTCAATCACATCCGGGTAAATTGTTCCCTGGGCAAGCCATTTCACATTCTTTACCTTATGTGCCTCTTCCTCAAAAACTTCAATGAACGCTTTGCCTATTATTTTCCTCTTTATTTCCGGGTCGCTCACCCCTTCAAGTGCATCCAGGAACCTGTCGGAAGCATTAACACCCACAATATTGAGTTCGAGTCCATGATAGGATTCCAGCACTCTTTCGAATTCATTTTTACGGAGCAGCCCATTGTCAACAAATATACATGTAAGATTCTTACCTACCGCTTTATTTATAAGGGAAGCAGCCACAGAAGAATCGACACCTCCCGAAATGCCCAGTATGACCTTGTCATCTCCAAGTTGTTTTTTCAGGTTTGCAACCGATGATTCTGCAAATGAAACAGGTGTCCAGTCTTGAGAACAGCCGCAGATCAGGGTGACAAAGTTCGCAAGTATTTTATTCCCTTCTGTTGTATGCCACACTTCAGGATGGAATTGTATGCCCCAGGTATCTTCCCCTCTGATATGGTATGCCCCTGCTTTTACATCGGTAGTTGATCCGGTTATCTCATAATTATCAGGAAGTAAAGTTATGGTATCGCCGTGCGACATCCATACCTGTGATCCCGGTGTAACATTTTTAAACAGGGGATCTGATGAATCAATACTAACAAGATTTGCCCTGCCGTATTCGCGGCTCCTTGAGGGCAATACCTCGCCACCGTAGCCCTGGACAAGATATTGAGCTCCATAGCATACTCCCAGCAGTGGAAGGTATCCCTTTATTTTTCCCAGGTCAGGCACAGGAGCATTTTTATCACTCACTGAGGCCGGGCTTCCTGAGAGAATTACCCCTCTGACAGATTCATCAGGTTCAGGGAAGTTATTAAAAGGATAGATCTCGCAATACACATTCAACTCTCTTATTCGTCTGGCAATAAGCTGAGTATATTGTGATCCGAAATCCAGTATTAATATTTTCTCCTTCAAACCTTCAGGGTTTTATTTTGTAACGAGCTCAAATATAGAAATTCTTTATTTACAGACTTAAATTTTTACTGATCTCATAGGTTTTTCCGTCGATAGCTGGATATGTATTTGCAAATATTGATCTTGCCTCATCAACGAGGGGATTTATATCCTTGTATCTTGACGAGAAATGGCCTATGATCAATGCTCCCGCTCCTGACAGGGAAGCGGTTCTTGCAGCATCATGCGTTGTTGAGTGGCCGGTTATGGCAGCCATTTCAGTCATACTTTGATCAAAGGTTGCCTCATGATATAAAACATCAACTCCCCTGACAAAGGAGACAAGACGTTTAAAGTATTTTGTATCGCTGCAATATGCATATGAGAGTGGCTCCGGTCCTGCATGAGTTATCTCCTCATTTTTTATCACTTCACCTTCGGAGTTGATAAAATCTGCTCCCTTCTTAATAGCAGGTATCCTCACCACTGGAATTTTATATTTCTCGACACACTCTTTTATTATATTCCTTTCGTAAGGCTTTTCCCTGAAAATAAATCCGAATGTCGGAACCCTGTGTTCCAGGGGAAATGATGTTACCGTCAGATACTTGTCATCGAATATCAAAAGAGGGTCTTTTCCTTTGAGTGCAATAAAGTTAATTTCAAAATTCAGATGAATATCAAAATCAGCAAGGTGTGAATTAAGTATATTCCAATAGTTTCCGGGAGCATAGAGGTGGAGTGGATTTTTCCTTCCCATAAGGCTGAAGGTGGATAAGAGCCCATAAAGTCCGAAAACATGGTCGCCATGAAGATGACTTATGAAGATATGATTGATTTTCCCGAATCTTATCCTGTTTTTGCGGAGTTGCATTTGTGTACCTTCACCGCAATCTATTAAGTACAACCGCTCATGCGCATTTAGCACATGAGCGGCTGGAAATCTTTCTGATGTTGGCAATGCAGAACTACTGCCAAGTATAGTTAATTTCATCGATGTTCTGCAACGCTTATCACTTCAGGATATCATTTTTTCAGCATCCTCCACTGTTCCTGTGATTGTCAGGACTGTATCGAGCTGTGAGATGGTAATAAGCCTTTCCACGGCTTCATTAAGGCCGCAAAGAACGAATGTACCACCTGCATTTTTACACAGCCTGTTTGCTACAAGGATAGCGCTCAAGCCTGAGGAGTCGCAGTATTGACATTTCTCAAGATCAAGGATGATATTTTTTTCACCCTTTCCTGAAACAAGCACAAGTTCGGATTTGAGTGCAGGAGCTATATGTGTGTCTAGCTTTTCCGACTCTATCTGGATAAGTGTGCTATTATTCCGGCTCTCAATATTGAAATCCATAATTTTAAAATTTGATAGCCTAAATTTAACAAATATTTCTATTTCTTGGAAGCTTTATTCTGTTTTTCTTCCATTTCTTCTTTTAATGCAGCCAGCTGAGTTATATCGCCCAGAGTAGTTTTCTCAGCACCTGGCTTGGTTTTCTTTGCCGGTTTCCTCGTTTTTTCAGCTTCTGTTTTCTTTTTCGGTGCGTCAGCTGATTTCTTTTCATCTTCATAGATTCTGCTATGTGAAACTATGATTTTTTTTGCTGATTTGTTGAATTCAATAACCTTAAACATCAGCTTCTCATCAACTTTCACGAGCAAACCATCTTCCTTAACCAGGTGTTTTGGTGTAGCAAAGCCTTCTACTCCGTAAGGAAGGGCAATAACAGCACCTTTGTCGAATACTTCCATAACGGTGCCTTCATGTACGGAATCAACAGTAAAGATCTTTTCAAATACATCCCATGGATTTTCTTCCAGCTGTTTATGTCCTAGGCTTAATCGCCTGTTTTCTTTATCTATCTCAAGTACAACCACTTCTATTTCGGCATCTATTGCCGTGAATTCAGCAGGATGTTTGATTTTTTTGGTCCATGAAAGATCTGAAATATGTATGAGACCATCGACGCCCTCCTCTATTTCCACGAATACGCCGAAGTTTGTGAAGTTCCTTACTTTAGCTGTATGCTGGGAATCGACTGTATATTTCTTATCAATATTCTGCCATGGATCCGGTTTCAGCTGCTTTATTCCCAGAGACATTTTTCTCTCGGTCCTGTCGAGTGTCAGTATAACTGCCTCAACCTCATCGCCCACTTTCATAAATTCCTGGGCACTGCGCAGGTGCTGTGACCATGACATCTCAGAAACGTGGATAAGTCCCTCTACGCCGGGAGCAATTTCAACAAATGCTCCATAATCGGCCATCACGACAACTTTACCTTTAACCTTGTCACCTATTTTAAGATCAGGATCAACGGAATCCCATGGATGAGGAGTCAGCTGTTTCAGTCCAAGAGCGATCCTTTTCTTATCATCATCAAAATCGAGTATAACAACATTAAGCTTCTGGTCAAGCTGAACTATCTCTTCCGGATGATTGACTCTTCCCCATGAAAGATCTGTGATATGGATAAGTCCGTCAACACCACCGAGGTCGATGAACACACCATATGAAGTAATATTCTTAACGGTCCCCTCAAGAACCTGTCCTTTTTCCAGTTTGGCAATTATCTCTTTCTTCTGCTGTTCAAGTTCAGCTTCAATAAGAGCTTTATGTGAAACGACCACGTTCCTGAATTCCTGGTTTATCTTCACCACTTTGAATTCCATTGTTTTACCGACAAAAACATCATAGTCGCGAATTGGCTTTACATCAATCTGGGAACCCGGGAGGAATGCCTCTATACCGAAGACATCGACTATCATTCCGCCTTTTGTTCTGCATTTGATATAACCGGTTATTATTTCATCCTTTTCAAGTGATGTATTGACCCTTTTCCATGAATTTATTGCACGTGCTTTTTTATGTGACAGAAGAAGCTGGCCTTTCTTATCTTCCTGGCTTTCAACATATACTTCTACTATATCTCCCACCTTGAGGTCCGGATCATAGCGGAATTCATTAAGGCTCACCACACCTTCCGACTTATAACCAATGTTGATCACAACTTCGCGGGGAGTCATCTGTATCACTGTACCTTTTACAACCTCATCCACTGCAACAGCTGACAGGGTCTCATCGTACATAGCTTCGTATTCCTTGTAACGGGGGGATGTTTTTTGTTCTTCGCTCTCAAAACTATCCCAGTCAAAATCTTCAGGTGACAGGCTCTCTTCTGTTTTAGTCTTTAATTCATCTTCCCTGACCGCTTTGGTTTTCCGGGGTTTCTTCTCTTTCTTTACCTCATCTGAAACATCAATAACCTCACTGTCAATTGGTTCGGGTGTTTCTTGCTCAGTTTCCGATTCTGTTTCAGGTTCTGTTTCAGGTTCTTCCTTTTTTTCGGCTTCAACGGTTTCTTTAACTTTCTCCGGAGTTTCTGTTTTAGCTGTAACTCCCTCTTCTTCAGGCAATATTTCTTCCTCAAGAGCCTGCTCAATAAGTTTTTCCTTCGTTTCTTTTACCTTTGCTTTTTTTACAGGTTTGCCTGTAATTTCATCTTTTCCATCAACATCCTTTTTGGTTGTCTTTTTCTTGTTTTCAGTCATAATTGTTTTTAAACGAACTAATAATTAATAAGTTAGACATTATATTGAAAAAATAGTGTGCAAAGATATGATTAATTTTATGAAATGTCATAATAAAAGGAAGATTTTCATTGCATTATCACCGGCCTATCCCAACCTGTAATAGGGACAGGCTTTGAGTTAGAGGTAATTCATATATATCCAGATATTTCCTCATTGAATTTCAGTTATTAGCCCCCCTTTGGGGGGGATGGGGGGTTTTATTCACATCTTCTATTATCTTTGCATATTGCACTAAATTAAACTGAGATAGCATATAAATGAAAATTGCTGTAATAGGAACGGGCTATGTAGGACTGGTCACAGGAACATGTTTTGCTGAGAGCGGTGTAACCGTAACATGTTTTGATAACGACAAAAACAAGATCAAACAGTTAAATGAGGGGACCGTACCAATTTATGAACCGGGACTTGAGACAATGATAAAGCGCAATGTTGAAAAGAAGAGGCTTTTCTTCTCTTCCAGCATAAAAGAAATAATAAATGACAGTGAGGTTATTTTTATTGCTGTCGGAACTCCATCAGGTGAAAACGGAAGCGCAGATCTGAAACATGTCATTTCAGCTGCAGAGGAGATTGGTGCAAGGTTAAACGGTTATACTGTTGTTGTTACCAAAAGCACTGTACCTCCGGGGACATCGGAAAAAATAAGGAAAGAGATACAGGCTCAGCTTGACAAACGAAAATCAAACGTCACTTTTGATATTGCATCCAATCCCGAATTCCTGAAAGAGGGCTCTGCCGTGGAAGATTTCCTCAGACCGGAAAGGATTGTTATCGGGATAGACAATGAAAAAACCGGAGAGATAATGAAGCGCCTGTACATGCCTTTTGTCCTGAATAACCACCCAATCCTTTTCATGGATATTATATCAGCGGAAATCACCAAATATGCAGCTAATTCGATGCTTGCAACCCGTATCAGTTTTATTAACGAGATAGCCAACCTTTGTGATCTCCTCGGAGCCGATATCAATAATGTCCGCAAAGGTATCGGAAGCGATTCAAGGATTGGCAGCAAATTCATGTACCCGGGTTCAGGTTATGGCGGATCCTGTTTTCCGAAAGATGTAAGGGCAATAATCAAAACAGCAGATGACCATGGATATGAGCTGAAGGTCATCAAGGCTGTGGAAAAAGCAAATGAACATCAGAAGAATGTAATGTTCAACAAGATAAGCAAATACTACAACGAGAATCTCAAAAATAAGCTTATTGGTATCTGGGGATTGTCTTTCAAACCCAAAACTGACGATATTAGGGAATCGTCTTCAATATATCTTATTGAAAGACTTTTAAAAGAGGGGGCTGGTATTAAAGCTTATGATCCGGCTGCAATGAATGAAACCAGGAAAAAGCTTGGGGATAAAATCTCATATGCGGCTGATCCATATGAAGCATTGAAGGATGCTGACGCACTGGTGCTGATGACAGAATGGTCGGAGTTTCATATTCCCGACCTTTATAAAATGGCCGGCATCATGAAGGGAAAAGTTATTTTCGACGGCAGAAATATCTATGATCCGGCAGTAATTAAGAAAATGGGATTTGAATATTTTGGGATAGGTAGAAGATAGGTTGCTGGTTGCTGGTTGCT
>Ga0210003_1001589_pt1 | contig 19884 bp, 36 predicted proteins | sample LantaG_FD_182804 | JGI IMG/M metagenome (GOLD analysis project Ga0210003, IMG submission 182804) | Deep subsurface microbial communities from Baltic Sea to uncover new lineages of life (NeLLi) - Landsort_02402 metaG (SPAdes) (version 2) | ecosystem: Environmental > Aquatic > Marine > Oceanic >... | reverse complement strand
TAACTACAGATTTACGTGGTAAGTCACAGCAGTATGTAATCAAGGACGCTGCTATACTAAAGACATCCAAGGATGTTAAAGAGTCGTCGGTTACATCTAATAATAAAAAAACATTTACAGCACGTCAGGATAAGAGTGCAAAGGACTACATATCTAAAGGAAGAGAATCAAACTTCAGTGATGAAGTTATTAGAGACTACTTAGTAAGAGTAAGAAAGTTTTCTGCTAAAAAAGTTGATGAACTTTTGTCCCTGCCAATCACAATATTTGAAAAAATGCCAAAAAGTTTTGGTAACATAAAAGATGGCGCAAATAGTGGAATGAAGTTATTCAAAAGGGTGGATGATTATTACAACAAACTATATAATAATAATAAAAAAAGAAAGCCCCAAAACCAAATTACAAACCAAGAGATACTAGACAAAACCATAGAATTCCTACAGAATCAACCTGAGTATATTAATGAATCTGAAACATATACCAAGGGGAGTAAAAAGAAAGGAACTCAAAGGACGTTAAATAGAAATCTTATTACACTAAGACAAGCTGCAATGTTAGCAGACATGCAAAGTTATGTAGGGATAAGTCCATCTAAAAACATGGGCATTAAGATAGCTAAGGCTCGGCTTATTCTTCAGCAATATAAGAAACGTAAAATTAATTTAGATAAAGTAAAGAAAGAACTTCGTAATTTTTTACGTAAATCTTTGCCAAAAGAATTGTACGAGAAGAAAGATGTCCTTGAACTTATAGATGAAATAAATGCTGCAGATGAAAAGAATATAAGTAACATATTAGAATCTATTGAGTTATTCGTTAATAAAAAGAATGCAAAATCTTTAAAGGATAAGATTAAGAGTATTTTAAATGCAAAATATGTAGTAAAAGAGAATGGAACTTCCAAGGGGAAGTTGGTTGATATTACAACCAAGAAGATTATAGAGTATATTAATAAAAATATTTTAAGTGAAAACGCAACCGAGGAGGAGATTAGAAATCAAAACGAGAAGCTAGAGCGTATATATAATGAAACTTTTGAACAAATAAAACAAAGTGATGAGTTCATGGACCTATTAGTCGGTAGTCAATTGGCTATAATGTACAACGAATCACTACTAAGCGATGATATTGAAACAAGAAAGGTTCAAGCGTTGGATGAGATACACATGAATCTAAATGATTTAAGAGCTCGTGGACGAACATTACTTAATGTTCAATTAAAAGAAGCACACGATAAATATATAAGAACCTTAGCGTTGGGATATGAAGCGATAACAGGTGAGAAGATAGACATGGCTGCTGATGACGCACTCAATAAGTTGGAGCTATCTAAAAAGAAAAGAAAATCTGACGACTCAAGAAAGAAACGAACACAGACAGTTGTTAGAAAATTTATTTCAAAGATGATGCAAGATATTGAAGTCAACATATTTGCTAAAGGAGAAGCATTAGACGGGTTAATGATGAGAATAGATAAGCTTCCGGGAGAATTGTTCGGTGGCAGGCTAAATGAAGAGTTTACAAATAAGGTAGATGAATCTTCTAGGAGATATAAAGGGAGAATGATGATGATAGATAATATTGTTAAAAATTACCTTATAGACCTTTATGGGAATAAATGGAAGGCTATTACAAGAAAGAATAGAGTTCAAAAAAGCCTAAACATAGAGCTGCATGATGGAATCATGCTTGAAGACTTAAGTCAGGACCAAATTGCTTACCTATACAACATGTATAAAGACCCTTCAAATAAGGGGGCATTTGAGAATATGTTTGGGGTTGAGGTCATTAACCCTAAGATAGATACCAAGGATGAGATAGAAAGAAAGAATAAAGTAAACAAAAAGAATACTGAAAGAGTAATGAAAGAACTCATTTCAAAATTAGACCCAAAAGTAAAAGAATTAGCCGATTGGCAGGTTGATGTTTTTTACCCATCTTTGTATGAAGAATACAATTCAACACACAAAAAACTATACAGAACAGAACTTCCACAGAATGACTTCTATGCGGGAACTATATATAGAGAAGGTGTTTCCGACGAAGATACTAATCTACTAAAAAGTGCTTCAAGGTTTAATGCACCTAATCCTTCTGCCACAAAGGCTAGACAAAAAAACAATCTTCCTATTAAGTACATGAACATGATGGATGTGTTAGACACATATGTTAATAGCATGGAACACTTTGCCGCATATGGTGAAACCATACGGGATATGGATAAATTCTTTAAAAATAAATATGTTAAGGATGCTATCATAAGTATACATGGAGAAAAAATTTACAACCTTATAGCCGGGGATAATGGTACAATTAATAAAATAGCATCAAGAGATATTAGGACTACCAACACAGCCAACGCAATGAACACTATTTTTGTGGTTGGAAGGATTTCTTTGAGTCCTTTAATTGTTATTAAACAGTTGACATCTATGTTCACCTACATGAATGATATTGGGCATGCTAATTGGATTTTATATTCAGCTAAGAATAAGGCTGAACAACTAAAGGTTTGGAAGGAGGTTTCCAATAACTCTGTGTATATGAAAGACAGGGCTTCTAAAAGCGTTCTTAGAGCTATTGAAACATATTCAGAATCATCTGTAAGAGAGTTTGTTCCTAGTAAATTTGAGGGGATGGGAGAGTGGCTAATAGACTTTATGATGTACACCACTAAGTTTGGAGATAGGACTGCAATAATGCTAGGTGGGCTACCAAATTACTCATACTACAAGGCTGAGTTTAAAAAGAGCAATCCTAATGCGACAGAACAAGAAGCTATTGACCACGCAATAATAAAATTTGAGAGGGATACAAAAAGAACGCAGCAGTCTTCTGACCTTCAAGATAAGGATAGTTATCAAACTAAAGACTCTATTTATAGGGGGCTTAATATGTTCTTAACTACTCCCAAACAATACATGAGAAAGGAAATAATTGCAACTAGGGAGCTTTATAGAATTATAAGTAAATGGGATTCAAAGGCAGGGAAAGGAACTATATTGCAAAATGTAAACACCTTGCTTATGTATCACGTATATATGCCTGTTTTGTTTCAATATGTATCAATGGGTCTGCCGGGAATATTAAGAGGATTTAGGGACGACGACGACGAAGATTTACTTAGAGCAGCTATAATTGGAAACTTAAATGCTATATTCATATATGGTGAAGTAATTCAAATGATGGGAGATTTATTTACAAATAAACCTTGGGCGGGAAGCCAAGTTAGAACGGTTGGTGCTATTCAAATAGCAGCGGGAATTACAAAAGATATGGCTAGAGCAAAAAACTTAAAAGACCCTGTTAAAAAACAAAAGGCTTGGATGGATGCTTTTCTTGAGTTAGCTACAATAACTTCCATACCTGCGCCTACTCTAAAAAAATTATTTGAAAACTATAGTAACTTAAATAGCGATGAAGACATAGGTATTCTAATACTTAGGCTGCTTAACTATTCAAAGTATCAGATAGAGGGTTCAAGTAAAGGTAACGGTGAATCAAAAATAAAGACAATTAGTGAACTAAATGAAGAGTATCATAAGAAAGAAGAAAAGACCAACACCAAGGCTCAAAAAGACAGGATTGGTTTCTATGATTAAATCAATAAGTTCATGTAAATAATATCCTATACAATGCGTATAGGATTATTGTATTTACGGTTATTACAAATAAGAAGTCTAATATTTTTTTAATTAGTTCAGGCATATCATCTTATTTTTTAAATAGCTGTCGCTACAAATCCATCAAGCAATTTATTGCCGTGTGACCGCCTATAACAACACCGCATCCTATTGCTTGTTTTTTAAAATTCTTTGCGTATGCGGATGCATATGACTTGGAGTCTATTCCGCAACCTACTTGCATACCAAATACTCTAAACTTTTTACCTACGCTCCATTCAACGTAAGCTTGTGTGTGTATGTGTCCCTGAACAGTTGACATCATATCGTTTTTTGACTTAGTTCTTGCAGTGCCACCTTCTCCGTGTACGTATTGTACGTCATCATAAATCACATGCTCCACCCAATTCCATTTAGTGCCAAGCACCTCGTTGTATGATTTAATCCATCGCTGAGGAATCTGAGAGTCAAAAGCTTTTCTCATTATTATTCTATCGTGGTTTCCTATACACACGTCAGCAACCGGAAATGCTTTCCTCCACTTTTTCACGAACTTTATAGCCAAGTCAAGCTCATCGCCACCACCCATCCCGTCGGGGTCTGTGGTGTGGAATGATGAGTAGTGGTTATCTATAATGTCTCCTATAAACACTACCTGATTGCAGTTATATTTTGCGTAGGTATTTTTACAAAATTCTAGGTATCCATCTAAGGTGAACGGAGCGTGTATATCTCCGATGACAAGAATCCTTCTTTCGCTACTATTGAGGTAGTCGTAAGCCACCTTTTTATTGCCATTTAATCTTGGTCTAAAGTCTTTATATTTCATCTTTTAATGAGTTTCTGATTTCAATTAATTGAGTTATTAAAATACCTATTGTTTCATTAAGCTCATCAAACTCTCTATCAACTAGCTGTTCATAGATGTCTGACGTGCATTCATTGATGTTGTCCATTAAAAAATTAATGTGCTTTATTCTTTCCATATCGTATGCAGATAATTTCATTTTGTATCCATTAGTCTTAAGAACTCTCCACCCATAACGGGGTCTATTTTTTTTATAGAAGTGTATATTTTTTTAGAGTTACTTCTAGCATCCTGCTTTTCTCTTTGCGTAGACTCGATGCCTATGTTTGCGTATATACTACAGTCCATGTGGAGTAGTTCGTCAATCTTTCTTTTATCAGACCACGTCTTGTAGCCCAATATATCATTCATTTTTTTTTCATTATAGAACATTGTATATGCTATTTAATTTCTGAAAAACCTTATACTCGTCGCCATGTTTAGTTCGCTGCTTGATAACTTTAAATATATTTCCGAACCTTAGCATGTCTTGTTCGTTAAACTCAGGTTTTCTCTGAGAATTGTATATTTCCAAATTTAATGATTTTATTTTATCTTTTAGTGAATTAATTTCAAACAATAGTTCCGAGTTATCCACAACTACAACAGGGTCTTCTTTTTCATTAAGAAACTCTTTCTTAGCATTGTTGAATTTTTTAAGGAGTTCATCGTCTGTCTTAATGTAAGACTCAATGCTTTTTATGTAGTGGATGATGGTCGAGTGGTCCTTCCCTATGCTCTTACCTATTTGAGTTAAACTAAGTCCAAGCTTTCTCATGATATACGCATATGTCATACGGGCATTTACGTACTCTGATGTACGTACTCTCTTTCTAATATCGTCAATACTAAATAGTTTTGTGATAAATTCTTCTACTTGATTATTTTTGTTTTCCATAATATTTAATTGTATTGTTTTCGTTAATTGCGTCTAAGTATTCATCGGAACTAATAAATTCTATTGAGAATATTATTGGTAGCTCCTCATCTTTTTTTCTATATTCTAATATGTAAAATAATTCTTCACAATATACCACGCCAAACACAGGAACTGAGTAGTCACCCGTATTGGGAAGGCTATCAATAACTTTTTCTATGTCGTATATTACTTCATCTTTTGCTTCTTCTGATAGTAGCATTAAATCCTCAAAGAACCAATCAGATATTTCAAACTTAATCTCCTCTGTATACTTCTGTTTTAAATCCATATTCTTCTAATTCTTTTAGTCTATATTCTTGTAACTTTGACAATCTCCCCTTAATTGTTTTCACCTCGCTGAAAACTACGTTAGAGTTTGGTGCGATAGCAACTATGTCGGGTATGCCATTCTTGTTGGTCTTAACCAACTTCAACACGTAGTATCCTTCCGCCTCTAACTGCTTTATTCTTTTGGATTGTATTTGCTGCTCTGTCATTATGTAAATTTAAGGTATTTTTTTGAAATGAGATAGTGTAAAATCTTTTTTACTTGAGACGGTCTTATATATCTCTGTTTCTATTCCCCCCTTAGAAAACACCCAATATACGTCAGACTCTAGCCTATCCTTGGTTGTCATCCTATCCCTTGATTGCCAATACGATGTCGCACTAAAGTCTATGTTGTAATACACAAGGGCATCTGCCTTACTTAAGCTAATCCCTTCACGACCACTTACGATTTGTAAAGCAATTGATTTGTCTGTATTATTAAAATCATCAAGCTCTGTGCAAAGATTCTCTCCGTAAACCTTTTTTAGTGCATTTAGTTCTTCCTTAAACTTATAGAAGATTCCTATCTTCTTACCCGCAAATTTGTGGTGTATGTAGTTCGCCTTACTATAGTCTAAGACCTTTGAGTTCCCTGACTCAAACTTTATAGTACCGGAGTACAGTTGGTGTAGCTTCATCATCAGCTTCACGGGAGTGTCAGCCAATATCACTTCATCTCTCCCCTCAACAACCAAGTTGTTCTTAAGCTTACCTGCAATCTTGTATGTACTTGGCTCAAGGTCTACCAATAGGATGTGTTCTCGTGTATTGATTTTGAAGCCCGCCTCTTTTTGAGAGTACGATATGATATGCTTCTTCATAGCGTTCATAATTGAATCCATTCCGTCTGAGTAGTCCTTTACCATAAACCCATTTATCTTACGTTCCTTAACATTAACGTATTCATCCGTAAACCTATAGAAGTTTTTATGCGACGTAAATGGATTCTTTTTTATGCCATACACCTGATGGAAAATCTGTGAGTACGACTCAGGTGTTGGAGTCCCTGATAGCAGTATTACATACGGATTGTATTTTTCAACAATCTCTTTAACCTGCCTAGCTCTCTTACTTGGCTTGGGAAAAGCTCCCATGCCGTGTGCTTCATCGAGTATAATTAAATCAAACGACCTAATGTTATCCACCTTGTGAATTGATTCATAGTTGATACACACCATCTCAAAGGATGGACTCAACAACTCGTAGTCAGACTCTATACTTGATATGGCTTTCTTCTTCGTTAAGAATAGAACATTCTTTGCCCCTACTAAATCAGCAGCATAAAGACTTGTAATCGTCTTACCGGTACGAACTTCCATCGCAAGGTACACGAACCTATTCCTCAGTAGATGCGCCTTTGAATCGTTTGCTATGGCTTCTTGATAGTCTCGTAATGTTATTTTTGATTCCATAAGTTTTGTGTAGTGTTTAATACTATTTTCAATCCTATCCACAACCTCGTGTGATACTATGAATTTACTTTGTTTTATTATTTGGGATTGTTTTCCTCTCCCTATTTTAATATCCTTAGTCTTGTGTATAACTCTGCTATATCTAAGACAGTTTTCTAGCATCATCTCATTAGAATATCCCGGTATTTTTTCTATAATTTCAGTCATATCGTCGGAGTACTTTCCATCACCTTTGTAATTTCCATACTCTTTGTGGTATTCCTTTTGTAATTCGCATCTTTTACTCATTGGTTTAGTTTAATAATTTTAAATACCTCATGAGCCTCTAATTCAGCCCACGTTATCATCTCTTCTTCTTTATTTACATCATAGTTATGTAGTGCGAATGACATATGCATCATCTCATGCATAATTAATCCAAAGGTGTGTAAATCATCTGTGCATCTTGATAGGTTGATAAATACAAATCTTGGGTCACTATCATTGTAGTTATCCGATTCTTTAGGGATGAAGTTACACAACCCCGCTATGTATGTAGATTTTGTAGTGTTCTCATGTTCAATGCAATCTATAATATTAAGACCATGCATCTCTTCTACACTATAATAAGTAAATACATCACAAGGGTTGTAACTAAATAAAAGTATATATACTCCTCTAATTATTGTAATCATTTTATTAGTTTTAAATTTTTAAATCCGTAGGCTTACTACCCACATGAACATTCGTATAAGTAATAAGTAATATTTTGTCGCAAATATCTCCTATTTTTGCGACATTTCTTTTACTCATTGCTTTAATTTTGTGTATGATATTTCAATCATTGTGTTTGTTTTTTAGTGTTAATGTGTGCTATTCCCGTCATATTAAACCATTTAGGTATGAAAGACTTCGGAAGTAATCTGCCCACCTAATTTACCCACTCTATAGGTAGTCAACACACCATATTGGCGTTTTATCACCAACGTATGAGCCACTTACATTAAAGGTAAAATATTCAAATGCTTCTTCCTCTGACATATCATGCTCCATTAATATTTCTAGACATTTTAAAACAGAGTATATTAACCTCATTGTGTTTTCGTCGACTCCAATAATGGCTTTATCAAATCCATCTGCTTTTAAGAAATCTTCTTCATCGTATTGTTCTATTATTTTATCTATCATTTTTTTTAGTTTTAATGTTGTCCCAAATTTAGCAAATATTTGGGACAACTATCATTTTAAATGTCCATTAATATTTGAGTCTCTCTTGGTATTATTCTTAACCATCGACCAATAGGGTCACGACCCTCTTCCGGTTGATTTCCTGTCACGTACAAAGAGTAAGATATGAGCCACTTATAGAATCTTGTTCGGGATATTGTCATCTTTGCCTTTGGACCATAGTCGGGATATTCACTTACAAACTCTAGATATAAGTCTTGTTTCATTAATTTTTCTCCAATAATAAGCATCTGATTCTTTTGATTACCTTGAACCAATCCGCACCACTCAATAAAGTCGTGAGAAGTTTCGGCAGAAAGCTGACGAATTTGTAGGTTAACAAACTCACTCTTTATCAATCCCTTTTCAAGGTATCTCATCAAGCAAGAAACCATATAGTTATCGAATGAACACCAATCAGAGTCGTCCCAATCGGCAAAGAAGTGTTTCCCGAATTCATCTAAAGGAGTATGGTTCTTATTGTAATGTTGGTGAAGTTCAACTTCCCACTTACGCCTAGTAAACGAATTACCACTGCCCTTGATAGCATAGTTTGTTGTGATGGCTATCTTTGGTGACTTACTGAATGGTATCTTGATTGCATCCTTATTCTTCTTCTCTAAGGTCAACCCCTCAGTAACAACACTAAACAATCTCTCAAAGTCAAAGTTCTTCTTCACATCATCAAAGCATAATATCTGAGTGTCAGCAGAAACGGTTTGATAGGGGAAGGAACGCTCAAAAGCAAATGCTTTTCCGTCTATAACAACGAGCTTCTTCATCTGAGATAGTGCGTTCATGAACAACCCCTTGCCCGTGCCCCCTTCGGGATTGTCAGATATAACCTCATCATTCAATATCACTGCGGGGCAGTAGCTTAAGTTCTTGTATCCGTGCATCAAGAATCCAATCGTGCTCTCCATCGTATGCATCCTACCATTGTCGTCGCCACAAACACGAGAGATGAATATCTTATATACGCAGTCGTCATATTCACATATGTTAAACTTTCGGTCAATCACGTGGTCTTTCCAAACATACCCCCCCAAGTCAAGGTAATCAATTGGCTCTACTAAATCCTGTGTAATCTTAACCGCACAATTTTTATAGTATAGGTATGAAATGTCTTTGGTATCTTCGATGAAGTAGATGTCAATAGTGTTTAGTAGTGTCAGGAACTCTTCTCTAAAGTACCTAACGCTATCAGCAAAGTAGTTATATATACTAAGGTCTTCTAAATCAATCAAGTGATTTAAAATAAAGTCCTTTATCTCTTTCTCAGAGGTGTGGTCAATCAAGTTGTTTGTAACCTTGACGAACACATAATTCTTACTACCTTCAGGGCAGTACTTATAGAACCCATTATCCTCCAAAAATCCCTTGAACAATATGTGAACTATCTTAATGATGCCCTTGTCAGATTTAGTCCAAAAACTTAGAGTTGAATTCTCCTTCTCTACCCTATCAATAACAAAATCTATTGTATTGCCATCAAGCCCTGACTCACTAAGCTGATGGCGTACCTCCTTTTTTGAGACACCCCTCCTTAGTTTATCTTTAACTTGAATCAATCGCTCCTCGTCCTCGTAGTACTTTGTGTTGAAGTTATTTGTATTAGCGTATGCTGAATCAATAGTCCTATTAATCTCTTCTTGAGTAAAGTCTTCAGTTGCATACTGAGACAATATATATCCTGCAAGTGACTTATTTATTCCATAATCATTGAATGCCATAGATAATACAAATACGTTATGGTTTCGCTGTCCTGATAACATAGGATACTTTTTAGTCCACCACTTCACTAATATTTCAATAACCTTATTCTCATCCGTAATAGGTATGGTGGGGGTGTCTTGGTGTGTATTAATCTCCTTGTACTCAGGCTCTTCAATTGTAGTCCAAACTGATGAGTTTAGGTTTAGGTATATAAATGGGTCATATGACTCATAGCATACCCTTGACACATTCTTGCTTGTCTTATCAAAGTTCTCAGATTGGAAATGATTTTGCAATGAGTTGAAGTAGTTAACGTGGTTGTCAGAATCCTCAGGTATCTTAACCAAAACCTTCAAGCCATTTCCTGATGGGGACACAAACACTGAATACACATACTTGTCCTTGCTCAATGTCTCCTTTTCTTTTAGCATACCTTTCTTATTGGCGTAGTCATCAAAGTCCAAGCATATCAAACCACTATGCTTGATAAGTGAATTGTCGTTACGCTTATTGAACTTGCCACTGAAACATATGGCGGGTAGCTTCTTCTTTAGTTCATTCCTATCAGACTTATCCTTGCACTGCCTAATGTTTTTTATTATATCCTTAGTAGCCCCACTCTTAATCCTATCAAGAGCGACACTTATGTCACGATAGAATGGAGTATCGGTCTCCTTAATGTTTTTGAATATTGTTATTATTGATGTCATTTTATGTCGATTTAATGCTGATTTTAAAATTATAAGTAGTTGACTATCAGAAGTTGTGTCGTTAATGTCGATTTTAAGTTTACTATACAGGGAATAAAAAAAATATTATACAATAATACTACTACTACTATATAGAGGAAAATATTCGACACACAATAAAGAAAAAGAAAGGGGAGCTTACTCCCCTTTGATTTCTTCAAGTGTTTTAGAATGGTAAATCTAAATCGTCAACCACCTCTTTTTTCTTGGCTTCGGCATTAGGAGTTGCCTCCCAAGTATCCAACTCGCAGTAGTACTTGCCGCCCTTAGACTGCTTGATGTCCATGTTAACCCACCCATTCTTAGAGTTAGACTTCAGCCATACTACTGCATCTTCTACCTTTACTGACATACGACCAACTACAAAGTCGGGTGCGTTTTCGGTTCTCTTGAAGGAGAATCCGTCTGCAAAAATTTTTTCTTTTTGATTCATTTTAAATAATTTTAATGTTATGTTCCAAGTCTATATTTATTTTTCCGATAAGTTTTACCTTATCTTCTCGTGATTTGCAGGTCATTGGAACTTTCACCCACATCACACGATTTTTCTTTTGCGTACATGATGCCGCAAATATTAGTTTATAAATATTCTTCAACATAGTAGAAGTTTACATCCTCAGTAGAATCCTCAGAAAAGAACTTATTGTATACATCTATTGCTCTCTTAACCTTATCACGTCCACCTTTTATAAACTCTTCAGTTGGCTTGTAGATTCCGAGCATCCCGTTTGACTTATCTATCACGTAGAAAACTAAAGGCTTACCGAACAACTCTTGGTATATGTAGCACTGACTATCGTAGTTGTACTTTCGAGCCGACCACTTGAAGTCTGAGATATTCCCCGTTGTCTTGATGTCTATAAGCATATCGGGGTGTACAATGTCAGCCTTACCCTTCCACATCATCCCTTGAATTTCACCAACAATAGGCACTTCATACTCATTTCCATCATGTCGGATGGCATCGAAGAATTCAATATTGCCCATCATTATACTAACAAGGCTCTTGATTTCATCAGCCTCTTTTGTTAGCATAGCAAACTCAATGTCATTCTCATCTAGAAAATCCTTATACGCTTTGGAGTTTCTTGAACCTACGTCAATGAACTTCCATTCGCTTGCCTTCTCAGGCTCAAGTATGAGTTGATGAAATAATCTACCCTTAGAAAAGTTTATATTATCAGGCTCACTAACCCCAAAATCCTTTGGGTTATTCAGCAACTTGCCTATGTCTGAATTTGATAGGTACTGCTTACCAAAAGCCCCATAGTACTCGTTATCGTCTCTTAGTTTTTCAATTACGTTTTCCATTCTATTTCGATTTTATTATTTTTGAAATTGATTCCTTCGCAGTCGAAGATATTTTATACTTACGTGTCAATTGGTTTAGTATCTTAGCTACACCTAGACTCTTATTGCCTTCAACATACTTGGATACCTTGTCCCAATTCTTGTCTCCAACATTCAGGTCCTCAATCGTAGGCTTATCCTTAATAACAACCAACTCAGGCACGTCTTCTCCTGTCCATAGCGTCAAACCTAATCCATGCATTGCAATAGCTTTGGCAGTTGAACGCTGAATCGTTTTGTTTACATCCGTTGATGTAACTTTTTCAATGGCAATGGCATTGTTTCTGAAGTCCATGATGGGTAGATAATCAATGCACTCTATATCCTCGATTAAGATTCCGACCTTGACCCAAGCTGACCTTCCATCGGTGAAGTAGTTCCAACCCGTTTGTGGGTCTTCGTATACCTCCCTTGACGCAGTTGGGTAAACTTGCTTTAGCATATGCCAAGCATTAGCCCAAGATAGGTAATCCATATTGCCCTTTGTCTCAACCTTGTCACGCACACTTATTGCTGACAAGTTATCATAAATTGATTTTGTTTTCATTTTAATTGATTTAATTTGTTATTAATGTTATTGTATTTTTGTAGTATAGTATCCCTAGACTGCTTGTATAGAGTTACCCTCTTAATACGATTCCTTCCGTTAACCTCAGACTTTATTGCATCCTTAGTATTTTCAAGTTTTATCCGATAGTTTGCCAAAGCTAAGGAATATACTCCATATCTCCAACCATTATTTAAGAAAATTTCTATATCATACTCAGATAGTTTAGGATAATATTCACTTCCCGTCATAACCTTTAGAATCTCAACATATTTCGTCTCATTATCTCTTGTAATTTTTACTCCATGAAAAAGAATTGACTCATACCCATTCCCTAAAATCTTAACTGAACTTTCATCCCTGCACGCTATATCCCATATGTTCTCTAAATTGTATTTCATTTTTCATTTTTTAAGTTAAAATAAATATATAGTTCTTATTCTTTTGTAAGCATCAGATAAATCCTTGTCTTTCCTAAGCTTCTTCTTCATTGCTGCTATTCCGTATTGGATATTGGAGTATGACATTGGGTATCCATTATCGCTCATGCATCCCATTATAGTGGTGATGTCCATTGGTCTCTTGTAGCAGAGGTAGTGTAGCATATACCTAGCGTACACAATATTCCTCTGCTTTGTCTTATTAAATAAAGACTCCTTACTTACGCAGAATACTTCTGTAATCATGTTTGCGTAATCATTAAATACTTTTTTTTTCATGTCGTTGTTTTTGTCCATCGTTTATAAATATCATTAGTATTCTTAACCTCCATCTCGTTTGCTATCATTAGCAGTGTAAGGTATCCTATCAAGTCAAAGAGCGTGTCCTCGGTCTCGTCATTGATTCCCTTATTCTTAATGCGTGACAGCTTGTCGTCTATCCTTGCACATAAGGACTCGGTAGCCGACCCTTTACTAAACACGTTGATAGGCTCAAGGGCTGAGTCGCCATATGATTCATTCTTCTCTTGGAGCATAGTGCAGACCTTGTCTGTTATCTCCTTAATCTTTTCTTTGCTATTCATTTTAATAGTTGTTTAAGTATTGATTATCTACATCGCTCCATCTTACGTATACGTAGCCGTCCTTTATCACCTTCTTTGCATTGCCCCACCAATTCTTTTGTGGTGTATACTTTGATGGAAGGTATCCACCCTCCATGCATATCCGTAGTTCTAATCTGAGAGCCTCTAAGACCTCATCTACTGACTCAAGCAATGACTCCGAGTCATCATCGTATACTACGTACAATTCGTTCTCCAACCATAGCATTGGGGAATCTCCAATTCGCTTGGTTACATCCAACCACACGAAGTTATCTTTAGTTATGTGTATCATGTTATTTGTTTTAAAAGTTAAATTAATTTAGATGTGACAATGGTTAATATGAGTGACCATAGTATGAATACTATTGTAGCCGATACGTGGTCGTTCTTATGAAATTTTCTTAATATTTTTTGCATAACTTTAAATTTGATTTAGTTTATATTTTTTACCATCAATTTCAACTATTTTACCAATGCATGATTGAGTTCTTTGGTTAAATTCGGTTTCAATTAAGCGTTCACCATTTATATACCAATGCTTAGTTCCATTAGCAAATTCCCTAGCAGGACCATCTTCTCTGTGGCATTTACCATTTATGTACCAAGACTTACCCCCATCAGCATATTCAACTGCGGGACCATCTTCTCTATGGCGTTCACCATTTATGTACCAATACTTATTCCCATCAGAATTTTCAACTGCAGGACCATCTTCTCTGTGGCATTCACCATTTATGTACCAACACTTAGTTCCATCAGCCCATTCAACTGCAGGACCATCTTCTCTATGGCGTTCATCATTTAAGTTATACCATTCTGTTTTAGAATCCGTTACTTTTACTTTATATTCTTTCATAATTTTAAATTTTAGTTATTCTTAGGTAATCAATTATATCATCTCTAGTTATATCGTATTCGTTATAGATAAAACTATCGTCAGATGATGGGTGCTTTATTTGATACGTTTCAAACGTGAAGTATCTATCGTCATATGCATCAAAAAATCTCGCTCCTAGTTCTACAAGGACATCATGCTTTTCAGTCTTGATTGACCTCAGCAACACGTCTTCAGAATATATTGAGATAGTCACACCCTCTCCTTCTATATTGTATTCAAAATCATTCATAGCTTTCCCCCATTTTTTTAAACATATTGCCTAATAGTTCATTGCTTGTGAGCATTCTCTCATCGCTATGCTCTCTCTCTCTTGACTTCCATTGCTCGTAATGATACGCATCATCCTCGTGTATGTCATGCTCTCGCATATCCATAAATAATTGTTTTACTCTTCCCATTGTATTTAATTTTAATTTTAGTTAATGTTTTGAATTAATTCGTAAATATTGTAAGGCTCATTCACTCCGTCTACATTCAAGCGATTAATAGTAACCTCTTTACAATATCCTACGCCTTCGATATAAAATGTATCTTCCATAGTATTTAATTTTAATTTCGCTTTGCAATATCGCTAACGTGAAACGAAGATACGTAAAATGTTTTTAATATCCTAGTCTATTACTAAATAGTTACTATATTTTATTTATTAATCCATAATTGAATAAACTCGTCCCCACCTTCGCCAATCCATTCCTCTCCAAGTATATATGCTAACATATTTACTACGGATTCAGAGGATGAATAGTCTAAATCTGTCTCACCAAAATTCTCTTCTTGGTAGTCCTTGACAATGCCAATAGCCTCGAATGGGGAAATGTCGTGTAGTGTAAGCCAATTCTCTGCCCTTCGGTATCCAATGATATAGTAGTCCTCATTGAATAGATAGAAGTGCCACTCATCCTTGTTATCTTCGGTTAGTATACCATCGTTCACGTAGTCTATCGCTCTCTGCTTAAACTCATCTCTAATACTATCTTTCATAATTTTATATTTTTATTGGTTATTAAGTAGTTAATTCTATTTGATAGCCACCATCAATGGCATCGGTTAATTCTTTCTTTAGGTCGTAGTATTCATCCCACACCTTCATGAACTCAGCTAATAAACTATCACCCCTACCTTTAATGTTAAAGTATTTTTTGGCATCAGCGACCTTCCACCCTCTATGTGGCTTCATTGACATTCTAGTCCAAATCTTTAGGTCTCTCCTTGAACATATCAGATTAAACTCTGCCATGTTCGTGCCACGCGTATTAATGTCATAGTAATGATGTAGGTCAGCCCAAAATGGAGTATCTACATTGAATACTCTCGGATATTTACTGAGACTAATTATTTTTATTGGTTTGTTCATAATTTCTATTGTTTTAAAGATTAAAAATCAATTCTTCTCCGTTAATAGCATCTAATTCAAAACTATCAACATCAATATTATCCCCTAATTCTTCGCTCCATGCAATTAGAGTTATTTCTTCTAAATTGTTACCTTCTTGTTCTAATCTTAACAAGTAGTCTTTTAATTGTTTTGCGTTTTCCATTTTGTTTAGTTTTAAATGTATGGTGTGCATATGCACACCATATTTGTTCTATAATTCAAAGTCTTTACTGAAGCACCAATCCCTACACCCATGCCCATGATTTGTGGTGTATATATATCCTAATGATGTTAGCTTATCCACAATCTTGTTGGCGTGTTGCTGAACGACATAGTCAAATGCCCCACCACTATTGTCTCCCATATACCCACTACGTACCATTGCGTAGTTTTCTCTCTCTAGTCTCTCTATGCATCCTTGCACGAAATCCTTTACTTTTTGAATGTCTTTTTCCATTGTGTTTAGTTTTTAATTGGTTAATAAATAAGTTCAACTTCGTTTAATACAAAATCAGAGGTAATAAATCTACATATTGTTTCGTCCCAAATTTTACAAGAAACTCTATTGCCTTTAATTTCTGAAACATGTTGAATCGTTCCGTTTAGGTTTCTATAGTTTGACTTAGTTTTGATTTTTGCAGTTAAATTTTTCATGTCTTTAGTTTAAATGTTAGCCTACTCTATTTCGGATTTTCAGCGACCTCCGTTTGTTTAGCAATTATCTGCCATTGTATTAAGTCCTCTAATGGATGAATTGACATATGCTTTTGCTTTTTTATCTGCTTGTTTTCTTGTCCAATTCCCATCTCTCTCGTTTAACCATTCGCCATTCAAGTATTTCACTACTCTGAAATCTTTAAATTTATGGTTCTGCGCTACTTTGAATGTTACGTTCTCCATTGTGATTATATTCTTGGTTCAAAATATAAGTCATCTTGCATTAGTCCGACAAAGTCGTGCTTCAAGTCTTCCATTGAAAATGTCAAGTCCTCATCAAATAATCTCGCCACCCAATCCCCATTCTTTGTCGCTACATTGCAGCATAGGTCTATGCACGATAAGTTTTGTTGTTCAGCGTAATAGCTAACCATACCGAATGGTAGCATTGCAAATAATCTCATTCCCTTATTCATAATCTTAAATTTTAGTTATTTAATAAATGTTCTCATCATATTGTGGATACATATCTTCCCATCCATCAACTGCATTAGTATTGTAAATTCTCTCTTCCTTATGCTCATATTCGTAAGTCTCTACATAATATTCGCCATCTTGCCAACAACTCTCATAATGCTTCAATTCTTGGTTAGCCTCCACCTCTGATGGGATTCCATCTTGCTCTATGTGAGAACAACCATATTCATCTATACCTATTACTCTATATAATGTTATCATAATCTTAAATTTTAGTTAGTTAATAATTTTGTTCGTTATACCATTTAATAAAGTCTACTACTGATTGGTATGTTACGTCTATATCGCAACCTTCAAGAGAATAATATACCGATTCCCAATGGCTATCTTCTGCGTTACTTTCCTCTCTACACTTCTTTACAACAGGCATTAACCAATCCCAAGAATCATCGTATGGTAGATATGGTTCTTCAACCTCAATCCCCATAGGAAACATATCATCTTCATCGGTGTAATAACATACACCCTCTTTAATTGATAACCCCATAAATTCAGCTATCAATTTATTGTTTTCTTGCGTGTTCATAATCTTAAATTTTAGTGTTAATGGTGTGCATATGCACACCATTTTTATTGGTTAATTAATATAATAATCCTGCCTCAGTAAATTCAAGTCCATTGGCTTCAATGTCCTCAATTATAGCTTCGTCTGAAAACATATAATCTATATTTTTTTCAATACTTGTAAGACAATCTGAAATATGCTCCTCAAACTTGTCAATAGCATCTTGCACAACATCATCAAAATCACTTGTATACCCATCAAAATTAATGGTAGTACTTGAACCTCTATAGGAAGGTGTAAATATGCTATAATCAAAATCCTCACCTTCGCTTACCTCTTGTGGAATACCTAACCACAATAGAAATTGCTTCTCGTTCGTTACGATTAAAGCATTTTCACAATCTAGGTAGCTACCTCGCCCCGTATCAAAGTAAATTTTGTTTCCCGTATTCTCTAGCAGAGGGAATTTATAATCACTTTTAAATAAGGTACTTAGTTCCTCGTGCTTAGGTTCAAATAGTGTGCAGTCATCTATTGCCCATTCGCTAAAGTCGTTATACGCATAGTAAGAGTCTCTAACTTGCTCAATAGCCGTTTCTTGTGCCTCTTCACTTAGTTCTTCAAACTTGTAAAGTTTAGTTCTTATTGTTCTCATAATCTTAAATTTTAATTATGCAAATTTTTTATTGATAATTTACATTCTTTTATAATATTTTTTATATCCTCAATATTAAAATCAGTAATTAGTAAATTACCTATTGACCATAAATTACCCTCATCAGTCAAACCAAATGACAAACCTTTAAAATCAATTCTCCAATAAGGTACGTCCTCATACCCATTGTATGTTTTCTCATTCCAACACTCTCTCTTTATTTGATAACTCATAATCTTAAGTTTTAAATGTATGGTGTGCATATGCACACCATTTTTATTGGTTAATTAATCGAATGTAAATATAGGGAATATATCTGACATATCCTAATCCTTTACTAAATTATCTCTAATTTAGTGTGCGTGGTCACACTAACGGCATCCTAGATATATCATATCCATTACCATTTACATAATCACTAGCTTTGTCTTGAGTCCAATAGCTATTCATCGCAATTAACTCATCCACTATCGCACTCTTATAGCCCTTTATCAATAGCCTAGCAGCCTTCACACAAGCCTCATTACGACCATCCGTATACTCATGCTCAGATACACGCTCAATGGTCTTCAGAAGCATTCCAAATGCCATCTGCTCTAGTGTGTTATGCATCCTTGTAAATTCACTTGCAAAGTCCTCAATTTCAGTGCGATTTGCTCCGTTAATGAAGTTTTCCATTTGTCTTGCTAATTCCTTACCCTTGCTCATAATTTCTATTGTTTAAGTTAATAAATACTCTCACCACCAATGCCCCATACCATTGACGGCATAGGGCTTATTGGTGTGCATATGCACACTAAATTTAATTAAAAAATAGTTTCAAAATTGTCATCTATATCCAACCCAAGTAAGTGGTTTATCTCATCGTGGATAGTGTCTTGTATCTCAAAGTATGTATCATCATTATCATCTAAATAACCTAACTCAAATAGTGCTTCGATTATTTTAATGCTTACATCCCTTGTGTCATCGTATGTTATCTTTTTCATTGTGTTTAAATTTTAATTAATAAATGGTTACACCCACAATGCCTCACTCCGTTGCTGAAGTGAGGCGATTTAGTGTAGGTGACTACACTTTATTGGGTAATTAAATTTTAAAGGTTAGACCTTACTGCGTTTCCAATCTCCATTTGAGACGTTGGTGCTATACCAAAAGTAACCCAATTATTTTCGTTATTGAATTGCCTTCTGCAATGATTCATTATTTCATTAGAATCATTCCAATCCAAATGATTACCAATAACATCAGTTATTGGATGCCAAACCTTCTGCCAATCTTCAGCCATAAAAGTTATCCAAGCCTTTTCTTTGTTTAAATTCTCCATAATTTTAAATTTTAGTTAATAAATAGTTTCACCACCAATGCCCCATACCATTGACGGCATAGGGCTTATTGGTGTGCATATGCACACTAAATTGACATCAATGCGTCACATCTCTTGTCTAACCATATACCGAATGCTTCGGCAGTCTTAGACTTCTTGTAATCAGCCTTAACCGATGATGCCCAC
>Ga0210003_1001588_pt1 | contig 19885 bp, 17 predicted proteins | sample LantaG_FD_182804 | JGI IMG/M metagenome (GOLD analysis project Ga0210003, IMG submission 182804) | Deep subsurface microbial communities from Baltic Sea to uncover new lineages of life (NeLLi) - Landsort_02402 metaG (SPAdes) (version 2) | ecosystem: Environmental > Aquatic > Marine > Oceanic >... | reverse complement strand
GGGGGGGGGGGGGGTTTTTTTTTTTTTTTTTTTGGTAAGAGGGAGGGGCAGCAGGAGGAGGGGGAGGTCGAAAGTGAGTGTGAGCGAGCAAAAGAAAGAAAACGGCAGCCGTCGATGATCTGTTGCCCCATCCCTTCCCTTCATCGCGTTCTCACCTCCCGGCTGAACGCCTCTGGGAAAATTCGAGAGTCCCCAGAGTCGCGAGCTTCATGCTTCTTGCCTCGTGGAGCATTGGAGGAGGCGGGGGCTTGCTTCATGAGGCGCAGGGGGGTCTGCAGATGTTCAATCGGAAAGGCTCGCTCTCTAGCCTGTTCGAAAAAAAAAAGTGTTCCATCGATGGCCTCTGTTTTCACTTTTTTCTCTCTCTTCTTCCTCTCTCTTTTCTCTCCGCGTTTCTAGCCGCACAAGGAGACTGCAGTCATCTCTCTCATCACCGCTAGCACGCGCTAGCATCCGAATCAAGCCTCGATGCCGCCGAGAAAGGCGGCAGCGGCAGCGGCAGCGACCGATGCTGCGGCGTCCGACGGCGACCTCCCAACGCCCGTCGCCGACGCCGAGGCGCTGGTCCGCTCGGCCTCCGCGACGGCGCGGAAACGGCTCGCCGCGCTGGTGGCCGCTGCGCGACGCGTGCTGGCAGCCCTGGCCGCGGACCCGAGCGCAGTCGACGCCGGGGCAAGGGTCGGAAACGACGACGAAGATGACGACGATTCGATGATGGTCGACGATGACGATATCGGCAAAAAAAGCTCGACCTCGACCTCAACCTCCTCAACAAAGCCGCTCGTCCGCGCTCTCTCCGAGTCCGTCGAGGACCTCCTGGCCGCCCGCGCCGCCCTGCGAGCGTCGATAGAAGAGCTGCGAGAAGCGGAGAAGCTCGCCAGCTCGTTCTCGAAGCCGCAGCGGGGCGCCGAGGCCGCCGCGCGCTCCGAGCTCGCCGACGCCTTGGAGCCGGCCGTCGCGGCCCTGAGGGACAAAATAGCGAGGAAGAACTCCGCCGTGGCCGCGCTGTCCGACTCGCTCGCGGCGCTGGTCTCCGATGTGGACTCGTGGAGGGTCGCCGGTCCCGGGAACTGGCCCAAGGGGGAAGAAGGAGAGGTAGAAGAGTGAGAGACTTGTAAAAAAACAAAAGAAAGAGTTACACCTCGTTTTCAACGTTTAATTGTTTTTTTTCAAAACCAAAAGCTCACGCTCGCAGAGGGTTCCAGCGCCAGCACGAAGTGCCACCACCCCCGCGGAATGAAAAGAGCGTCCCCGGGCTCCAGGACGACGTCGAGGAAGCGCAGCGCGGCGACCGGCGCCGACGGAGCGAAGAGGTCGGCCCTGCTCGTGTTGGCGGCGGTCAGCGCTTCAGTCAATCCTTTCCCTTCCCCTTCCTCCTTTCCTTCTCCCTCCTCTTCTCGCCCCGCCGCCTGCAGCAGCGCCTCCGAGCTCTCCTCCGGGGAATAGAGCCGCACGTACTTGCGGCCGAAGACCTGGCACAGCAGGTTGCGCTTCGGGTCGGTGTGGAGGGGGGATAAGGTGCGAGAAGGGCCGAGCCAGAGGTTGCGAGCGACTTCCTCTTCTTCTTCTTCTTCTTCTTCTTCTTCTTCGGGTTCTCCTTCTCCTTCTTTCTTTCCTTCTCCCCCTGCTGCCGTCGAAAGCGCCAGCGCGTAGTCCGGCGTGAGGACGTCCCGCGAGAGCTCCGGGACCTGCTCCAGGAGGTCGTGCTGCGCGAGGTAGCCCGTCTTCGAAGTTGAAGAAGAAAAGCTCGGGTCGGAAGAAGAAGAAGAAGGAAAAAAGATGTGGTCGTCGAGGAACGCCCGCATCGTCGTGAGCTCCTGCGACCAGTTTTCTTCGAGGTAGCTCGCACCCACCTCCACGGGGACCGTCCTGTGCCCCGCGACGCGGTCCCAGTAGCGCGGCGAGGTCCATTTGCGGCAGGCGGGCCAGGAGGAGGAGACGCAGAAGCGACGGAGGACGAAGGGCGTTGCCGTCGCTGCTTTCGAGACAAAGTCCTCGAGAGAGAGCGGCGGCAGCGTCGTTGTTGTTGTTGTTGTTGTTGTTGTTGTTGTTGTTGTTGATGATGTTGTTGTCGCTGCTGCTGCTTCAACGGTCTCGACGCTCTGCCCCTGTTTGGATCCCCCCAGCGACCCTGGAGGGAGCTCTATGGGTGTCTCTGGGAGAGGCCAAGAATCTGGCAGGAGCGGCAGAGAAGAAGTTGAAGTTGAAGAAAGAAGGGAAGGGTGGAGGCGCGCAGCAGCAGAGTGAGCAAGGGCGCGGAAGCGCCTGCCTCCGAGAAGCAGCGCCAGGTCGATTTGTCTCATCCTCGCTTCGTCATTTTCTCTCTGCGTTTCGGCCTGGACCAGGCACGCGAGCGAATAGGCGTCGCGCCAGGCTGGGGGGACGGCGTGCCAGGGACCGCTGTGGAGGCGCTCGTGGGAAGCGGCTGCCGCTGTGGAAGCGGCGGCGGAAGCGGCAGCGGCAGCGGCAGCGGCAGCGGCAGCGGCAGCGGCAGCGGAAGCAGCGCCCCTGTCTTCTCCTTCCTCTTTCTTCCTCGTCGCCGCTTCAACCGCTCCCTTCAGCGTCTCCGCGACGACGCGCCCGCCGCAGCGGCGTAGTTCTTGGAACAACTCCTCCAGCGTGCCGTCGAGGCTCGCCGCGGCGAGAGCCTCGGAGATTCCCAAGGTCATTTTCTTTTCTTTTCCCTGAAAGGTATGAAGAGTCTTTTTTTCGCTTTTCTTTTCCTTCTGTTCACTTCTTCGGGCGCCCCAGCGCCGCGTCGAGCTCGCCAAAGTCCTCCATCTCCTGGATCGTCGAGAAGGTACCGATGAACTGGACAGAGTTGTTTTGAAAGAAGGAGGAAAAGTGAGCAAAAGGAAGAAAGAAAAGGTCGTCGTCGTCAGAAGAGAGCGAAAAGAAAACTCGAATCAGGAAGAAGAGCTTCTTCTCTTTTTTTCTCACTTTTCCGTCGACGTGAAGCTGCGGGATCTCCCTGGAGCCGTCGGCCGCGGCCCACATCTTCTCTCTGGCCTCCTGGTCGGCGGTGACGAGATCGATCTGATGGGAGGAGAGTTTGGAGGCGGTGGTTGAGGTCGAGGTCGAAGAGGTTGAGAGGAGGTCGAGGTCGAAGAGAGGTTCTGCCGAGTGAAATCAAGCAAGCAAAAAAAAACGAAAAAAACTCTCTTTCCCCCTTACTCACCGTTTCGTACTCGACCTTCTTGACGTCGAGCAGCTGCTGCAGGCGCGAGATCTCGGTCTTCTGCACGGCCGTCGAAGGGGTGGAGCTCGTGTAGAAGACGACCTTGGGAGGCATCCGGAGTTGAGTCGAGTTGTTGAGTCGGTCGATCGATGGAAGCTCGAGTTGCTTTGCTGCTTGTTTTCTGCTGCCTTTTGTAGAACTTGTTCTTGTTGATCTTGTGTGGAGAGACGGAGATGAGGACCTGGATGTGCCTCTGGGCTTGCAACTGAGGCGGAAGAAGGCGAAAAAGAGAGAGTTCAGAGAGGCTAAAAGGAATCGCGAATTGGCGACAAAGGAGGAGAAGACGAAGCGAGAAAGTGATCAAAGAAACTCGTTCTAACCTCCTCTCTTCCTCTCTTGCTCTCTCCCCCCCTCTCTCTTCCATTCGCCGAGTCCGATTCCAAATTCTGATACAGAATTCGGTAATTTACAAAGTGAAGAGAGGTCGAATAATGATCACCTCGCTGCCGCCGCCGTCCCTTCCGGCAGCAGCCCCCCCAGGCACGCCCGCAGCCTCTGCGAGAACAGCTCGAACGCGAAGGGCTCGCCCCTCCTGAAGCTCGGGGACCGCGCCGCGCCGTCGACGTAGGCGTACGCGTAGATGCGCGACAGGACGTCGCGGATATCTGTCGTCGCTGCCGAGGAAGAAGCAGAAGAAGAAGAGGAAGCGCCGGCGCCGGCGTTGGCCGCCGCCCCGCCCTCGCTCTCGGTCGTCGTCAGAACGAACTTGAGCCCGGTGGGGCTCTCGAGGCAGTGAAGGGAGTAGGAGTCGGTGGAGAGCGAGTGGAAGGTGGCTCCCTCGCCGATGCGGAGGGGCACGCCGAGCTGCTTCTTGTTGGCGCTGTTATTGTTTGGGAGGGACGGGGGAGAGGGAGAGGGAGGGATGGAAGAGGAAGAGAGAGAGAAGAGGAGGTCGAGGTTGAGGTTCAGGTTGAGTTTTTTTTTTCCCTTTGATCGATTGCCCCTTTTTCAGATCAATGCTTCTGTTTCCTCCTCTCTACTCCGCTTCTTCCGCTCATCTCTACCCTCCAGGCCCAAGAACACATTCGCATGATCCCATCGAGATCGAGAAACCGGATACACAACTCACGCCGTCGGGTCCAAGGCCGCGGTGAGTGTCCTCAACGAAAAGAGCAATCCGAAGATCATCTTGGCCTCGTCGCCCGGGGTTCCCGCGCCCTCGGTGACGCTCCTGGTCCTCCCGAAGTCTGCGTAGTGGAGGCAGGTCCCCGCACGGTCGAAGATGTAAAAGGTCAGGGCCCGTGGGGGTGCGGGTGAGGGAGGAGAAGGAGCCGAAGAGGCCAACATTTTTTTTTTTTTTTTTTTTTCCCCCGAAACAAAGTCTGATGCAAGCGGCAGTTTTCCTTTTGATTTCGATATCCAGTTGACCTCGCTCCCTCTCTCTCTTTGGAAAGCGCTTCGCTGCTGCTCTCTCGATCGCTCCGTCCTCGCGTACCGGTCTCGACATGAGTTAGCTACCGGATCTGAACAGGAGAAAACACAGAGAAGATCGTATCCGGCAGAGAAAAGAGCGACAGATAGTTCGATTTCGATGGGGCCGCGAGCGGCGATGATGCCTCTGTCGTCGACCTCGACCTCGGCGTCTTTGTCAGCACCGGCACTCCTCTTCAGCAGCGCTCCCGGCCGAGGGCGCCTGCTCCTCCCTCCACGGGCCGCCCCTCGCCGCGTCGTCCCAGGAGGGGGTGGCCGTCGCAGGTCGAATTCACTTCTTGCAGCCTCTGTCGCCCCGGAGAAGAGCGGCAGCAGCAGCAGCAGCAGCGCTGCGGCTTCTCCTCCAACGAAGAGGAAACCTGCTGTACCTCCCTCGCCTCCTTCTCCTCCGACCTCGACCTCGACCTCGAGCCCTTTCCCGCCTCCTTTGTCCCCATCTCCTTCCACCCCTTCCGAACCCTTCGGCGCGACCCCGGCAGAGCTCGTCTCTTTACTCGAGGTCCCGTTCGCGCCGCTCTCGACCTCGAGATGGGGCTCCGTCGCCGAGCTCGCCTCGGCGGCGCTGAAGACCTCCGACACCCATGGGCTCGCCGACGCCTCCGCCGCGTCCCTGGAGCTCCGCCGGGCCTTCTTCGGGGCCAACGCCGTGCCTCCGAGGGCCCCCGTGCCGCTGTGGAGGCTCGCGCTGGCTGCCGCGTCCGACCCGACGGTGCTGGTCCTTATCGCGTGCGGCGCGCTCTCGCTCGCGCTGGAGCTCGGCTTCGGCGGCGGCGGGAGCGGCGAGGGCGTTTCTGCTGCTGCTGCTGCTGCCGCCGCTGCCGCCGCTGCCGCCTCAGCAGCAGCAGCCTCGACGACCGAACCCCCGGGCTGGATCGACGGCGCCGCCATCCTGGCCGCCGTCGCCGTCGTAGTGGTCGTCACCGCGGTCAACGACTTCCAGAAGGAGGCCCAGTTTTCGGCGCTGGCCGCGCTGTCGTCCGACCCGCGGGTCTCGGTCCGGAGGGAGGGCAGGGTCTGCGAGGTCAGGTCCTCCGAGCTCGTCGTGGGGGACCTGCTCCTGTTCGAGGCCGGGGGCATCCTCGCAGCGGACTGCCTCGCTGCTGATGCCACGGCGGGGCTGAAGCTGGACGAGTCCCAGCTCACGGGCGAGTCGAGGGCCGTGTCGAAGGGTCCAGGGGACTCGCTCTGGAGCGGCGCCCGGGTCCTGAAGGGCCGGGGGGAGGCCGTCGTCGCCGCGGTGGGGCTGAGGTCCCAGGCAGGCGGCATCCTCGGGGCCGTGACCGGCGTCAGCAATGGATCATCTTCTTCGTCCTCGGGCGGCAGCGGAGGCCTCCGCGAGCAAACCGCCCTGGAGCGCAAGCTGTCGGACTTTGCCGGCTCCGTCGGGGCCGTGGGGGCCGGCGCTGCCGCCGTCGTCGCGACGACGCTCCTGTGGAGGATCGCCGCCGAAGTCTCCTCCGGCTCCCGGGCCCCACCGCCAGACCCGGAGACCTTACGGGCGGCCCTCGACGCCATCGTCACGGCCCTCACCGTCGTCGTCGTCGCCGTCCCCGAGGGCCTACCGCTGGCGGTCACGCTGGCCTTGGCCTTCAGCGTCAAGCGGATGCTGGCGGACGGCGCCCTGGTCCGCCGCCTCTCCTCGGCGGAGACCATGGGGGCCGCCACGGTCATCTGCACGGACAAGACGGGGACGCTGACCACCAGCGACATGCGGGCGTGCAGGCTGTGGCTCGCGGGGAGGGAGGTGGAGCTGCGGAAGGAGAGGGAGGAAGAAAAAAGAAACTCTTCTTCCTCTGCTTCTGCTGCTTCTGCTTCTGCTGCTTCTGCTGCTGCTTCTGTCTTTGCTCTCCCTCCCACCGCTGCCTCGGGAAGGGCCCGCGCCCACCTCCGCGACGAAGGGGGGTCCTGGGACCACCCCCTGGGGATCGAGCCGGGGGAGTTTGATGCCTTAGTGCGCTCGGCGGTGCTGAACTCTACGGCGAACCTGAGGAGCGTTCCGGCGACGACGGTGGCGACGGCGGAAGCGACGGCGACGACAGAAGCAGCGACGACAACAGCATCTTCCCCATCTTCTTCTCCTCCATCTGCTCCTTCCGTCTCCGTCGTGGGCTCCCGTACGGAGTGCGCCCTCCTGGCCCTGGCCGTGTCCCTCGGGGCTGACTACGAGGCAGCGAGGCTCGCTGCGGGGCCTCCGCTGGCGGTGCTGCCGTTCTCCTCCGAGGCGAAAGTCTCCGCCGCGGCGGTGGCGAGGAGAAGAGGAGGAACAAGATCGGCGAGCTTCGACGAAAACTCTTCTTCTCCTTCTCCTTCTTCTCCTTCCTCGAATTCAACGACGCCGGTCCGCCTCTACCTCAAGGGCGCCGCCGAAGAGGTCCTCCCGCGCTGCGACAGGGTCCTGGAGCCCGACGGCGGCACGCGCGAGCTCACGGAGCGCGACAGGCGGGAGCTGGCGAAAGTGACGGCTCGGTGGGCGAGGGGTGGCGGGCGCGTGCTCGCGCTGGCTGCCAGGGACTCTTCCCTCGGAGGAGGGGGAGCCGAGAGCGAGAGCGAAGCAGCAGCAGCAGAAGAGGGCGATGGAGAAGGGGAAGAAGAAGCCGCGACCTCTTCGAGCATCCTGCTTCCGAAACGCCAGGTCGCGACCGGCCTGACTCTGATCGCCGTGGTCTCTCTGGAGGACCCGCTCCGCGCCGAGGTGCCCGCTGCCGTGCGACAGATCCGCGGCGCGGGAGTGGAGGTCAAGATGCTGACGGGCGACGCGCCGGCCACGGCCGCGGCGATCGCGCTGGAGGCGGGGATCATCGACGGGGGAGGAAAGGTTAAAGAAAAAGAAGACGACGAAGAAGAAAAACCCGAGTCTGACGACGACTTCTACGACGAGAGCGTCGGGGGAAGAGTGATGACCGGCCCGGAGTTCCGGAAGCTCGTGCTCCCGCAGGGACCCGAGGGTCAGATCGACCTCGAGGCGTTCAGCAGGGTGTGGCCTCGGCTGCGGGTGCTGGCGAGGTGCTCGCCGCGAGACAAGCTGACGATCGTTCGAGGTAAAAAGAGAGGGAGAAAAGTTAAAAAGAAGTTTTTGAGTTCTTTCTTTCTTTCTTTCTTTCTCCATTTTCCCCTTTCAAATAAAAAACAACTCACCTCCGGAAAACACCACGACTCTATATAAAAAAAAACAGCTCTGCGCTCCGACCCTTCAACCGTCGTGGCGATGACCGGAGGTGAGATTTCGAAAAGAAAGAGAGAAAGAGAAAAGGGTCGAGAGGTCGTTTTTTCTTTCAAAATTAGTTCTCCGTTCTTCTCCGATTTCCTCGCCAATCTCATTCAGCTGCTCCTCTTTTTCCTCCTCCACAAACGACCAGACGGCGTCAACGACGCCCCGGCACTCGCGGCGGCAGACGTGGGCTTCGCGATGGCCAGCGGCGCGCCCGTCGCCGCGGCCGCCGCCGACATCCTCCTGCTCGACGACTCCTTCTCGAGCGTCGTCCGCGCCGCGGCCTGGGGCCGAAACGTGTACGCGTCCGTCTCCCGCTTCGTGCAGTTCCAGCTGGTCGTCAACGTGGCCGCGGTGGCGAGCGCGACCGCGGCGGTGACGCTGGGAGACAGGGGCCAGAGCCCCTTCACCGCTGTCCAGTTCCTGTTCATCAACCTGATCATGGACTCGCTCGCGGCCCTGGCCCTCGCGACGGTAAGCGGCTTTTCGTTTGTTTGTTTTGAATTGGTTTGAAGAGAGGAGGAGAGAGAGAGAGGGAGAGAAAGAGAGAGGAAACGAGGTCTCAAAAATTCAAAAAACAAAACTAAAAAAAACAGGACCCGCCGGCCGACGACATTCTCCTGGGACCCCCACCCAAGCCCTCGGCCCCTCTCCTCCTGCCTCACCTGATCAAGCACGTCGCTGGTCAATCGACCTTCCAGCTCGGGGTCATGGCCTGGCTGCTTGCCGGCGGCGGGGCGGAGCTGATCGCCCGAGTTGATTCTTCTTCTTCTTCTTCTTCGATTTTGGCCTCTTCCGACCTCGACCTCGTCTCCTCGACCGTCGTCTTCAACGCGTTCGTCTGCATGCAGCTCTTCAACCAGTGCAACTCGCGCAAGAGCGGCGACGAGCGCATGAGCGTCCTGGCTGGCGCTTGGAGCAACCCCCTCTTTTGCTCCATTCTGGCAGCCGAGATTTTGCTGCAGGTCGCCGTCGTGAATTTTGGCGGCGCGGTGTTCGACACAGTGCCGCTGAGCTGGCAGCAGTGGGGGTGCTGCGTGGGTCTGGGTGCGCTGGGGCTGTTTGTGAGGCACGCGCTGGCGGCCGTGCCTCCGCACCCGGAAGGGTGGGAGGAGCGGGAGAAGAAGAGGAGGAGAGGAGGGGGAAGTTGAGAGAGAGAGAGAGTTGAGTTTTTCGTCGTTTTCGTTTTTTTCATTTCTCTGTAGCTCTAAGAGATTCCTCCCATCGCATTCGAGTGCCGCTTTTCATTCCCTCACCTCTGCATTTCTCCCCTCGAAACTCTCCACAGAGCAAGAAGAAGGTCTGTTCTCTGCCCCTGGCTTAATAGCATGCCGTTTGCTTGAGCGAGGGGAAAAAGAAGAAGAAGAGCAAAGAAGACAAGAAACAATTCGATGCCTCCTCTGGCCGTCGTCCGCGTCGTGCTCAGCGACGGCCGCTCGCTCTCGCCGCCGCCGCCGCTGCTGCTCACGCTGGGGCGCGCTCACGTCGGCAAGGGGGCGAAGAAGAGGGCCACGGTCAGCAAGGCGGCGTGCGTGATCGACTGCGTCGCGGCGACGGTGGCGGCGCTCGCGGCGAGCAGGTCTCCTGTCGTCCTCGAGAGGCTGCGGCGGAGGCGCTCTTCTTTTCCTTCTTCTTCTTCCGCTGCAGCTTCCGCTCCCGCTCCCGCTTCCGCTTCTGTTTTGCGAAGGATCACCATCCGTCCCGGTGGGTCCCCCCGAGCCCTGAGGGACAAGGACGTCCTGCAGATCTGCCCAGGCAGCGAAGGGGACGACGCGGAGGAGGCGAGGAAGCAGCGCGTGGTGGTCGAGGTCGAAGGCGGGGGAGGGGGCCGAGGAGGAAGACAAAAGAGGAAGAGAAGGAGGAAAGACGACGGCGGCGGAGAAGGAGAAGAGAAAGGGGCGCCTCCGCCTCCGCCTCCGCGTTACTCCTCGCCCCTGATAATGCTCGTCCTCGTGGGTCTCCCCGGCTCGGGAAAGACCACGCTCGGGGAGGCGCTGGTGGCGCACGCTGCGGCCGCGGCGCGGGAGTTTGACGCGGAGGAAAGAGAGAGAAGGGAACAGAAAGAAAGAGGAGGAGGAGCAGGAGGAGAAGCTAGCGGCCTCGGTCGCCGCCCGAGGCCCCGGGCGTGGGTCCGCATCAGCCAAGACGCGCCGAACGCCAACTTAGACCTGAAAAAGGGCAAAAGAAGAGGCAGTGACGACGACGGAGAAGAAGATTTTGGCGGAAGCGACACCGGCTGCGGCGACGACGACGGCGGCAGCAGGGGCAGGAGGCGCGGCGGAAACCACGGCGGCGGCGGCGGAAGAGGCGGCAGCAGCCGCTCTGGCAGGACCCCGCTCGACGCCTGCCTCTCCGCAGCGGCCCGCTCCCTGGCCGCGGGCTCCTGCGTCGTCGTTGACAGGACCAACCTCACCGCAGAGCAGCGCGCGCCGTTCCTCAGGCTCGCGCGCGAGGGAGGAGAAAGAGGAGAAGGACAAGGAGCGAAAAAAGAGAAAGTCGAGCTCCACGCTTTGTTCCTCGACAGGGCCGTCTCCGAGTGCGTCGACCGCGTCTACTTCCGCGCGGAGCACGAAGGCGGCTTTTTGGGGAAGGAGACGCCCGCGGTGGTGCGGAAGATCGCCAAGGGGCCGCTGGAGCCGCCGGTGGAGGAGGGCGACAAGGAGGCAGAAGAGAGGAGGAAGAGGTCGCCGGCGGCGGCACCGCTCGCGGAGAGGTTTGCCCGCGTGTGGGTGCTCTCGAGCGACGAGAGAAACGAGGCGGCCGCCGAGGAGTACGGCAGGGGCAGGGTGGGGAGAGGGGCGGCGGCGATGGGGGCCTCTGACGGAGGGGCAGAGGGAGGTGGCGGCGGCGGCGGAGGTGTCGGGACGGTTGCGGCGCCGCCGAAGAAGGAGAGCAAGCGTTCCGCGTTCGACCTCTTGATGGCTCCACCGGCGAAGAAGGCCACCCCATCTCCCGCTGCCGGTGTTGCCGCTTCAAATCACAGGAAGCCCCCTCCTCCCGCCTTCCTCAACGCCCTGCGCCGCATCTCCGAGAACCCAGAAAAGGGACAAGAGGAAGGAGCAGAAGTTCGTCGTGTCGCGGGCAAAGAGACCAACGCTCCCCTCCTCGTGCTGATTGATCGGTTTCCAAAATCGCGCTCTCACGCCTTGGTCCTCCAGGAGACGGTACCCGGGGTCCGCGTGGTGTCTTCTCCGAGGGACCTGCGGCCGGAGGACGCGGGGCTGGTCAGGGACATGCTGGACGCGGGTCGCAGCTGGGCAGAAACAGAGCAAAAAAGCTCGACGAACAACAGCAGCGGCAGCAGCAGCAGCTCTTTCCGGTTCGGCTTCCACTCCTCTCCCTCCCTGGAGCCCATGCACCTCCACGCCATCTCTCAAGACCTCCTGGGGACCTCCCTGAAGACCAAGAAGCACTACAACTCGTTCAAGAGTCCCTTTTTCGTCGATGCGGAGAGAGTGATCGAGGCGCTCGAGGAGAAGAAAACGACGCCGACGACGGCGACGACGGCGACGACGCTGCCGCTGCCGCTGTTGCCACTCCTCTCGCCCGAAGAAGCAGCGCGAGCTCTCTCGGCGCCTCTGGCCTGCCACCGCTGCGGGGTCGCGATCAAAAACATGCCGACACTGCGGCAGCACCTGGAGGAAGAGCACGAGAAATAGAGAGAGAAGTAGAGACGAGAGAGAGAAGAGAGAAGTAGAGAGATGAACTTGATTTTGAACTTTAAAAAAAACGGAAAATATTTAACAAAACGAAATCAACAATGAGAATGAAAAATCGAACCCCGTCTCTTCTCTCTTTTCACGTGAGGCAGTCGCCGGCCAAACCCGCGGCGCTGCCCATGGCGCGCCTGCAGAGGAACATGCCGCCAACGGAGTTGGTGCTTCCTCCTCCTCCGCTGCTGCTGCTGTTGCTGCTGCTGCAGCTCTCGACTCCTCCGTCGTCGCTGCTGCCCTCCCTCCTCCCACCACCACAACCACCACCAACACCACCGATATCAAACAGCGCCTCTTCCCCCTCAAACTCCTTCTCGATCGCCAGCTCGAACCCGGGCACGCGCCTCCGACGGGCAGCAAAAGGAGGCAACCCCTTGCTGGCCTCGCGCGCAAAGGCGTCGAGCTCTGCCACCAGAGCTGCGGCCGCGGCGCGGCTCTGCGTCCGCCGCCGGGAGGTTTCGTTCGTGTTGTTAATTCCTCCTCCCCCGCCGCGAATGAGATCGGCAACGACGCGGCACAGCAGCGCCACCCCTTCCTTTGCCGAGCCCACATCCCCCTTGAGCGAGCTGACGCTCTCGCCGACGCCCTCGACAGACCTCGCGACGCCTTCAACCAGCTCCGAGTTCCCTTCGACCTGCTTGGCCAGCGCCGCGACCGCGGCGTCGACGTCGTCGGCCCTCTTGGACAGATGCTGTCGAGCCGCCGCGAGCTTGCCGCCCAGGGACTCGACGGAGTCGCTCAATGAAGACACAGCCGCGTCGAGGGCGGCGCGCGTGGCGGGCAAGAGAGAAGAAAGGGCTGTCCGCAGCCTGCGGAGCGCGAAGGGCGGCAGCGAGGCGCGGGCGAGACAGAGCAGGAGCGCCGCCGCCGCGAGCGTCGTCGTCGCCGAAGCCGTCGCCTTGGTACCGTCGCCTTGGAAGATCGTCACGCCCGCGCCCGCGCCCGCACCCGCGGTCTTGGCGGCGACGTCGAGGGCCAAACGCTCCACGAGGCGCGTGAGGCGCTCGACGTCTGCTGACAACGACGAAGACGACGACGACGAAGATTTGCCTCCATCGCTCCCGCCTCCTCCGCTCCTCGGCAGCAACAGCAACTGCAGGATCGCGCGAAGGCCTGCGAAGAGGTCGACGTCGTTGTAGTGGGCCGCCGTGGCCGCGGCGCCGAAGAGGGCGCCTTCGTGTCGTGGTGGTGGTTAAGGTTGAGGTTGAGAAGAAGGAAGAAGGTGAGAGAGAGAAAGAGGTCGAGGAACGGCATTTGGCATCTCATCTCTCCTCCATCGACTGCACATTCGCCTCGATGGGAGCGCGGTTGCGATGCGTCTTCGCCACTCACCCATGGCTCCCTTCGAGGCCATGCTGCTGGTGCAAAAGGAAAAAGAAAAGAGAGTGTCGAGATGGAGGAAAAGAACGCGCAAAGATGCGAATTGGGGGGACAGCAGTCCTCGACTCGAGGTCGCGTTTTTTTTTTTTTTTTGACGAATTTCGGAAAAAAAACTCGTCTCTGCTCACTTCTCATCGAATTCTTTTGAGGAGTGGCCCTCTTCTTCATCTTCTTCTTCTTCTTCACGGCGGCCTCTTCTTCGCTCCACTTCAACAGCACGCACACGAGCCGCGGCGCCTCTTCTGTCTCTGCTCCCTCTCGAGAGAGAGAGGACACGCGCGTTCGCCCGAGCGAAAGAAAGAGCAAAAAGCAAAGACAAAAAACAACGAGTCGATTGCCGGTCGTCCCTCTCCTCTCGCTGCCTCTTCAATCGATTTCTCTCCTCCGCTACACTCTCTTTCCCTTCCATGTCCTCCGCGTACCCGGGAGGGGGAGGCGGAGGAGGCTTTGGCGGTGGCGGTGGCGGAGGCCCCTCGGCAGCAGCCAACGGAGGCGCGGGCGCGGGCGTCGCCGGTGGGCCGTCATCGAGCAAGCAGCAGCCCCACTCTCAACAGCTACCGCCCTCGTCCACCAACCAACCAACCGCCTCCACCACCCCCTTCCACTGGCGCGTCGAGCTCCCTGCCACCTCGGCCGGAGACGAGGACTGGGGAGGGTGCCGCTGCGTCGAGGACAGCTACGAGAAGCTGCGGCAGATCGGCGAGGGGACCTACGGCCAGGTCTACCTGGCTCGCGACGTCCGCGACGGGTCGCTCGTCGCGCTCAAGCGAGTGAGGATGGACAACGAGCGCGAAGGGTTCCCGATCACGGCGATCAGGGAGATCAAGCTGCTCAAGAGGCTGGAGCACCCGAACGTGATCAGGCTCAAGGAGATTGTCAGGTCGCAGTGTGAGTCGTCCTTTGTTTTTTGATTTTTTTTGAAAAAAAGAGGTTTTTTTTTAACTATTTTTTTTGAAAACTTTTTTCTTCTTCGTTGCTCACCTCGCTCTCCTCTCTTCTTTCCTCGTCTCGACGTCAACAAAAAATATCCAAAAATCCAGCGTCCAAGCACAACAACTTCAAGGGCTCGATCTACATGGTCTTCGACTACATGGACCACGACCTGACCGGCCTGATGGAGAGGGTGAGAGAAGAGATTTTTTTCGTTTTCCCTCTTGTTTTTCTCCGTCTTTTTCCTCCCTCCGTTTCCGACTCCAACAAAGCTCGCCCTCACCCTCTCTTCCCCATCTCCCTACCCACAATTCTAAAACGACAGAGGGGCTACTCCTTCTCCGCCGCGCACGCCAAGTGCTACATGAAGCAGCTGCTCCGCGGGCTCCACTACTGCCACGCGAGAGGCGTCTTGCACCGAGACCTCAAGGCTTCCAACCTGCTCATCGACAACAGAGGCCAGCTCAAGCTCGCGGACTTCGGGCTGGCGAGGACCTACCGGCAGGACGCGAGCGGTGGAGGAGGCGGAGGGAGCGGAGGCGGAGGCACTGGCCCCAACGGGACGCCCAACGCTTCTTCTTCTTCGACGAGCGCGCCGGCGGCGCAGCAGGGGCGCCCCTTCACGAACCGAGTCATCACGCTCTGGTACAGGCCCCCGGAGCTGCTGCTTGGTGCTACCCGCTACGGGCCCGAGGTCGACATGTGGTCGGTGGGCTGCATCTGCGCGGAACTGCTGCTGGGGAAACCCTTGTTCGCCGGAGCCGAGGAAGGGGCGCAGGTCGACAAGATCTGCCGCATGCTAGGGACACCGACCGAAGAGACTTTCCCCGGTGTCTCCAAGCTGCCCTTCTTCGCCAACCTGAAGCCCGGGCAGTACAAGGACAACCAGCTCCGCGAGTTCCTGGCTTCGAGGGACGTCGAGCGCAGGGCTCCGGGAGCCTCTGCTCTCTTGGAAAAAATGCTCTGCCTCGACCCGGCGCGGCGCATCTCGGCGCTCGACGCCTTCAAGGACGACTTTTTCGTCACGGACCCGCAGCCGAGCGACCCGGGGGACCTGCCCAAGTTCGCGGCGAGCCACGAGCTGGACATGAAGAGGCAGAGGTCCGCGGCGAGGGCTGCTGCGGCGGGGGGAGGAGGAGGAGGAGGTGGAGGTGGAGGGCCGGCGGCGGCGGCAGCTTCGGCGCCGGCGCCGGCGCCTCAACAGCAGCAGCAGCAGCAGCACCAAAACCAGCAGCAGCACCACCACCACAACCAGAAGAGGGGCCCGCGCCACGGCGGAGGAGGCGGAGGTGGAGGCGGAGGAAACTACAACCAGGGCTACCGCGGCCAGCAGCAGCAGCAGCACCACCACCACCTGCACCAGCAGCAACACCACAACCAGCACCAGCAGCATCAGCCGCCGCACTTTTTCCCGGCGCAGCAGCAGCAGAGACCCCCCAACTTCGTCCCGGCGCCGCCTCCGCAGCAGCAGCAGGCCCCCCCTTACGGGGGCTACGCGCCGCAGGGGCCTATGGGCATGCAGCCCCCCGTGCCCCAGCAGCAGCAGTACGGGTACGGAGGCGGCTACCCGCAGCAGCAAATGATGCCTCAGGGAGGAGGGAGCTATGCTTACCCTCAGCAGCCGCCTTACCCCCAGCAGCAGCAGGGGCAGCAGCCCTACTACGGCAACGCCCCGCCTCCTCAACAGATAATGCCTCGCCCTCCGCCGCCTCAGCAGCAGCAGCCGCCTTATGGTCAGGGAGGCGGGGTGCAGCAGCCCTCGTGGCAGAACCAGAGGCGTTAGAGCCTTCTCTCGACTTTTTCTCACTAGCTCTTCATTTTGAAAAAAAAAAAACACGAACTTGACTCTTCTCTTTTTCCCGTTTTGTAAATGCTCTTTTGCTTTTTTTTTTTGCTACAGATTCCTCTCTACTTTCTCTCTTTCTTCTCTCAATCCCGCAGCGCAGCGAGGATCGGAGCCCTGTCGAACGAGAAGTCGAGCCAGCAAGCCCCCGGCTCGTCTGGCGCCGTCGCGGCGAGGTGCTCGGCCGCTGCGGCCGGCGCCGGGGCCCTCCGGGGGCCGCGGTCCCTCTTTTTCCTCGTCGTGGAGGCGGCTTCCTTGGCGCCCTTGGCGGGGGAAACGGAGGACGAAGGTTTCGAAGAGGCGTCGAGGGCGCCGCTCGACTTGGTCTTTTTCGGCGCGGGCTTCTTCCTCTCTCTGTCCTTTGAAGCTGGTGTTGCTGCTGTTCGCTGCTCTCCGCCTCGACCTCCACCTCCGCTTCCGCCTGCCGCTCCGCCCTTCTGCTGCGACTTGACCCACCTCCTCAGGGGCTTGATGTAGGGCCAGACCTGGAGGTTTGATTGAAAAGAAGAAGAAGAATAGAAAAGAGAGAGTGAGTTTTGCTTTGTTTTCGTTTTTTTCTTCTTTTCTTCTCTCGACCAAGCAAAAAAAACTCAAAATACTTCGAAAAACCCTTCTCTCACCCTCCAAAACCGGTGCTTCACCCCGGCCGCAGTTCTATACGTCAGCAGCCCCGCCTCCCTCGTCGCGGGAAGGTCCGCCAGAAGGTGCCAGGCGATGTCGCCGATCTCCCCTCGGACCAGCGCTGCGACAGGAGTCTCCTCGCTCGCGGCGCCGGCGACGATGAAGAGCGTCGTGGCCTGGGAATTCACGTGGACCTCTATCCGCGGGCTCGCGTCGTCGTCGACAAAGTCCGAGATGTCGATGCCCGTCTCCTCCATCACTTCGCGGGCGGCGCACTCGGAGGCGGTTTCTCCTTTTGATAACTTTCCTCGGGGGAAGCCCCAGCTCGCATCTTTTTTATAACCTTTCACCATCAACACTTTTGTTAAACTTGGATCGAGCAGGGCTGCACCTGCGGTCGGCACTTGGGCTTTAAAGGCGTTGAATTGGGCCATCGCGGCGTCGATGTCGTGGATCAGGGCCTGCTGCTGCTGGCCCGGGGCTGTTCTCGAGCCGAAGGCGACGGCAAAGGCGTCGGGGCAGTGCGAGGCGAGCGAGTGAGCGAAGACCCTCAGCGACAGCGAGGGTAAATTGGGATTCGCGTCGCGGCAAAAGTCCTCGTAGTACCAGTGGGCCTGCTCAACGATGAACATGGCCTTTTCGGCGGAGCTGGGGTGGGAGTTGGAAAGAAGGGGAAGAGGGAGGTCGAGGTCGAGGTCGAGGTCGAGGTTGAGTTTTTTTCTTTGAGACCGTTGTCATCATCGTCGTCGATCAATCTCTCCTGCTTTCTCTCTTTTCTCTTCTTTATCTTCACTCACTCGAGCTCGTGCGCCGGCACGTTGAGCAGGAAGCGCGTGCAGAGGTCATCGAGCAGATCGAGCGGGATCGCGACCATGGTCGCCAGCAGTAGCAGAAGCTGCAGCAGCAGCGGGCGAGCTGAAGAAACGATGGAGAGCTTCGAGAGAGAGTCGCTCTCGAGAGTTGAAGTGAAAAAGCCCCGAAGAACTCGTTGACACAATTTTTTTTAAAAAAAACTTTGAAAAGAAAAAGTTTCAATGGCGTCGTTCTTCTCCAAAAGGGGCGTTAAAGCCGGCCTTCTCCTCCCGCATGAAGATGGGGGAGACAACGACGACGGCCCGGATCCGGAGGCGTCTTCTTCCTCGAGAAGAGGGATAGCCGCGGCGCCGTCTGGAGGAGGAGGCGTCGGGGGCCTGTTGCATCGGAGCCGCAATCGATTGCGAGCGCCATCGTCATCGTCGGCGCTCCCTTCCTCTTCCTCTTCCGCTTCCTCTTCCCACCACTTCCCGCCGCACCGTCGCGCCCTGCAGAAGTACACGCTCGTGGCAGCGCAGGTTTCCCTCGCGGCCGTCCAGGTGGCCGTGTGCCTGGGGGCCGTCTACCTCAAGAGCGCGCTCTCGGCGACGCCGCACGCATCGAGCATCAATCGCGGCGGGAGTTCTTCGAGTTCTTCGTCGTCGACCTCCTCTTCGTCGTCGACCTCGACCCCTTCTGAACCCGTCTTCTCCCCTCCGGTCTACGCCTTCTGCCGCGAGGCCCTGGCCGGCGTCATCCTCTGCTCCCTCGCGGCCGTTTTCACCCCTTCGAAACCGACCCGAGCGGACCTGCCGAAGTTCGCCGCTCTGGGGACTTTGATGTTCCTCAACCAGCTCCTGTATTTGACGGGAATCGACCGCGCCGGGGTGTCCGCGGCGGCCAAGCTGCAGCCGGCGATCCCGGTCTTCACCGCGGCGCTGGCCTCGATGCTGGGGCTCGAGGCGCTCGGGAGGAAGAAGGCCGCCGGGATCGCGCTGGCTGCGGGAGGGGCGCTCGGGATGGTTATCGCGAGCAACGCCGCGGTCGCCGCCGCCGCCAAGGCCGCGGTGGCGGCCGCCGCGGCGGCGGCCTCGACGGCGACGGCGGCGGCGGCGACGAGCTCCGACCCCAAGACGGATGTCGCCTCCCTCTCCGCCGCCGCGGCCGCCGTGGCAGAGAGAGCAGCGGCCGCCGCTTCGAGCTCCGCCGCCGCGGCAGCCTCGGCGCTCTTCGGCCGCGCTTGTTTGGTGCTCAACACTCTGTGCATGAGCCTCTACTACCTCCTGTCGAAAAACCTGGTTGCGCGCTACCCGCCGCTGTGCGTGGCAGGGTGGGCGCACGTGCCCGCGGCACTGCTGATGTCGCTGGCGGCGGCCTCCGCCGCCGGCTCGCCGTTTGCGAGCTTTTCGACGACGACGACGACAGGAGCAGCAGCGACCACGACGTCGAGCCTTGGATGGGCCCTCCCGCGCCAGCTCTGGGGCCCGCTGGCCTACTGGGTCCTGGTCTGCTCCGTCGCTGGGTACGCCGCCACGGCCTGGGCCTCCAGGGCGCTGCCGGCCTCGCAGGTCGCCTCGTTCCAGTGCCTGCAGCCGTTTGTGGGCACGGCGCTCGCATGGGTGGCCTTGGGCGAGAGGGGCGGAGGGTGGGGCGAAGCGTTGGGGGCCGGGGCGCTGCTTGCAGGCTTAGTGCTGGTGACGAGCGGGACACCGGTGCCGCCGGGGGCAACAGGAGGAGGAGGGAACGCTGCTGCTGCTGCTGCCGGAGCTGCTGCTCCGCTGACGCCCTCGACCTCTTCGCCGCTCCCGACGCCCGCTGCCTCTCCCCTTCCTCCGCCGCCCTCGGCCTCTGTCGTCGTCTCGGCATCCCGAAAGGGCTCGGCGGCCGCGGAGGCAGCGGCAGCGGCAGCCTTTGACGACGACGACGACACTTGCAACAACAACAACGGCAGCAACCTCAAGAGGCCCGCGACGCCGCTCTCGGCGCCTCCCGGGTGGTTTGCGCAGGCGGCAGCAGCAGCTGCGGCGGCGGCAGCAGCAGCAGCCGGAGGTCCAAAGGCGGCGCTCGCTTGAGAGAGAGAGAGAGAGAGTTTCTTCTTCTGTTTCTGTTCTGAAGAATCTTCTTCTGTTTTTTTTTTCACTTCCCCTTTCCCCTCCCCCGCTCAATTCAGCATCAATCACTTAGTCAAAACACGCACACACGAAATTTTAGTGTCTAATTTTTTAAAATTGTAGAAAAAGACAACGAAGCGAAACACCGAAGCGGAGTTACAAAAAAACCTTTTTCCTTTCTTTCTTCTTCACTTTTTCTCGGCTGCTTCGCTTCCACTTCCGCTTCTGGCACTTCCGTTGCCCAGAACCATATTCTTCCCTCGCGCCAGAAAGTTCTTGGTCTGGTTTTTGGCAAACTCCCTGCGGTCGCCGTCGCAGTCGAACATCCCTCCTTTGCACTTGAAGTCGGCGGCCTCGTCGCGGGCGCTGGGAAGGAGAAAGGGAGGGGAGTTCGGAGTTGAGAAAAAGAAAAAGAGAGTCAGTCGCGAGGTCGACGAGAAAACGAAAACGAAAAAAAAATACCGTCTCTTTCTCTCTCTTTCTTCTCACCTCATCGCCTTTTTGAAGCCCGTAGGGGCCATGGATATCTCGACGCCTCGGGAGTCTGCGGCGCGGGAGGGCTTGGGGACTGAAATGGGGAGAGAGAGAGAGAGAGAGAGAGAGAGAGAGAGAGAGAGA
>Ga0210003_1001587_pt1 | contig 19894 bp, 12 predicted proteins | sample LantaG_FD_182804 | JGI IMG/M metagenome (GOLD analysis project Ga0210003, IMG submission 182804) | Deep subsurface microbial communities from Baltic Sea to uncover new lineages of life (NeLLi) - Landsort_02402 metaG (SPAdes) (version 2) | ecosystem: Environmental > Aquatic > Marine > Oceanic >... | reverse complement strand
TGAGCCCGGTTCGTTTGTCGGTCACCGACATTGTTCCATCGTCTGTGTCAACCGTAACCGATATCGCAGTATTGCCGACCGAAAGCTTCTCGGCGATTGCATCAGATGAGCAATAGAATGTAACAACGAGCAAAAGGATCAGTCTTAGCCGCGAAGTCACCATATCAATTCTCCTTCCAGAATCAGTACGTAGGGTGCGATGTATCGTACCAATTGCGCCGGATATATGTGGTGCGATTCATCGCACCCTACCTTGTTTCTGTGCTTTTTCGATTGTCTCTGCTATCGAGACGGCGGCTCCGCCTTTTGCCTTGGATTCGTCGGCTGCCGACATAAAGGCGAAAATCTCAATCGTCTCTTCCTGCGGCACCGGGACTTTTCCGGTTTTGAAGAACTTGATAATTTCGTCCACGAGGGGTTCGTAGCCGCCGTACTTGCCGTCTTCGATAATGCTCTTGCTGCCGAAGATCGTGAGACCATAGCTGCTCTTGCCCGTTTTCAAACCTCGGTACGTGCCGATTCGTCCATTTTCCCAGGTACCCACGACGAACTCGGAGCCCGGGGTTTGCACACGCCGGACACTTTGGCAGCCGGGACCCATGACGGTAAAGAGCATCTCGACACCGTGCACGCCGTACCAATACAGGTCGGGGTGATGTTCTTCGATACTGCAGGGGCTGTACACATCGCATCCGAGCACCTCGCCGATTTCGTCCTTTTGTTTCATCTCGACAACAGCGGGAAAATAACGCAGGGATGAGCTCGACCAGCAGGGGACATTGTTTTCTTTGGCGAGCCGGAATATCTCAAGAACGTCCGCCAGATTTCCCGCCATGGGTTTGTCGATAAAGAGAGGTTTCTTTGCCGCGATTACGGGCCTGGCCTGCCTGAGGTGTGGCCTGCCGTCGACGCTTTCCAGCAGAATGCCGTCGACTTTTGTACAAAGCTCTTCGATCGAATCGACGATTTCCACGCCGTACTTATCGCGAAGCTCTTCGGTGAATTTGTCAACGCGATTGGCCGAGGATGGTATGTCCGGCGAGCCGCCCGGATAACCGGCGACGACTTTGCAACCGTAATCCTTTGCCGGGTCGTTGATAAACTTGGTAAAAGCCGTCACGTGGGACGTATCCAGGCCGATCATGCCGATTCGAAAAACTTTTTGCTGGGCCTGAACATCGAGCGTTGGATTAAGGAATATGGCCAGCAGGGCGATTAGCAGAATGTTGCGTTTCATAGTGACATCTCCAAATTAAATAATGGTTGCATTTCTTTGGTTCTTTTTTCGATCGATCGGGATCATTCGTATTGAGGAATCTTCATCAGTTCTCCTTTTTTCAGCGCCGACTGATGCGCTACAATACCGGGGACAGTATACGCAAGGGATTCGTATACGTCCACGGCCGGCCGGCGGTTGTGGATCAGGGCGTCGACGAATTCGTGCGTCAGGAACGTGTGCGAGCCTTCGTGCCCGCTGTTATGACGAAGCGGCTCGGGCAGCATGTCCGTCTTCCACCATTCTGGCTGCTCGTACCGCTCGAACTTCGGCGCCTTTCGCTCGAACCCGGCATCGTCCTTTTCGATTTGTTCCGCCGAGCGGACAATTACTGGGCCCAGGCCGTTGGGATGCGGCGCGTAAAAGCTCATTTTATCGCCGATCCACTGTGCCCGCTCGCAGCCGCGATGAGCGCCTTTCCACCAGATATTGACGCGGAAAGCGTTGCCGCGGTTGGTCCTGAACATCGTCGATTCGTTCCAGAACGGGTTGTTGTAATCGTTATCTTTAAGGATATGGCTGTCGTCGCCCCAGCCGTGACAGACCGCCTCGGTCAGCCGCTCACCGGTGACGCCGATAAGCTGGCTCGTGCAGTGAGTCGGGTAATTCATGGGTGCCAGGCCGTATCGCCAGGTTCGCTTACCGTTCCAGAAGTAGAGCACTTCCAGCCCGGGGTGCTGGTACTCGGCCTCGCAGTAATAGAGCGAGCCGAACTTGCCCTGCTCGTAGAATTTGCGGACCGAGATTGTGGACTGCTGATAATGGCCGGTCTCGGCCATCATGTAAGTCAGGCCGTACTTTTTCACCGTATCCAGCAGCAGTTCAGCCTGCTCGATCGTTGCCATTGCGGCGGGCACGGCGGATATCACATGCTTGCCGTTTTTCATCGCCTCGATGGTGTGCTGCACGTGAAGCGGGCCATCTGTAAATATTGCGACAGCGTCGATATCTTTAGCGAGCACCAGCTCTTCGAGCGAGTTGTAGGAAGTGGGGCAGTTGTAGACCTTCATTAATCCCTTGCGCCGGTCCTCGCGAAGATCGCTGACGGCCCGGACCTCGCAGTCAGGATGTTCGTGCCATTGAAAAGATGTGCCGAACCCGCCTCCGACTACGCCGATGCGTATTTTCTTGGGGGCGGTGTTGACCGCGATCGCGCCTTGCGAAACCGCCATGGCTCCCGCAAGAGCCAGACCGCTTTTCTTCAAAAAATCACGTCTTGAGTGACACTCTGCCATATATCCACAACTCCTTTCCATCTGATTGTACGATGGTTGCCGCGTGTGCAAAAAAGAATTTTGCACACCCTTTTGTTTTCTATTCAAGTTCCTTTATATAAATATTTGCGAACTGAACATGGTCGCCGTGATGCTGCAAGGCTATGGGACCGCGCTCGGGCAGTCCCGGAAGCCGGGCCTCGCGGATTACTGTTTTCCCATTGAGCACGATGGTGACTTTCTCACCGATAGCGGTGATCTCGAAGCGGTTCCATCGTCCGACGGGATTGTCCGCATTGAGAATCGGCGTTGCGCCCCTGCGTACTTCCGGCGGCATATTCATGTCCTTTCTGTATCCCCAGATTTCGCCGGAGCCGACGGGCCAGTTCCAGATATTGATCTGGCTCTTCGATTCGCCGCGCAGGTAAATACCGCTGTCGCCGGCGTCCATCACGGCGACGGTTAATGGTTTGCCGTCCGAGTCGGTGGCCTCTGAGCCGTCCGGCAAAACTACGGGGACGTTGTCAATCTTAGGTTCGTCCGGCAGCCGCCAGTCGACGATGAGAATAAAATTGCCGAACTGCTGCTCGGTCCAGAGGTGCTTGTCCTCCGCCAGGCTCTTGCCGTCGTAGTCCAGAATCCAGTTTTTCGCCTGCCAGTGGCCTTCGTTGCCTTCTATCTGCTTGAAGCCGCGAAGGTCCAGCCCGTTGTAGAGGCAGCGGAATCCCTGATCTTTCTGAGCGACGACGTCCGCCGGTGGATTTGTGCCGGGCAGCTCGCGAATACGAATATTGCGGAAGTGAACTTCGCTGCCCTCGGATTCAAGGCAGATGTAACCTTTGCGCGGATTCAGGTGATAGCCGCGAGTGACAATTTTGCCGTTCACCGCGAGGCTCGCCGTTCCGTTTCGGCTTTCGACGCGATAATGGTTCCATTGTCCGGTGGGATTCATCCGGTCTTCGGAGGGAAACGAACGTACCCAGCCTTTCGGATGAGGCTTGTCCGGCGTCATCGTTGCGCCGTGAATGGAGAACATGTCGCCCGCGTTGCCGTCCATGATCTGTAATTCGATCGAGCGTGTGAATGGCTGGCCCACGGCGGTCACAGGATCGGAGTGGATGAACAGGCCTGCGTTGCCGCCCTTTTTCATGTGCCGCCATTCCAGTTCCAGCACGTAGTTTTCGTATTGCTTTTCGGTTCTCAGCACGCCGGTCGGAATTCCCGTGCAGATGATTGTCCCGTCCCGCACCGTCCAAGTCTCCGGCGCGCAGTTGACGTTCACCCAGCCGTCGAGATCCCTGCCGTTAAACAGGGGCACAAATCCGTCGCCAGCCGCTTGCAGGGCAGTCGTACAGCATAAAACGCCAATTAGAAGGAAAATGAACTTTTTCATCGTAAAGGCTCCTTAATCAATTTTTTATTAAGAAAGGTAGGGCGGGGTTTAGCCCACCGATTCAAACTAAAGCATATCGTTCATTGATAATATAATAACATAATCTGTCATTCCCGCGAAAGCGGGAATCCACTTAAAACCATTACATTTTTTGGATCCCTGCTTTCGCAGGGATGACAGAGCGAATCGATCAGTTTGAGTTATTTCAAACTGCCCCGGGTGGTCACAAGATCCCCGAAAGGTGCCAGAAGTTCGTACTTGTTCCGCCAGGTCGTGTACATAATTCCGCTTGCCCCGGGAGTAGTCTCCAGGACATCGAGCCATCCGCTGGGATTGTCCAGGGTATCGCCGTCGTAATAAGCGCCTGCCAGGGTCCTGAAGCCCAGCGAAGAGAAGAATGCGAGGCTCTCGGCGCGCTTCTCATAATACCAGCAGACAATCACCAGGTCTTCGGGGACGTAGTTCCATGACCCGGTAAAGTCGCCGTCGACCAGATAATAATCGGCGTGAGCATTGTGATTCGGATCGAGCATGTCGGACCAAACGAGGACCTCGGCCTCGGGGTTGACATTGCGGACGATCCGTACCTGTTCGGTAATGCAGTCGCCGAGTATCTGGGCCATCGTCATATTGCGTTCTTTACACGCCTGGCACGAGCCGCCGGCCCTGATCTCGTCCATGCTCACCAGATACCTTTTCGGCGCGAGAATCTCGTGCAGGAGCCTGATCTGTTTGTCCCATATTTCATAGACTTTCGGCTCGGACATGCAGACTGTCACTTGCCCTCTGTTGATCGCTATGCCGTGATAGTAGCTGACCTTCAGGCGCCGGCCGTTCCGGATTTTGCTGCCCGGCGGTATTTCGATCGCGACAGGCTCATGGTCGAACCGGAAGTTCAACCGCGGGTCCGCTATCGGAGCATAATCTTTGTTCTCTTTATAGACCAGGCCCGTTTGCTCATCCTGTACTGTTACAGGTGTGCCGGGGCGTCTCAGGACGTTCAGCAGTCCGACCTCTTCGACTTTCAGCTCGTCGATCCAGAACCGGCCCGATTGTCCGCCCCATACGCCGAGGTAAATTTTGACGCTGTCGCAGCCCAGACTATTGAAACCCATCGTGACCTCGCGCCAGTCGGATGTAGACGGAACCCTCGGATCGAGGGGGGCGATGTTGCGTCCCTCCGGGCTCAAAACCATGATTCGAAATGCCCCTTCCGGCTGAAGCGATTCGGTCCTGACCATACAGCTTATTCGATAGCACCGGTGCGGATCGACCTCTACCTCCTGCATGAGACGTGCGTGGCCGTACTCGTAGTTGCCGAAGTTCTCGAACCGCAGCGAAGCTCGGCCGCTATTGAAAATCTCTTTGTCTATGAACGAAACTTCGCCGGGCCGGTCGTGGAAGTTGTATCCTTTAAGACTGTTGCCTTCGTATTGCTCGAATCCAGGATTCATGATCTTTGCCGTAGTGCTCGGGACTAAATGCGCCTGATTGTTTTGAACAACAAACAGGGCGTCTTTTACCGGCAGGCCAGCCGCCAGGTTCTTGTCCTCAGCGAGTATCGAACCTCCGTATCCGGCGGAAAGTACAATTGGGACGATCTCGAAATCCTGCTGCTTGCAGAGCTGCCTGATCTGCTTAAGCCTCGAATAGTATTCCGCATCCCGGCCGTCGAGCCTGTCGAGCCCGGCTGCCAGAACCATGCCGTTCAGCCCGGATTCCGAGGCGGTCTTAACGATGTTCTTGATATCGACAAGATCGCTGTCTCGCTGGAGCGACCTCGATACATAAACCCAGCGATAAGGATATTCCTGTCCCTGACATTCCTGGGTAAGTGCACATAGCAAAGCTGCGAACATTACAAGCGTTAGAAATATCTTTCGTTTGACCATTTTTCACATTTTCTCCTACCTAAAATGAGGGACGAGGAACGCATGACGAGGGATGAGTCGTCTATCGTCCGTCCCCTTTTCGTCCATCGTATTTCCGTACAAAATGTATCATACCGCACTCGCGCCAGACGACAAGAAGATTTTCCAAATCCCTGCAAAGCGACCCTTCATGCATAGATTAGTAAACGTGTAGATAAATAAATGCCGGAAAATATGTGACAAACAAACTTATGTGTGCTAAATTAAAGCCTACGGATGCCGAACGAGGCCGTTCTAAAGCATCCGTTGGGAGAACCCTATGAGAGATACGAACGGAACTCAATGAAAGGGAGAAATAAGTAAGGTGTCTATATTTCTCAGATTTCTTAATAAAGGTTAAAATGTCTATTCCAGCAGAACATAAAGGTAGATATATATACCATTTCACACATTTGGACAACCTGGAAAATATTGTAGAAAACGGTTTGCTTTCAACAAATCTCAAAAATGAACTTGGAATTAAACACAAAAATATTGCTAACTTCGATATTCAGTGTCGACGAGCAAATATGTCGGTAACATGTGGACCAGGCGGTTTTGTCCATGACTATGTTCCTTTTTATTTTTGTGCCAGAGTACCGATGTTATTGAGTGTCTTGAATTCTAAAAATGTTGATCAACAGTTTATCATTTATTTAGCAGTTTCGATTTCTGTAGTAACTCGAGATAATGTAGTTTTCACTTCTGCTTCTGCTAATACCGCAATTCCTCCATCATTTTTTAACGATCCAAGTGATTTAAGCAACTTGAATTGGGAACTTATCGACTCTAATAAATGGGGACACTTTGAAAGTGATGACCTTCATGCCAAGATGGCTGAAGTAATCATTCACAGTAAAGTAGAAATTTCTGATGTCGAGTATGTTGTTGTGTGGAATGAAAGCATAAGAGATGAAGTGCAAAGGATATTTAAGGATATTGATGGGGCACCTTCAATTGAATTTGATGGTTGTAGAAACAAATATCATTATTTCAATAAATTTTTATCAGACAGAAGAGCCTCTTTGGTTACCGGTCCCTTTTTTCTGAAGAAGGCTTTTGACAGAACCGTAACAAACATAATTGAAAAACGAAAATCACCCATCAAAAGTCCACAATTTCAAAACCTTTCAGATGCTATTGTGCAGATAGAAAAGGATTTCTCGATTTTGCCGGAATTGGAAGATATTGTTGATTTGGAAACAGTAAATCCAATGCACTGGCAAAGCGTTGGTGAACATTCGAAACGTGTTGCTATAAAAATAACGAAACAAACTGAGTACAACTCGTTGCCAAAATATCGGAAGAAAATCCTGAAACTTGCTGCTTATTTGCATGACATTGGAAAAGGAGTTAGCCAGAAAGATAGTAAAGGAAAACAAAAAGTTGACACTGACCATCCAGTTGGTGCGATGCCTATGTTGAAGCGAATTTTATCAGAAGAGTTTCAACAACTTTCAGAAGAAAAAATAAGACAGATTGTCAGGTTAGTTTGTTATCACGATTTGATTGGTGATATTTGTGGAAAAGACCGTGATAGAGATCAGATCATAGATGTCATAGACGACATTAAAGATTTTGATATGCTGTCTGTAATTTCAAAGGCTGACGTCGCAAGTTTAATAAGAAATAATAAGCGCATCTTAGTTTTTCAAGAAATAGACCCAGCCCAATGGCTTGCCAAAATCACAAATCAACTTCCTGAGTTAAGGCAATGGGTTGAAGATAAATTGGAGGAAGCAAAATGATTAAGTTTGCCAGTGGTGATATGTTTGATATTCCTGCTGACATACGCATAAACACAGTCAACTGTGTGGGCGTTATGGGGGCTGGTGTCGCATTGGCTTTCAAAGAACGCTTCCCTGAAATGTTTAAGGCTTATAAAAAAGAATGTGAAAACAAAACTGTGCGGCCTGGTGAGCCGCATGTTTGGTCAGATTTCTACCTTTATGAAAATCTCACTATAATAAATTTCCCAACTAAAGACCATTGGCGTAATCCATCAAAGTATGAATATATTGAATCGGGACTGGTATGGCTCGTAAAATTTCTTAAAGACCATGGAACAGTGAAGGTTACTATGCCTGCATTGGGCTGTGGACATGGAGGATTAGATTGGAACAAAGTAAAGTCATTGATAAAAAAACATCTCGATGGGCTTGAGGCCACCATTTATGTTTTTGAACCGTCTGATTCACATAAACTCGAACGATCCCTTAATCAGGAACAAGTAAAGCAACTTGAAGATGAAGGCATAAAAGAAATTCTGCCATCTGATACGCTTTATCCAGAGCAATTTCGAGGACGCTCAGCAAGTTCTATATATGTCCGAGGAAACAAGGATACTCTTAAAACGAAATGTCTGTCGATATTACCTTCAAAGCAAATATCAGAACGCGAATCTAATGCTTTATTAACGTGCTTACAAAGTTTATTTAAGGCGGAAATAACAATCGTTACGGGCTACAGTTCGAGTGACCGCTTGATAATCAGAAAAGCACTCGAAGCTAAACACAACGTGGTTATTTGCCTTGAAGAAGGAATACTTCAGTTTAGAGTGCGAAAGGATATATTGGACTGTTGGGATGATTCTCTCGTTACGGTAATTTCAGCATTACCACCTTTGAAGAAGTGGGGGCGTCAAAATTTAGGAATATCCACAAGGTTAAAATTATCGCTGGGTAAGGCAGTTTTTACATCAGATCAAGAACCATTATGGCTAATCCGGTTTTCTGAGGATATAATGCAGCATAATAGGAATATGTTTTATATAAATTATGGTTCTCTTACTCCTAAGATTTCTGACTTTTATTCAAAGATAAATGCGCATTCTATATCTAAAGACGAATTCTCAAAACCTAAGCTTCATCAACTGTTTTCGATATTTTTCACATCTGAGGTCACAGACCTCGCAGAGTGCCACAAATCAGATTAGATTTTCTGTTTCAAATCAGGAGTTTATTGGGAACTATTACCTAACTTCTGCTGAGGATGTTGCCGGAGACTAAAAAAGTTCTTTTACCACGAAGGAACATGAAATTTTTTATAATAAATGGTTTTCCCGTTCGGCTTCGTTCAGAGCCTGCCCTTAAATATAGTCGAAGGGAGCTTCGTCTTACGGAGATTTTTTCAGAATTCGCTTGATTTTTGCATTAAATTTAGTATAATACCAAACAAATAGAATACAGAATACAAAAACAAGTAAAAAGGAAAAAGGCGTTGGTATTTATAATTTATTAATTATTATTTATTATTTTATCCGCGTTAATCTGCGTTTATCAGCGGTTTAAGAAAATGATTATTATCTTTATTCGTGTTCACCCCATGAGATATGTAAAACCGTTATCTCACAGGGTAAATTCGTGGTTAATTTGAAAAAAAAAGCCAGAATAATGAAAAAAACAGGTGAAAAAGAGTAGAAAACGACGAAAAATTGAGCTTAATTTGAAAAAACAAACCCAATTTGCCGGCGGCTGAAATGAACGTATATATCTATATAAAAAGGGGTTATGAAGATTTTTGTGGTTTTGGTCGGCGAGAAAACAAAGCCAATTCAAAGCCAATTTCAGGCCCTTGGCTGGATTGTTGAAGGATCTGATGACCAAATAGCAAATCGTAAACCTGTGCCAGCGAAAGCAGGTATTGAAATTAGTAAATCCGGCGGTTTTCCGGCCAGGCTATTTGAAAAAACAAAGCCAATTTTGAAAGGGCAGAGTGAGCGTAAGTATCTATATAAAAGTGGATTATGAGGAATTATACGCTTTGAAGGCGGCGAAAAAACAAAGCCAATCAAACCCAATCAAAGCCAATTTTGGGGTTCCGCGTGGTACCAGGACTGGCTGGGCGAATCAGATTTTTTCGTTTGACTTGCGGGGGCGGATTGTTAGATTAATGGCTAAGAAGTGGCACTAATATACAGCGTGGCGAGGGCATCTTGCCCTTGATCCCTACCGCTGGCAAGCCTGTCCTGATCGTAGTCGAAGGGATGCCGGCGGGACTAAAGGGAGTGGCGAGGGCGGGACGCCCTCGAATAGAAAACAAGGCCAAGATGGCCTCGCCACAAAAGGAAAGGAAACTTATCATGGCTATAGATCGTCGCACTTTTCTTAAAAGCTCGGTGGCTTCGGGATTGGCCCTTTCGGTCCCAAACATAATCAGGGCCGGCAGCGGCAAAACGTATCGCACGGCTCTTATCGGCAGCGGCTGGTGGGGCATGAACATCACCGGAGAAGCGATTAAGTCCGGCCAGTGCAAAATCGTCGCTATGTGCGACGTTGACCAGCGGCAGTTGGATCCCGCCGCTGCGAAGGTGGAACAGCTTACCGGCGACAAACCCAAAAAATACAAGGACTACCGCGAACTGCTTGACAGGGAGAAGCCCGATATTGCCATCGTAGCCACGCCGGACCACTGGCACCCGTTGGCTACCATCGCCGCGATCAAGGCCGGCGCCCACGTTTACGTGGAAAAGCCCATCAGCCATACGATTATGGAGGGCAGGGCGATGGTTAACGCCGCCCGCGCCGCAAACCGGGTCGTCCAGGTCGGCACGCATCGGCGGGTATCGCCACATAACGTTTCCGGTATGAAATTCCTCAGAGAAGGCGGGGCGGGCAAAATCGGCATGATCCGTGCGTTTGTACTCTCCGGAGGCGGACCGGAACAACCAACACCCAACGAGCAACCTCCCGCCGGTCTGGACTGGGATATGTGGTGCGGGCCCGGGCCGCTGCGTCCGTACAACAGGCGAATGCACCCGAAGGGCTTCCGGAACTTCCTCGATTATGGTAACGGTACGCTCGGCGACTGGGGCGTGCACTGGGTGGACCAGATTCTCTGGATCATGGAAGAGAGATGGCCCAAAAGTGTTTACTCCTCCGGCGGACGGCCAATCAAGGGCCCGCCGGTCTTCACTAAAGAGGAGCAAACCACCGATGCGCCGGACCACCTGCTCACAACATATAAATTCGAGGACTTCACTGCTTTCTGGGAGCATCGCCAGTTCGCGGGCAATCCGACCGAGAAGACCGAGAGGGTTGGCTGCTATTTCTACGGCACCAAAGGCACGTTCCACATGGGCTGGCTGAATGGCTGGACGTTCTTCCCGACCGGCAGGGGCCAAAAGGAGATTCACGAAGAACCGCAGCTCAATGAGCCGGACCAGCAGAATATCAGGGGGCTGTGGGTCGATTTTCTGAATTGCATCGAGACCGGCGGCCGCCCCGTCTGTGATATCGAGCTGATCCACCGCTCGACGAATATGAGCCTGCTCGGCATACTTTCGTACAAAATCGGCCGGAGCGTCCAATGGGACGGCGAGAAGGAAAGAATCGTCGGCGACCCAGATGCGAACAAACTGCTCGTCCGCGAATACCGAAAACCGTGGATCTATCCGGAGGTCTGATTGTCCGGCCCGGTACTTTTAGGCTGTGCCTTTGCCCGGGGTCCCAATTTTGCAAACAGATTGCGAAATGGGAACCCCCGGAAGGGGATCAATTGAGTTGTCAGCAGGATTATCAATCCGATCCAGACGCTTAACATGGTCCAGGTAACCACAGCCGCAATTATCAGCAGCCACCATGCCGATACTTGCAAGGCGGCAGCGGGAATACTTAGTTCAGCTTTGCGTTTATGCCAACGCCGCGTCTTAAGAATTGTGGCAAGGACTTCAAAGGTTCCAAGACATATGCCCAAAAGAACTCCGGCGTACACCGACCAGGGCAGTTTGCCGCGGTCGATTAGTTTTGTTGCTTCGATAGGTTTACGCGTGAGCGCAAATAGGAGGGCGGCCTCGCCCAGGTACGGAGCATCGGAGATGTTTGACAATATACGCGGTCCCAGCAGCGTCCCATCCGGAAGCGGCCATGCGGCGACGATTGCCTGTGCCGCAAGCGGATATGCGTGGTCGGGCCGTCCCATGGCTCGTGCCGCCCCGATGCCGAAGGCGCATGCCGCCGCCCCATATCCACCTAAGACCGGCCCGGCATCCACTTCACGGAATGCGAACCGTCCAACGTCGATTCCCTTCGGGTATTCCCGGAAGCCGGCGAACCATTGTCCCTGTTGCCAGAAATACTCTTCATATTTGGCATACCAGTCTCGGGCGGTTTCCGGCCACAATTCGGGCGCCCAGATAAGCATGAAGGACAGCCCTACGCCGCGTGCGCTGTCTTTGGCTTGGCCGGTCTTTGAATCAACGAGATATGCGGGCAGGCCCGTATCTTCGTCGAGACGCGTGCCTTCGAATCCGCGAATCGCACGGGCGGCAAACTCGGAGTGGTTGGTGCCAAGTACTGTGTCGGCCCGCCGGATTGCGGCAATCGCAGGCAGAATGTCAACAGGGTAGCATTGGCCCGGATAATCGTCCAAAAGCCCGTACGGCGACTCGTCGAGTTCGCTCGCCAGCGATTCGACCTGGTTGCGCAGGATATCCTCGTATTTCCCGTCGCTAAGAAGTTTCTGATAGCTGGTCAGCCCGCTGATCAGGAGCATCCTGTAGAACAGATTTTCCTTCGTCAGGTAGTCGTCGCCCCAGTGTTCTCTGACCCAGGTTGCATGATTGGGATCGGCGATCAGCGCTGCGGCCGCGGATATTGCCCCTCGTGAATAGCTTCGTGGCGAAGAGGGCGCCAGCGTCGGGTTCACATAATGTACTTCCTGCAATGTTTCGGTCGCCCATAAATAGAATACCGAGCCGAATACCGGCCATTCAGTTCCGGCTATATCCCTGGTGGTGAGCGTCGTTGCAGCCCCGGACTCAACACGCTGACGGGCCCATTTCTCGTACCTGGGCGAGAGTGCCCTGTGCCAGCGAAACGCGCAGCGCAACTGACTACCACTATATAGGCAAGGATCCTGCAGGTTGTGAACCAGCATCCCCGCCGGGATGAGCAGCGCATAGGCTGACAGAGCAATCATGATAGCAGCATTAATATTAACACAAAAAGTCAATTGCTTCTTCATGGTTTTCCTCTTCAATTGCCTGAGGATAACGCAACGCCGCAACGATGTCAACCGAATTTGGCGGATTTCAATCGTCCGGCCACATTTGCCTCGATAGAGTAACAAAGAGCAAACTTTTGTTGCGGTTCGACGTATTATGTTTTATAATATACTAAGTGGCAAATTTGACAAGTAAATACGGGGGCGAATGGCTTCGACCGGATTGTGGAGAGCCAAGTCGCATGTTCAGGACGCCGGTTGGCCTGGCTAATCATCCGGCAACTAATTTTTAATTGGCAACTCTCAGTTGCGCATGGCTGCTTAATTAGCGGCCCGTCCTGCCTGATTTTGCCTGTGGGTTGGGTAAGGGCGTCAAATAGCAGGCTGGCCGAGCCGGTCGTTCGGGCCGGTAAGGTGAGATCTCTCCGAAATAGCCGAGTTAAGTGCCTGTCGTTTGGCGCTTAGTAAGGCGAAAAAACATTCAAACGACTAAGCATGTAGAAGCTTGTCTTGAAGCATCTCGGGACGGGGGTTCGAATCCCCCCGCCTCCATTCTGTCTTTATTCGGCATTTTTCTTGTTGATAGAGACTTACGCCACAGGCATATTGCCATAAGATGCTCATGGGAGAAACACTGGAGTATCTTATGGCTTTTGTCTTTGCACGGAAAAACAAACGCGGCAAGACCTGGTATTTCGGCTGCTATGTAAATGGTTGTTCGCGTTAAGAACTCCCTGCGGACGCTGCCTGCTTTATCGTCAATCCCAGTGTCACTAATCCAATTCGCCGCAATGATATTGGCCGTGATGAAAATAATCCCAATCGTTCCCGACACAATGGTTTTTCTAATTGTTAAACTCATCATTAATCCCTTTCCCTACAATTGTCTATCTGCACCGATCCGAGCGATCCGGGCTTGCGCCCGTACCCAATCGGGGCATCAAACCTATCCCGAATTTACTTGCATGGCGAAGGCAGAATGTGTACGAAATAACCAGGAACACTGGCTGGGTTTAACCCGATCTATGACAAAGGTGAGTCAAGGAGCCGGTTTGGCCCTCGATGAAGAGTTACCATGTTCTCTTCGTAAGTATTGGAGAATTGTATTACGATTTAGTGGAGATAGAGTCATGAGTATGTGGACACAGCCGACGGCGGAGCCGGTGGGTTGGCGATTCGCAGCGCGAACGAGACTCACCGTCTGGGCATTCTTGATCATTTGCATATTCGGCGCTGCCGGGGTGACGTACGGCGGCGGACGGTACCTGAAGTTCGACTATCCAGGCTCGACCGCCCCGGGGGAATTGCCCACTCCCGTCACGTACACCCTCTGGATCCCCGACGCTACCCCACGTATGCGCGGGATCATCGTACACCAGCACGGGGCCGAAACAAAGGCCTCCATTGAGGAATCCACCGCCGCCTACGATCTGCACTGGCAGGCCCTGGCTAAGAAGTGGGACTGCGCCCTATTCAGCTCCTCCTATCACGTACTAAACGAGAAGATCGATCTGTCGCCCGGAGGTTCTGATGTTTGGTTCGACCCGCGCAAGGGAACACGCACGATTCACGACATGTAAATAGAAACAACTGGTAGATGGAAAATAGGAAATGACACGCAATGCGAAACAAATTGTCTTCGTTTGGACGACGCAGATGACCGTTCGGATGCCCCTTAACTGACAAGATCTCTTTTGGAGGATTTCATTTATGACGATGCATATTGTTTTCGTGCTCTGCCTGCTGACAGGCGACCTTCAGTACCAGGGCGGCTTCATCCAGAATCCGTCATTCGAAGAGGACCGTGACCGTGATACGCACCCAGACGGCTGGCGCCCCTACGCCTTTGATTCGACGGCACGGCGGGCGGATACCGCCCAAACGTTCTCCGACGTGCGCGCCCGCGACTATCATTTTAACGGGACTATCTCGCGGGAGGTGCTGGAGAACTACATGGACCGTTCCGTGACAATGGCGTATTTCCTGGTTACGGGAAAGGCCGAGGGCAACCGGGAATATCTGTACAGGGAAGACGACATCCGCCTGATCCGGAACATCGGAGCCAAGTTCATCGGCCGTGCCATCTATCGCTGGAACGGAGAAGACCGCCTGAACGATCCCAGTTTCTGGGCGGATGCAAAGGTGTTGATCGACAGAGTCCACGCGTTTGACCCGGATGTTATCTTTCAGGGATGCCTGTTCGAAACGATCAGCAGGAGGGTGGACAGCGTAAAAATTCCTGCCTGGGTGTTCGCCGAGTTCGGCCTGCCCGCCGAGGACAGGACATTCTCTTACGAAGCCATGCTCAACAAGGACGGTAAGCTCGTCAACCATTGGGGCCGCAGCAGCGTGCCAGATGTCACGAGGCTCGAAACACAATTATGGTTCTACTACCTTGCAGGCTCGTACATCAATCTCGGTTGTGAGGCCCTTCACCTGGGGCAGGTGCGACTGATTGGCATGGCCGACCCGGACTTGAAGGAATGGTCGGGCCTGCTGGCGAGAATCCGAGCCCATGCAAAGATCCATGCCCGCCGTCACATGGTGCTGCTGGATGCGCACGTGCCGACGTGGGGTATGATCGTCGACGGAGTCAGCCTTCTGGATTTCAACTCTTTTCCGCAGCGCATAAAGGAAGTGCCCGAAAAGCCATATGAGGCAGTGCTGGAAGTGGGCCACCTCGATGCTATATTCAAGAAGAGCAAGGGGTGCATCTCACCCAGCGGCTGGCGGTGTGAGAGCCTGCCTTACCTCGTCGAATTCGATAACTACGGCAGGAGCAGATCCCCCAATGTCGCCAATCTCAATTCGCATTTCGTGTGGGGCTGGGATGAGATTTCATGGCTTTCTCTTCAGGACGAGGAATACCGAAATCAATGGCTCGAATACGCCTACAACTGGATTAAGGAAACCGATCCCAACGGGCATTTACAGATGCCCATGAGCCGGATGATCTCATGTCCAAACGACACGTTCGGCAGCTATCGGGCCAACACCAGAAGTCCGAATTGTCCCATCGGATATTCTCAGGAAGAAACGATCAAGAAAATATGGAGCAATGTGCGCAAGTAATAAAAACCGCACTGCGAGATCGAGATGTCACGAACTTCGGGTCGCGCCGATGCGCATAAGTTGAGACCAGCGGGCGGGTCATTGCGGGTTAAGGCTCACAGTCCATCGAGTTAACCTCTCATGAAATCGCTATGGGAGGCTCTGCAGGAATTCATCATACGCCTTACGAGTAATCCTTAGTTTTACTCTGTCAATGGTAGGAAAAGCAGATTCTGAATAAAGCTCCATATCAGCGAATATAATATCGAAAGGCAGTGCTTCCGGTTGAATATCCGGGCCGACAGTTACGTCATATGCATATTCCATGGCATTTGCGAGCTCCTCGACATTTCCGGGCCATGAGTAATTCAGGACAAGCGTCCTGGCCTCTGAACTTAGAATCTTGTGTGGTCCACCACAAGAGTTGGCCTGTTTTTTCAGAAAGCGTTCTGCCATAGATAGAATATCCTCCCGACATTCCTTGAAGGGCAGATCTTCAATCTCAACCGGATTTGGTTGATGGTACGAGTCAGTATTCAGTTCTTCCAGTCGGGCAGTGGGACTCTTTAGACCTCCAATTATAGTGTAGGCTCCCAGGCCGTCCCTTTCGTCTTCATATATTCCTCGACATATCGTGGCCTGGCCGCTCACTTCAGATAAGGTATCAAAAGCATAATCGATATTGTCCTGCATTCCTTTGATATGAGCCATTAATTCATTCCCGCCAATGACTATGCACCCTCCCGCCTTGGCTGTAGATAAGTCCTCTCCACCGGCAAATAACGTTGTTTGGAGGCTGTTTTCGATTGACTTGGATATCGCAAGTGTATCATCAAGTCGATCGACTTCACTGGCGCCCATTATCAGGCAACCACCAGCACCCATAATGCTGCCATAATCTGCAGGATCAAAACAGGTATATGGGCTGCTCAAGCTGCTAAGCCTGTTGAAGACATCAAACAGGCTTGCCACAGTGCTATTTATGCTGGGCCAGAATGACTTTACCGTCATTCCAGGATATATTTTTTTTATTTTATCGTTATCGACAATGATAAGAGGCGATATTTCCCCTGATGTAGCCATTTGGCTCAATTTGGTGGCAATCTTATGCGCGTTCTCGGCGACCAGCGGGGAGTCGGCTTCACCTATAGTAGGTAAGGTCATAACTACACCGACCTTACTGCTTGGATTTTCCAATCCGATGTACCTGGAGTATTTTTTTGCAATTTCAATCAATTCAATAACGCTACCGCCACCTGTGCCGCCACCTGCACCAAAGCAAACCATTATACGGTCCACCTGAGTGCCGAATGTCTCTCTGGTAAGGTGCTCGATATCATGCCGATGCTGCTGAATGGCTCTTGTGGTTTTTTCCATGTCCCTGGAGGTTCCTTCCTCACGGCCGATATCCATACGGAACTTTTGACTTTTAGGAATGTCCAGCAAGTCCAAATCATGGTGCGAAGTGTTCACGGCCAAGGCTTTCCTGTAGCCCAGGTCATAGAAAGACTTTACGAGCCTTCCCCCGCACCCACCCGCTCCGATCCAGGCATAGCGGGTAGAGCCTTTGCTCTCATCTTGAACACCTGCTTGCTCTTTCATATCAGTTTCATCTTTTCCAGATCCGAGGTGGATTGTATTCAACCGCTGAAATAAAATTCATCTTTTATCTCAGCGAGTCAGTCCTCTATCAAGCGATAGTTAGTCTCCGGGCGTTGACCACCTACCTTATCTGCCAACGCAAGGTAGCAATCCTCGGCTTTCCGGGCGGCACGGATAAAATTGACTTCTATAGTTTAATCAGTTAGCACAAACAGCCATGCAACTTGTGAGTTCTTCCAAACGGGCCCTGGGACTATCCAAGCCACCAATTATCGTATATACCCGCAGGCAATCCCTGTCGTCTTCATATATCCCTCGATGAATAGTAGCCTGGCCGGTTATCTCTGACAGAACATCAAATGCATAGTCTATATTGCTCTGCAGGCCTTTGGTATGGGCCATGAGTTTCTTGCCGCCAACAACTATGCAACCAGCCAGTTTTGCTGTGGTCAAGTCGAAACCACTGGCAAGGAGTGTCTTCTGGAGGTTCGTTTTCACCGCCTCGGATATCGCAAACGGATCGTCGAATTCCTTAACTTTGGTCAGACCCATTATTGAACATCCGCCGGACTGCATAATACTGCTATAGTCGACAGGGTCAAAGGTAGTATAGCGGCTATTCAACGAACTTAGCCTGTTGAAAACATCAAACAAGCTTGCCACCGTGTTGTTTATACTGGGCCAGAATGATTTTACCGTCATTCCAGGATACATTCTTTTGATTTTCTCGTTGTCGACGATTATAAGAGGCGATATTTCCCCTGAAGTAGCCATTTGGCTCAATTTGGCAGCAACCTTATGGGCATTCTCAGCGACCAACGGGGAACTGGCTTCACCTATGGTAGGTAAGGTCATAAGGACGCCGACCTTCCTGTTTGGATTTTCCAATCCGATGTATCGCGCATATCTCTTTGCAATCTCAATCGAACCAATAACACTGCCGCTGCCCGTTCCACCACCTGCACCAAAGCAGACCATAATATGATCAACCTGCGTCCCAAATGTCTGCCTGGCAAGATGCAGGATTCCTTGCTGATGTTGCTGAACAGCTCTTTCACCTCTCTCCATGTCCTTGCCGGCTCCTTGTTCCCCTGTATCCATTAGGAACTTCTGATTCTGGGGAATATTGAGCAGGTCAAGATCATTATGAGTCGTATTGAGAGCCAACACCTTCCTGTAACCCAGGTCATAGAAAGACTTCGCTAACCTTCCTCCGCACTGACCTGCACCAATCCAGGCATAGCGTGTAGAGCCTTTGATCGCGTCCTGAACCCCGGTTTCTTCTTTGATTCGAGGTTCATGGTGTTCCAAGTCTAAAACCGGTACTAACCATTCCCTGGTATCAGGTTTACTTTTCGCCTTTACCGGCTTTCGCTTTTGAGCAACCTTTTTCACTGATTTATTGGTGGTTTTGGTCTTACGCTTTTGAGCAACCTTCTTTACGGATTTATTGGTTGTTTTGATTTTAATAGTTGCCCTTTTAGTTACCCTTTTTGTTTTTTTAACTGGTTTCTTTGCCATTTTCATTCTCCTACTACAAGATCGTTCTTTTATTAACGCTTTTTCCGCTGCCTGATTATTGGACACTCGTTGTTTTCATTCGAAATTACACCGGTATTTATCGACTCACTAACGAGGGAACATAATCTCTTTTTTTCCTTTCTCATTTTTCTAATGAATGGAGCCGTCTATCAGCCATCTCACAGGCTATAATGCAAAGCGTTTATTGGTTTTTTCTCTTGCCGGATCTAAGGCCGATAATCCTGTAGGTATAACAGCTTTCCCCCTTTCTTTCTCGGAGAACTATAACAACTTGCTGTTACCTGTTCTTTATTGTCTTCAGTGACGGCTCATTTTTGTCGATTTCAATCAAATATGAGCTTACGGAGCAACAATAGCTTTTTGAGGAGTAATCCGATGCAAAATATATTTACTGCACATAAACAGATTGAACAAACTCTAAGATATTTATCTATGATTGCTGAACAAGCGAACGAGGGTATTGTCGTGGTCGATTTAGATGGCAGCCTACAGTTTGTTAATGAAGCATGGGCCCGGATGCATGGGTATAAGACGAAAGACGAACTAATCGGCAAGCAGCTCAGCCTGTTCCATACGAAAGAGCAAATGAAAACCGAGGTGACTGCTTTGCTTGAAGAGACCAAACGCTGTGGTCATTTAGAAGGGACTGTTGAACACATTAAGAGCGATGGAACAGTTTTCCCTGCGCAGACGAAAATGATTCTGTTAGGGGATGAGGCCGGCGAGGCGACCGGACTTATCGTCTTCGCTGCAGATGTCGATCAACGCACAAAACTGCAGGAAACGACTGTTGGAAACCTTAAACGAGTCAAATACTTGAGCGAGAAAATTACCCGACTCCGGAAACTGTTCGGTGAGTGTCTGGAGGTAGAAGAATGCCTTGCAGAACAGACCGGTGAACTACAAGCCAACAACGAAATACTCCTGCAGCAGATGACCGAATTGGATCCGTCACCACGAAGAC
>Ga0210003_1001586_pt1 | contig 19894 bp, 22 predicted proteins | sample LantaG_FD_182804 | JGI IMG/M metagenome (GOLD analysis project Ga0210003, IMG submission 182804) | Deep subsurface microbial communities from Baltic Sea to uncover new lineages of life (NeLLi) - Landsort_02402 metaG (SPAdes) (version 2) | ecosystem: Environmental > Aquatic > Marine > Oceanic >... | reverse complement strand
CGAGGGCGAGAGCGAGGGCGCAGCCGCTCGTCGGATGCTCTTCTATGACGAGCAGCCCATCCCCGAGGGCGTCGATGGCGAGTGACCCGGTAGCCAGCGACGAGGTCCTCGGGCAACTCGAGCGCGGGGCACTGGCGACGCTGGCCAAGAAGGCGAACGAGGGCGACGCCGTGGCCGCCCGCACCCTGCTCAGCCATCTCGGCAAGATCCGCGGCGCGGTCCCTGCCCCGTCTCCGAAGGGTCGGATCAGTCTCGTCGACGACGCCGGCGAGGCTCGGGCGCTCATCGCCGAGGCCAAGGGCACCCGGGTTTCGCGCATCGAAGATCTCGAGGTCGGCGACCCGCCACCTGTGCCCGGTCCAGACCTGGAGCCGGCTGACTTTCTGGCGTCGCTGTATCAGATCCTTGCGTTCACTCTCTCGCTGGAGCTGGCTCGGAACCGGACGCAGAACGTCTCGAGGATGGTCTCGGAACTGCAGGACCTGTATGCGGAGATGGCGAAGGGCAAGAACCCTCGGCGCCGCTCGGTCTGGGAGTCTGATGTCATCGAGCGCGAGAACCGCTTCGCCGCCGCGATGAGGACCGCCCCGCCTGAACTGCTTGACGCTGCGCTCACGGAGATCCAGCGCCGGCGGCACGATGACGACGTATGACGTCCACCCGGACATAGCCGAAGCGCTCGACCTCGGTCGCGATTGGCCGCTCGCTCGGTGGGAGGCATGGGACCACGGCGCGTCGAGGACATCGCAGAAGCGCGCACTGCAGGCCATCGTTGGCGCCCGGCTCCTGCTGATCTGGGGCGGGAACAAGAGCGGCAAGACCGCGCTCAACCTGGTCCTCGGGCTCTGCTATGCGCTCGGCGGCGACCATCCCGCAGTCCAGTCGTTCATCAGGCTGAACGACTTGCCGCTCGACCTCATCCCGCCAGGACCCGGCGTGACCTGGTTCTTGGCGCCGACTCACGACGACTCCAAGCGCTACCACCGGGGCACGGTCGAGGCCCTCGCTGGGATCGACGAGGCCGACAAGGGGTGGCTCAACCGACGAGCAGGGCAGGAGGCGACGCTCGAGATCTCCGTCCCAGGCTACTCGACGCCGGCCAAGATCGTGTTCAAAGCTCACAGCCAGGGAGTGAACGGCATGAAGGGCGACCGCATTCGGTATCTCGGCGTGGACGAGGAGGCGCCCGAGCCGATGTTCAACGAGGCCCGAAAGCGTCTCGCCGAGGAGGCCAAGGGGCGGCTCGTGTTCTCGATGACCAACGACCCGCACTCCGACATCGACTGGCCCAAACGGCGATTCGTTGAGAACCGCGAGCGCGGCAGTGCGAATGTCAAGATGTGGAACGAAGACAATCCTCACGTCCCCGAGGGGCTGATGGATGACCTCACGGTCGGGATGACCGAGGCGGAGATCGCGGCCGCGAAGTATGGCGATTTCACCACGATGAAGGGTCTAGTCTGGCCCGACTTCGATCACGGTATCCACGTCGTCCAGGACCGGCCCATCCCTGGCTCGTGGCCACTGTACGGCGGCGGCGACTTCGGATTCAACAATCCCAACGTGCTGCTCTGGGGCGCAGTCAACGACGACGGTATCCTCGAGGTGTATCGCGAATACTGGCGCGCTCGGGTCGCTGTCTCGGTGTTCGCTGGAGTCGCCAAGACCATCACCGACGACGCCGGCGAGCTGTTCATCAAGATCTTCTGCGACTCGTCCAAGCTCCAGGATTATGCCGAGATGCGCGAATCTGGGCTGCCCGCGTTCCCGGCATATCGCGACGTCGAGACAGGCGTGACAGCGGTGAGCGTGCGCCTCTCACTGCACCCTCCGACCGTGCTCATCCATCAGTCCTGCGTGCGTCTGATCAACGAATTGGGCGCCTATCGCCGCGACGCTCGCGGGAACATTATCAAGCGGAACGACCACGGCTGCGACGCGCTGCGATACCTGGTCAAGGGTGTCGACGATGACGACGGCGGCGACGAAGACTGGACCGAGGCGTTAGACTCGGGCGAACTGGAGCAGGAAAACCCATGGCAGATCTAAACGACCGGACCCTGTTTTCACGGATGACCCTGGGCGCGTTCGACTCGGCGCCGGTCGAAAGCGTCGACATTTCGAAGTATCAAGACGAGACACCCGAGTCGGTCGATGGTGACGTCGAACTGGGCAGCACCGGGCTCAAGAGGTCGGGCGGCAACCTGTACGACGAGTGGCTGCGACAGCTACAGGGGCAGAAGGGGATCCGCACCTTTCGGGAGATGGCCGACAACAACCCGACGGTGGGCGCGACCCTCTACACCATCGAGTCGCTCATCCTGCAGGCGCCCTGGCATGTCGAGGCGGCGGCGTCCGACCCAACACCCGAGCAGATCGAGGTCGCCGAGTTCCTCCGCGGCGCGCTCTTCGACGACATGACCCACACCTGGCAGTCGTTCCTCTCAGAGGCGCTGTCCTGCGTGACCTACGGCTGGTCGTTCTTCGAGGTCGTCTACAAGATTCGAGAAGGCGACGCCAGCCGATACGACGACCGCCGCGTCGGCTGGGCGAAGTGGGCGCCTCGAGGTCAGGAGACGCTCGACCGGTGGGCATTCGACGACGTCGGCGACACTCTCGGTATGCACCAGAGCGACTACTCGACGGGGCGGACGGCGTTCATCCCACTCGCCAAGGCGCTGCTCTTCACGTTCCGCAGCCACCTCAACAGCCCAGAGGGTCGCAGCGGGCTGCGCAGCGCCTATCGCCCCTGGTATTTCCTCAAGAAGATGCAGGAGATCGAGGCCATCGGCATGGAACGAGACCTCGCCGGGCTCCCTGTCATCGAGGCGCCTGTCGCCATCATGTCGAGCACGGCAACCGCAGTGCAGCGGGTCATCAGGGCCGGGTTGTTCAAGATCGTGAAGTCTATCCGTATGGACTCACAGATGGGCGTCGTGATGCCATCCGAGACCGGGGACGACGGCAAGCCGTCCGGGTACAAGCTGCGACTCCTGTCGACCGGCGGCAAGCGAGCGAGCGACATCGGGGCAGCCATCGACCGATACAGCAAGGAGGTCGCCATGACCCTGCTCACTCAATTTCTGTTCCTCGGGATGGACCGTACTGGCTCGTTTGCCCTCGCTGACTCATCCACTGACATCTTCGCCGTCGCGCTCGGCGCGACCATGGACCGCATCACCGACACCGTGAACAGGCACGCGATCCCGCCGCTGATGAAGCTCAACGGCATACCTGAGAGCGATTGGCCGAGGCTTGTCCACGGTGACGTCGAGAGCCGCGACCTGTCCAAGCTGGCGGACTTCGTGGTCAAGCTGAGCGCCGTCGGGGCGATGTCCACCGAGGACCTCGAGCCGTATCTGCGCGAGATCGCGAACCTCCCGAAGCGAGGCGAGTCGGCCAACGTCGAGGACGTGAGACGCCCGTCAATCACGATGCCCCTGCCTCCCACCCAGTCCAACGGGAACGCCCCGACGGAGGACCAGCCATGACCGAAAAAGCCGACGACCCCCGAGACGCCCGCGCCGCGATGTCGAGCGAGGAATCCGTGTGGCTGTCCGTCGAGGTGCCCGACGCTGACCTTGTGAGCGAGGCCCGTGCTGCGGTCGAGTGGGCGCTCGGTATCGAGTTGATCGACGTGCCAGCGCCGCACGTCACCCTCCTATTTGTTGGCAACGTCCCAGCCGATGCCACCAGCGCGCTCGTCGAGGCTGCGACCATTGCGACAGGCGCCCTGGACCCCTTCGACTTCCCCGAAAGCAGCGACGTCGGCAGCTTCCCGCCGGGCTCCGATGGGCGCACCGCTATCGTGGTCCACCTCGACCCCGTAGATCTGCTACCTCTGCACGTCCGACTCCTGACTGCGCTCGCGCCGTGGGTGACAGCTCAGCAGTTCCCCGAGTACAAGGCTCACATCACGCTCGGGTATGCGCCGTCAGGGGTTGCTGTGCCCGAGGTCTTCGGCATCACCGTGGCCGACTCTTTCGGTCGAGCGTCGGCCGTGACGATTCGACGCGGCGGTGTAGTTCTCGCTGCCCCGAAGCTCGGGGATGTGGTCAAGCGCGCAGTCGACATCACCGCGACGTCCAAGATCTGCAAGGTCGACGCCCCTCGCCGGCTGTTCACTGCTATCGTCCTGGAGCCCTGGGACGGCGACCCCGAGACCGCCGACGAGTCGAGCGACACCCAGGACGATGTCGTCACCGCTGCCGAGATCGAGACCGCGGCCTATCTGTTCCTGCGCCACTTCGGCCAGGGCGAGACATTCCTCGGATTCATGCACGGCGACGACCCAGCTCCCCTCGAACTCGCCGAAAGTTGGATCGCCAGAGTCGACCTTGACTTTGGCAACGGCGAGAGTGCCAAAGCGGGCACCTGGCTGATGACAATCTACGTGGTCGACGACGCGCTGTGGGCCGGCGTTCTAAGCGGAGAATACGACGGGCTCTCCATTCGTGGAGCCGGATACCGCACCGAGGTCTGACAATAGGGTGCCAAACCTGAATTGTCAGTGACAGTTTGACCCTCCAGTGACATTGGCCTATACAATGTCACCGGAAGGGAAAGAATGACCACTGCGCTCACGGAGATCCAGCCCATCGAGGTATCGCTCGTCGACCGACCAGCGAACGCCAGGCCGATCCTCGTGACCAAGCGCGACGGTCAGAAGGCCGACATCATAGCCCTCGCCGCTGCCGTCGGGATGTCCGACGAGTCGGTCGAGAAGATCAACGAAATCACTCGCAAAGCGGAGGCCGCAATGGCTGACGAAGAAGTGGCCAAAATGGAATTTGACGCCGACCAACTGGCGGCACTCGCAGCCGCCGCGACCGGAGAAGCGGACGAGGCTCAGACGGAGATCGTCACGAGCTTGCTCGCCCAGCTCGCCGAAGCCGGCGGGATCTACCCGAAACCCGAAGCCATCGAACAAGCCGATGAGGAGGCCGCAGTGGCCGCCGAGACCGTGATTGAGATGTCCGATGTCGCCAAGGTGGAACTCGCCAAGCGAGACACCGAGATCGCCGAACTCCGGAAGAGCTTCACGGCTGAGCGGGACATCCGACTCACCGCTGAATTCGTGCAGAAGGCGGCTGACTACACCAACATCTGTGAGCCGAAGACTCTCGGGCCCGTGCTCAAGCGAGCCAGCGAGTCGATGACCGATGCTGACTATCAGGTCCTGACGAAGGTCCTCGAGCAGAGCCAGCGCATCGCCAAGGCTTCCGCCATCTTCACGGAGATCGGCAAGAAGGCGACCGGCGGCGACAGCAGCGACCCCGCAGACCAGATCGAGGTCATCGCCAAGCGGCTGGTCTCCGAGGGCACGGCGTCGAACATCTTCAAGGCCCGCGCCATGGCGCAGGCCGACAACCCCGCGCTTGTTCGCGCGATGAATGAGGACAACTGATCATGGCCACCTCCATCCTCAATTTCGCGTTCACTGTTCCCGTCGCCGCAGCCGGCGCCTCGAACCAGTACAAGCTGATGACGTTCGACGCATCCGGCGACGCTGCCTTGGCTTCTGCCGGTGGTGACGTCGAGGGCGTGATGCAGAACACCCCCGCCGCCATTGGCGACGCTGCCGAGCTGTGGCGAGGAGGCATCACCAAGGCTCACGCCGGTGCTGCCGTCTCCATCGGCGACAACATCGCGAGCGACGCGACCGGGCGGGCTGTTACGGCTGTCGCCGGCGACTCGATCGTCGGTGTCGCACTCACCGCAGCGGGCGCCGCCGGGGTCATCTTCTCGATGCTCCAGGTCGACCGCTCCGACGCTGGCAACGGCGCGCTGTCTCGAGTGCTCGCCGACGTCGCGAGTGGCGCCGCGCTCTCGGTTGCTGGCAACGGGCAGACCCCGATCGTCACAGTGGGCGCGGAGACGCGCACCATGGCCGACGCCTCCTATGCTGGTCAGCTTCGGTTGCTGTATTTCAAAACCGACGGCGGCGACTGCGTCATCACGTTCGCCTCGCCGATCGACCAACTCGGCACCCTGACCTACACGTTCGACGATGTCGGCGAGTATCTACTGCTCGTCGGTGTCGAGGACGGCGCCGACGTCGAGTGGCGCATCGCGGGACAGGACAACGGGCATGGCTCCGACGAGAATGTCATCGCCGATCCCGGCACTGGCGTGGCAATCCCAGTCACTGCGTCGGGGTCCATCGCGATCACGACTGCGGCGGCGGAGACCAACACGCTCGCCATCCCGACGTTCGTCGGTCAGCGCCTCACGCTGTTCGTCGATACCTACGCGGTCGGCGACCGAGTCGTCACGGCGGCGAGCGCGATCAACGTCGCGAACAACACCATCATGACCTTCGGCGCTGTGTCGGAGTCGATCACTCTCCAGGCGATCACAGTCGCCGGGGCTCTGGCCTGGACGATTGCCGCGAACGATAACGTCTCGCTCTCGTAGTAAACCTCTGGCGCCTCTGGGTGCCCAACTTCTCCTGAGGGTATTGAAAAATGGGAAATCCAACCCGCTCCGCCGTCCATGTTTCCGCCGCCCTGACCAACGTCGCAGTGGCCTGGCGCATGGATAATCCGGGAGTCGCCTCACAGGTGTTCCCGGTCGTGCCGGTCTCGAAGTCCATCGACGCGTACCACATCTGGGACCTTGACGACATCCTGCGGCGCGAGGCCAAGATCCGTGCGCCGGGCAGTGAGTCCGCCGGCTCTGGTGTGCGCATCACGAACACCACCTACCAAACTCACAAGTTTGCGTTGCATCACGATATGCCGTGGGACACCGAGGAGGAGGCTGACGAGTCTGTGATGTACGAGGCCAACATGACTCAGTACCTCATGGCCAACGTGACCCGTCAGGCCGAGTTCGAGTGGGCGGCCAAGAACTTCGTTGCGGGCGTCTGGGGCACTGACAAAGAGGGGGCGGCAGACGCTGACTTCGTCCAGTGGCAGAAGACCACCAGTGACCCGATCGTCAACATTCGGGCGTTCAAGCGCCTGGTCCAGAAGCGCACCGGCTACAAGGTCAACACGGCGACGTTTGGCGCCGACGTCTGGGACACACTGCTCGACCATCCCGACATGATCGACCGCGTCAAGGCGACCGGCTCTCCGAGTCCCGGCGTCATCACCATGCAGCTCGTCGCCGAGATCATGGAACTCGACCGCGTGTTCGTTGCCGACATGGTCCACAGCACCAGCGAGGAGCAGGCAGCGACCGCCACGACTGCGTTCATCGTCAATCCCAGGGGCATCCTCCTCGCCTACGCGGCGCCGTCGCCGAGCCGAGAGATCCCGTCTGCGGGGTACACGTTCAGTCGCAAGGGTCGCACCGTCCCCAACGGCGGAACCGGCGTGAGTGTCAACCGCTTCGAACTCGAGAAGAACGAAGCCACCCGGATTGAGGCTCAGGGCGAGTGGGATCACAAAATCGTGGCCCCCGAGCTTGGCCTATTCATGGACAACGTGATCGCATAATGTACGTCGCTGGCAAACGGCTGGATATCCCTGGGCGCGGCATCGTCGAGCCGGGGACACCATTGCCTGAGGCTGCCGGCTGGAAGCGGATCCGGTCGTACCTCGACCAGCGGATCGTGGTCATTGTGCCAGACGTGCTATCTCCCGATGAGCCGCCGGGGTCCGCTGTGGTTCCCCTTCTTTCTGACGGCGGACTCCGTGCGGCTCTCATCGAGGTGCTCAAGAGTTCGAAGGCTCACAGTGCTGGCGACCTGTGGAACATCGCCCTGGCAGCCCCGGCGGCGTACCACCTGCCGAGCCGCCGGCCGCCGACGAAGAGGCGGACGATCGCTCTGCTCGCGGAGTGCGTCGGTCTAGAGGTCTGAGATGTCCTACGGCGGAAACCCAGGCGTCACAACCGCAGCCCAGCGCCGCGATGCTGTCTATCTCGCAGTCGGCGACACGGTCACGACTGCGCAACTCCTCACGGATGCTGAGGTCAATTGGTTCCTCGGCGCCTCCGACAATGGGATCTTGGCTGCCGCAGTCCTCGCGGCGCGCTCGATTGCGGCGTCGATCATGCGTCAGCCTCGTGTGGCCAATGGGTCGTCGAGCGTCGACCCGACCAAGACCGCTCAGTATTACCTCGACCTCGCTGTCGCCCTTGAGCTGTCGCTCACATCGATCGGAGTCACCGCGAGTATGGACGCGGGCGGCATCTCCATCGCCGACAAGGAGACGCTCGAGAGCGATTCGGATTGGGTACAGCCTGCCTTCGAAATGGGGATGGACGACCAGCCAGGTTCGTATCCCCGAACATCGGATGACTGCTGATGGGCGCGCCTGAGATCACAGACCTCGGCGAGATCATCGCCATCATCGAGGGGCTCATCGTCGGCGACGCTGTTCGCGGGATCCCTGCGCCGTCGCCAGCGCTCGGGCTCGGTGTCGGTGTCGACCTCACGACTGAGGTGACGCTCGGCGTCGGGATGATTCCAGGTCGACCGCTGAACCAGGCGGACTTCATTATCGACAAGGAGATCGTCGTCATCACGCCAGCGACGAAGAACGCCGGCGGCTCACGAGACGCCGGCTACGCGAATGCCGAGGACACAGTCGAGGTCGACGTTACTGTGTTCCTGCCCGCCACCGACAACACCGAAGATCAGCGAGTGGTGCGTAACAGCGCGTTTGTACTCGACTCACAGATCCGCGGTGCCATCCTCTCGCCTGACGTCCTCGAGCCCCTCGGTCTCGATCTGCGATGGGTGGGTACAGTGAGGCGGCTGGCTCTCAACACGGGCACGGCTGGGAGCGCGGCGTATGGCTCGGCGAAGGCTATTGTTATCAGGTCGAGTTATCGAATGAAACGGATTGAATCACTCACAGGAGGCTCGACGTGAGCATCACAAAAGGCACAGTGGACCAGGTTTCGAACTTCCTTCTGGCGAACGCCTCGCCTATCGGCGGCGGCGCATCCATGGGTGACGGGACCGTGGTCTCGGAGTCGTGGAGCACGGGGACCGGGACGAACCAATGGAACAAGGCGGGGACGTATGAATACACCCTGGCCGCCAGCGCGACGCAGTTGATCGACCTTCAGGCAGATCTGGGCCTCGATGGAGCGGCGCTGAGCCTTGTCGAGGTCCGGCACTTCCGAGCGCAGGGCGACTCGACCAACGTCGGGAACGTGACGATGGAGGTCGACGCGACCAATGGATGGGACGCCTGGCTCGATGGCGTCGGCGACATCGTCAACATCACGCCCAGCTCCACCCACGGGTTTACATGTGGCGTTGACGGCTCCTATGCCGTCGACGCGACCCACAAGGAACTCCTCCTGACCAACCTCGACGGCGTCAATGCGGCAATCATCCGCATCGAAGTCGTCGGCGTCAACGCATAGAGGTGCACAATGGCGAATAGATCCAGATGGACATCACGAGTCGGAGCCCTCACCCTGCGCTATTCGTCGGGCGAGTTCATGCTCTTGGAGCCGACCGAAGGCAACTGCTCGATCGGAGGCATGAACGCGGACAACTTCGAAGACGTCCAAGTGCGAAACCGCACGAAGCACGACGGGCACGCCGAGGGGTCTGACCTGGTTCAGGACATCTCATTCTCGCTCGAGATGCCACGCGAAACGCTGACCTCTGCGGTGGCCAAGCGCGTCATGGACGCATTTCTGAAAAAGGGTCTGTTCCTCGCCGCGACCTCGGTCGACTCGGTGATCAAGGGCTCCTGGATCCTCGACATGGACTTCTCGGACGGCGTCACAACTGGGCAGATCCGCTGTCCCGAGGTGACCGGCGAGATCTCATTCAGTGAGGGGACCGAGACGAACACTCTCGACTTCTCCGGGCGGTGCTTCCAAGCGCCGGTGTGGTCCTGATGGCGGGCGTGAGCTTCGGAGGCGGCTCGCTGCCTCACGAGACTTTCGGCTCGACCTCGAACGGGGTCGGCGCTGCTATCCTCCCAGCGGGCGGAGACGGGCGCGGCGTCGAGTTCACGCTCGACGGTCAGCGCTTCGTGGGGCGGCTCCCGCTGCTTCCTCGGGCGATGGCTATGGTATCCGCCTATCTGGACGGAGACGGGCACGACGTGGTCTGCATCAACGCTGCCGCGATTGCGATGTGCTATCACGGCATCGAGTCCCGAGTCCCGCACTGGCGGAAGGTCTACAAGCGCGATCTCGTCGAGTTTGGCGAGGCAGTGACCGACCATCTCATGCACCAGGGCGTGAGCGTCGAGGAGATCTACAACGTCGGCAACGCGCTGCGGCAGCAGATCTTCGACTCGATCCCGTCTCAAGAAGAGGTCGACGAAGAGCGCGAGGATTTTACGGCCCGCCCCCTCGACTCCTCCGACGGGGCCCAGACAGTCGACCCAAGCACGGACGAGCCCGCGCCGTAGAGCTCGCGTCGCTGCATCGGACGTATTGCGAGATCGGTGTCGAGTTGGGCGACACTCTCGCGCTATATCGGCTGCCTCGCGATGAGCAGATCCGTCGGCTGGCTCTCCGCGCTGGTCCGTGGTCTGACGACGAGATGCAAGCGCCGACCGTCTGGAGGGGCTGATGGGACGTAACAGCCGCCGCGGTGGCATGATCCGCATGGGCGTGGGCTTCGACGACTTCATCGACAAGCTCACGGTCGAGGGTATCCAACTCACTAAGGATCTGGTCGAGGAGACGCTCACCGACATCGCCGACAATGCGGCGGCGGCGTGGCCTGTCGGATCGACTGGGCGGTCGGCGTCCTCATTCCATGTCCGCATCGACGAGGGCGCGACGAAGATCTCAGGCGAGATCGTCAATGACTCCGGGTATGCGCCATACATCAACCACGGGCGGACGCTCCATGAGTTGGTTGTGGTCCCGTTCCACACTGCTGTGATCCTGCTCCCTGGCGAGATCTTGCGGCTATTGTCGGAGATAGACTGATGGCAGAACAAGACGCCGTATTCCGCATCTCGGCCGAGTTGGACGAATACAAGCGGATCCTCAGCAAGCTGCCGGACATCACCGACAAGGAGGCGAGATCCGCCGCGTCTCGGATGGCCCAACGACTCGCAGCGGCACAGATCTCCGCCGCCAAGCAGGCGACGAAGAGCGCCAAGCAGGCCGGCAACGCTTGGAAGGATGCGGGCGAATCTGCGAAGCAGGCAGCCGAGGGTATCGGCGGGACATTCGGGGCGGGTGCGGGTGGCGTCGAGAAGCTCGTCCGGTCGTTCGACGCACTGAGCAAGGTGGTCGGACCCATCCCCGCGGCGCTCGGCGCGGTCGGTCTGGGAATGGTGGGCATCACGTTGGCGGTCGGCGCTGGTGCAGCAGCGATCGTCGCTTTCATCAATTCCGCCGACGAGGCCATCGAGCGACTCGACGAGATCGCTGGCACCGAGCCGCTACCGGCGGCGACAATCCAGGCCCTGAAGGAGTGGGACAAGGCAGCGCTCGGCGCTGAGGCGTCGGGTCTGCGGCTCAAGGTCCTGCTCGCCGGCGAACTGGCCGATGCGTTTCAGGACTCAGTGCCGATCATGGCCGACGCTGCTGACGGGCTCGCTGATATGGTGGGCATCATCGGCCAAGCCAAGGGTCTGGCCGACTCGACCCGCCCAGCGCTCCGTGCGATGTCCAACGTCATCAGCCTCGGCGCATCAGAGATGGCGATTTACAGGCTCGGGCTCGATGACATGGGCGACAGGGGCAGGGCGGCTGCTGACGAACTGACCAACCTGGCGAAGTCAGCGACCTCGGTCAATCTCGCCCTCGAGCCCACGCTCAAGATGTTTGAGGCCATCGAGAAGGCAGACGCCGCCAAGGCGGCCAAGGCTCTGGCAGATGAGACCAAGGCGGCAGCGGCAGCGGCCAAGAAGCAGGCGGAAGCCCTCGCCGAGGTCAACTCATTCATCGCTGAGGAAGCGGCGTTCTTCCAGGGCCTGAAGGACGACGAGATCGAGCTTGCCGGCGTCGAGGCGAAGCGTGTCGCTGAGCAACTCGTCGCCGAAAAGGAACTGAGGACTGAGCGCCAGAAGGCACACGCTGAGCGCATTGATGCGGCGAACGCCGCCGCTGATGCGGCGAACGCCGCCGCAGAGGCTGAAGCAGAGCGCCGAAAGCTCACGGTGGACGGCGTCGCCCAACTCGCGAGCGCGTCCATCGGGCTGTTCGGCGAGATCGCCGAGTCGCAGATCGCAGCTCAGCAGGAGGTCGCAGACCGAGCCAAGGGCAATATCCAGAATCTACAGGAGCAGATCAAGTCGACATTCGACGGTCAGAAGGAGATGAGGACCGCCGAGGAGCAGGCCGCTGCGGAGTCGACTCGCGCCGAATTGAAGAGCAAGATCGCCGCCCGTCGTGCCAATCTGCAGGACGCGAGGCAGCAGGCCAAGAAGGCCGGCAAGGCTCAGAAGGCGCTCGGCCGTCTAGACGTCGGCGTGAACACGGCTGCGGCCGTCACCAAGGCGTTTGCGCTGTTCGGCCCCGGTCCAGCGGGCATCGCAGGCGCCGCCACCGCCGCGCTACAGGGCGCCACGCAGCTGGCTGTGATCAACCGCCAACAGCTCCCGCAGTTCCACACCGGCGACACTCCCACCGCCGCATCGTTCACTTCGACGCCCGACGAGACCCTGAGCCGCAAGGTGCCGGGCGAGTCGACGCTCAACAAGCGGGCCACCGATGCGATCGGGCGCGATGCCGTCGACGAACTGAACAAGACCGGCGGCTCTCGAATGGGGTCGACGACGAACACCATCATTCTCGACGGTCGGGTGATCTCGAAAGCAGTACGCCGCGACGTCGCGCGACGCGGTCCTGGGGCTCTCGGACTGAGGGGTGGACCCATCGGGATTCAGGATGTATTCGGGGCGGGTTAGACTGCCCATGGAGGCTCGATGGGCAACCGACTGACAGACACGATTCGCGGCATTGTGTGCAACTCGCAGCGCTGGGTACCTGAGAACCTCTCGGCGAACGACGCTGCCGCGCTGAACTCCGACTACACCGAGCTGGACCCGCGACCGGGCACGATGACGACGACCGACGCCCGCGCTCGATTGAGGCCCCAGGTCAGCAATGCGCAGGTCGGTGGCTCGCTCCTGCTCAAGGTCACTGACGGCGGGCTACCTGGGCCAGAGGGCGCAGCGATGTCCTATCGGCTGGACAAGGAGGCAGCGGACGCCGAGCGGGGTTGGAATCAGCCGAACCTGCTCGCCGGCTGGCCTGTCCAGGAGTGGTCCGACACGCTGGTGTATGACGACATGGACTGCGTCACCATCCCATCGACTCAGCAGGTCGTGGGGTTCGCTCAGGACGGTTCGGTTGCGGCCACGACTGCGCGGGCTCGAGTGTTCGACCCCGAGGACTGGACGTGGACCGCTGGCGCCCTGGTGCCATGGGGCATCAACAGCCGTGAGCAGGTCGTCGCTCTGGCGTACCTGCCAGGCGTCGACCGTGTGATCGCCATAGTGATGACCACAGTCGGCAACCCAATGCAGGTGTGGGCGACCGAAGATCTCGGGGTGACGTGGGAGGAGTATTCGCTCAAGCCAATCCGAGACCCTACGACCGATGTGAGCGGGCCGGGCTTCGGCGCGGGTATCAGTCGGGGCAGGGCCGCCGCGCAGCGTGACGGGTCGGTTCTGGCGACTCTACAGCCATTGATCAGCGGCGGTACTGAGAACGTCGCGCAGTTGGCGTCGTCAGATCTGGGCGTGACATTCACCCTGGTCGAGACTGCCGCAGCGCTCGGGACCAACGTCGATGTCTTCGCGCTGCCAGACGGGACCTACGCGGTGACGTTCATCGCCATCACCACAGGCTTTCCCCGGATTCGGATCCTTGGCTCGGCGTTCGACCCCATCTCCACGGCGACAGAGGTCGGCATCGGCTCGGTCCCGCTGGTGAGCATGACTGCGACAGTCGACGCAGACGGCACCATCTACGTGTTCGGCGGGCGTGACACCACATTTTCGAAGATCTTCGTGTGGAAGTCGGCCGACTATGGGCGGACGTGGACCGAGTTCGATTGGGGCCTCGTCGACACCGGAGATCTCAGCGCATATCCAATCCTGTTCTCGAGCTGCGCGACCGCTGGCTACATCCTCATCCAGCACCAGTGGACGGCCTCCGTCGGCAACGAAGACGGCTCGGTCGGTGTCATGCTCGCGGCGGGCTGGTCGAACCTCTCAGCCGTAGATGATGGCTTCTTTCGCAACTTCAACGGCGACCCAACCGATGGACCTCGGCAGTTCGAACGATTCAGCTACGGCGCCAAGACTGGGATCGAGTCCAACACCTGGCTGCCCATCGAGCGCCCGAGCGACACCATCTACACCGCAGCGGGCGGGCTCGGAGTGCTCGAGGCGCCTGGGGTGCTCAACATGACATCGGTCGGCGCGGGCGTGGACTCGATGACCTTCACCACGACGACTGGGATCGTCGATTGCGTGGTGCTGATGGAGATGGATTGCACTGTGCTAGGGAGCCAGGTCGCGATGGTCGTCGGCGCTGACATCGAGGTGTCGGACCCCGGCGTGCCGGTCTCGTACAATATTCAGATCAGAGTCAGCACGACGGGGTTCGCCGTCCACAATGTGCACGGCGCGAACATTGGGACGGTTGCGATCGACATGATCACCTCGCCACTGCAGATCGTCGTCCATCTGTTCTTCGATTCGACCGGAACGGTGGGGCGCCTGCGGACGTATTACCGTCGGCGAGGGGCGACGGTCTGGACTGCTGGACCTCAAGGCGACACCATCGCGAAGGCTGCCGCCGCCGCGAACCTCTCGCAGGTCATATTCTGCCATCACGCAGTGACAACGTCGGTCTCATACTGGACGCAGTTTAACTGGGCATTCGAGGGCGGCGTCGCATTCGGCGCGGACATGGTCGACGGAAAGCGCATCGCCGACCTGCCCTATCCGCTCATCGCGATGGGCAACACAACGACGGACGACAAGGCATTCGTCGCACTCCGCGGCGGGCCGGGCACACGGGGCGAGGTGTACACGGTCATCGCTGAGGCAGACTTCGGCGTGTACAACGTGTTCCCGACTGCGAGCCCATCACGGGACCGGGTATGGCAGACCGTCGACACCACGACTGCCCGTGTCTCGGTGGACATGGTCGAGTTCACCCGTGTCGGCAATTCGTGGGCGCTGGTGATCGGCGTGCTGAATGCAAACGTCAGACAGCTCACGATCCTTGCGTCGGTCGGCGGCGTGCCCTCGACGCTCGGGACATGGGACGGAGCGGTCGGATTCACTGCGCTCGACTACATCCTCGACGGCGACACACTCCACCCAGACGTGGCAACGACCCCAGGCGCTGGGCGGTGGCTCCAGGCCAACGAGATGGCGGGCGGGCACGTCGTGTTGCCCGGCGGCAAGGCGCGCACCATCCTGAGCAACTCCGCCGGGTACTGGGGACAGAACACCACTGTACTGCCTCACATCCGGCTCGAGGGTATTGACGGCACCGAGGCTGCGACAGGCGCTGTCGACATCTGCGCCCCGTCTGGGTTCATCGTGTTCCACCTCGCCGAGGTCTTCTACAAGGATTTCCAAGTGCAGATCGGCGCCGCCCAGGCGACCGCCAGCGGGAAATACTCCGTCGGCAATCTGCTGGTCGGGTCGCTCACTGTGCCAGGCAAACAGTGGTCGGCTGGTTGGTCCCTGGGCTACGCGCCGAACTACAGCGCGACGGTCGACCCTCACGGCACCGAGTACCGTCAGCAGCGAGGGCCAGAGCAGAGGTCCTATTCATTCGCTTTCCCCGACGGCGTCAAGTTCCACGACCTCCGCGGCGCGTCTCCTGACCCCAATTACATCGCCTCGACGGTGGGCCTGCCGCTCGCCGCCAAGGACGACGTCCTGGGCAATCTGGTGGCGCTGCTCATCGAGTCCAAGGGCTTCACTTCGCCGTGTATGCTGCTCGCCGAGGTGCCTGACGCGAACGCCGTCACCGTGACCGACCCAACGCTGTGGGTATACGGGCTGCTCACGGGGAGCATCCAGGCCGATAACGTGCTCGGAAACGAGAACTCAAACGAGTTCTATCGGGTCAGCGGGCTGGTCCTGACCGAGGTCCGATAGGTGCCCGGAGTCAGCAGAGCCATAGCGAGGAACCAGCGCGGGATCTGGCTCGTTGAGATCGACGTCGGTCGAGTGTTCCGCTTCGCGCTCGAAGCCGTGACCGTCGTCAACATCGCGGGCGAGTCGCTGCGATACTTCGGCGGGCTGTCCGACTTCGCTCTCGGCACGTCCATTGGTGCCGAGGCGAGTGTCGCAGTCACCATCGACTCGTCGGACGGCGTCCAGTCCTCCGCGCTGAGTTGGGCCAAGCTCGTGGCCGAGGGTGTCGACCTCGAGGAGCGCCCCGCGACGTTGCGGCGGTGGTTCCCTGGACAGGTCCTCGAAGAGGGCCGGGTCTGGCTCAGGGGCACCACTCACAGCGCCGAGTATGGCGGTCCCGATGACCCGCCCGGACGACTCACCATCAGCATCGAGCGACGCCCGACGAGGGGCAGGACCATCCCAGGACCACAGGAGCGCGTCGACTCGACGACGTGGCCAGTGAGCGCAGGAGCCACCATCGACGACGCCGTCCTCGGTGCGACGTATCCTGTCCCGTTCGGAGCGCCGGGGCACAACCCGTCAGCGGCGTTCCCCGATCCGGCGATCCCCGCACTCCTGGTCGAGTATCAGTCCGTCGGCACTGATGACCGGTTGGTCTTTGCTCGCGGGCGCGTCCAAGCTATCGCCGTCGAGCTGTACGACGAGACCAACGTCCCGCCGATCCGAGAGAAGCGCACAGTCAAGACCATGCTCGACGCGCTCGGGCAGCGGGTGTCCTATGTCGATTTTATCGGCTCCGCGCTCATCGCGACGGAGGGGTCCAAGTATTACGTCGGGATGCTCGCCGATGGCGGGACGAACTACGGCGGCGGCACCATCGACACGCGGACGGGCAAGCTGGTGAGGAGCGCCGTCGAGGTCATCGAGTGGGCGCTCAGAATGAACGGGACAACGGTTGACTATGCGAGCATGGCTCAGCTTAGGTCGAGGCTTGGATCCTACTATTTCGACGGGGTCATCAACTCTCCAGTGGTGCCGTTCGACTGGCTTCGGCAGGAGATCCTACCGCTCATGAACCTCGTCGAGCGCGAGGGCGAGTTCGGCATCTATTACGCCCTGGAGCGGTGGGACTCTGACGAGGTCGACGCCGGCGTGAGGTTCGACGTCGACGCCGGCGCCATCCGACAGACCGCCCCGCTGGTGCTGCGAGAGGAGGGCGAGATCTACAACCAATTCTCAATCGAGTACGCCCCGCACCTCATCACCGGCAAGATGCTGCGCCGGCGTATCCTCACAGGTGACGCCGGTTTCATCGGCGACACTGGCGACCCAGCCATCACCGCAGACACCAGGGTGCTCGGCGACCTGCGCTGCGCACTGTCGCAACGGCTGTACCGCAGCGGCGACAACCGAACAGGCGTGAGGCCCGCGCCGCCGATCCGCTCGATGTCCGTCCGTGACGACGCCACTGCGGTGAGCCTGCTCCGAGACCAGGCAGCCAAGAGCGCACTCCCGAAGAGAGCCACCCAATTGACCGGCGGCACCGACTGGGAATGGCTCGAAGAGGGCGCCGTCGGTGTGTTCGTCAACAGCGCCGTCGGATGCCCTGGGAACATCTGCAGGGTGGACAATGTGACGGTCGGTGGCAGCGGCGATGTGGTCGTCGACATCACCCTGCTCGACGACCCGATCCAGACCTCGCGCCTCGTGTGATAGGGCGACCACTGGCGGCGGGTGTTATCATCCCGCGAGAGGCTGCAATGTCAAGACCACCAAAGACCGCCCCGAAGTCCGAATGGATCGCCTATGCCGACGACCTCGAGGACCTTCTCGAGCTGTCGGAGTTCGCCAGGTCGACGCCTGTCGCTGCCCCTGCCGCTGACAAGGTGGCCGAACTCGAGGCCGCCGCGCTCCAGTACCGCCGCGACATCGCCCAACTCAAGCAAGCGCTCCACACAGCCCTGCGAGGATAACCCATGGCCTCTGACTTCTCAGCCCTCACTGGACCTCTCGCCTACAGAGTGATCACGCTATCGGCGAACGTCGACCAGATGACCGAGGTGATCCCCCCGCCCTGGGCTGGACGCGTCTCAGCTCGATTCATCACCGACGCCGGCAAGGTGTCATCGATTGGCCCCGACGCTGGGACTGTCACTGACGATCACGACGCGGTCGCGGCGGGCGTACTCTACAGCGTGAGCCTCAATTACGACGGGCGAAAGGGCGGCAAGTCGACGACGGCGCTCATCTACTTTTCGACCGTCGCTGCATCTGCGACCAAGGTACGCCTCACATTCGAAGCGTCGGCAGGATAGCCGGTGGCGACCGAAACAGGTGAGCGCGCCACCCTCTATCAGATGGCGCCCGACCAGATGGTCAACCCCGGCGCGGACTACGAAGACCGAGAGCGATGGATGGAGCGCCACCGCTACCAACTCAGGGCACAGTGCGCAGCGTGGTCAGGGCGGGAGGCTGGCGGGATATTTGTCGCTGCCCCGGTTGTTGAGGTGGACCCCGTCAACGGATACCCCGGCGACAACGCGGTGCACTGCAGTGTCAGCGGCTATGCCCAGATAGCGCGCTCGATACATGCGACCATCGCGAGAGTAGTGGCCAGTGGTTAGCATCACCAGCAAACAAAGGCAGTGACATGGCTATAGAATCAGGAGAATCAGGAGGTGGCACACTGAGCACGCAGAATCTGCGGCACTATTCGGTGCTGCCCGCGAGCGACCATGCCGACAGCGTCTACTTCTATGCTTCGGTCGCAGCGCTCGCCGAGTGGGACCCCGGCGGAACCGACGTCAGCGCGCCAGCGGTCGACCCAGACGGGCGCGGCGCTCACTGCCAAGTGGTCGTCAATAGCGCTGGAGCATGGGCGGGCATGTACACCAACGCCATCCCGGCCGATGCTCGCTGGACGTTCACTGCCCCGATCCGGCACAACATGGTCGCCGGCGTCGTAACCCAGCAGATGGGTATCTTCGTCTCCGAGGACCTCGCTGCCGCTCCGACCACGTCGAACATGTGGACAATTAACTTCACCGTCGCGGCGGCATCCGACAAGGGCCAACTCAACTTCCAGCAGTTCAGCGACTACAACTCATACCTGGCAAATACGGAGCTGGCGCACACGTCTGACTGGGCTTCGTTTCACCTCTTCCGCTTGTACGTTGACACCGTAGCCGAGACGGTCGAGGCGTTGGTCAGTCGTGACGGTTCCACGTGGATCAAGTGGGGAGGCACGAGGACCACCTTCGGGCTGACGATCGCGTCCGTCGGCGTCGCTGGTATGACCAATCCGACAGCCGATTCACCCATGGACATCTACGCCGAATTCTTCCAGTTCCGAGCGACCAGCGACAAGTACCACCCAACCGGCGGACTGGTCACGATCGCCTAACCACAGGATGAGCATATGGGCGAGACCAAGGTCGATATCTCCACTGGGCGCCGAGCGTGCCCGCCAGCCGCTGGCGCATGGTATCTCGAGTCTGAACTCGCCGGCGTGGCTGCACCAGTCACCATCACGGCGTCCGAATACCTCTCGCTGGTGGCAGACTCCGACAACGCCGGCGACTTCGGCGACGCCGCGACGAGCATCCTCGGCGACTGGTACACCGACCAAGCTGACATCGAGCCCGCCGCAGCGACGCTCGCAGCACGTCGGGCGGCGTTCCGGGTGAGGCTGTTAGCGCAGTTCTCGGCCATCCGGCTGGCCGTCTAGCGCTGCTCGGTGTAGTCTGCAGTTGTTGACTCGCGACGGTTTGCTAGGGCCGCCCAGTGATGGGCGGCCCTCGCCGAATCAATCGAACCTGGCCCATATGCTGGACTCTTCCTCGGCACCCCGGGCGATATCGTGACCGCGACTGAAGGTGCCTCGGATGACCAGA
>Ga0210003_1001585_pt1 | contig 19896 bp, 9 predicted proteins | sample LantaG_FD_182804 | JGI IMG/M metagenome (GOLD analysis project Ga0210003, IMG submission 182804) | Deep subsurface microbial communities from Baltic Sea to uncover new lineages of life (NeLLi) - Landsort_02402 metaG (SPAdes) (version 2) | ecosystem: Environmental > Aquatic > Marine > Oceanic >... | reverse complement strand
CGGCGGACAGAGCACTTTATGATGTCGAGGTACGATACTTTGATGAAAAAGCCGGCCGGTGTCAATTTACCCTGTACGTGAACGATGTACGCAAAGGCTCAGCCTGGCAAGCTTCGAAAGATAGCGAGGAATGGATGACCCATACAATCTCAAATGTTACTATCGGAAGTGGTGACGAGATCATGGTGGAGATCAAGGCCGACGCCGGGGAGTACGGCAAACTGGACTATGTGCAGCTTAATTACAAAGGATCGAGTTTGATACTCGTGGAATGAACGATCTGGACCTTGATGGGTATCGTATAAGGTCGTATCTTTCGAGATCCCGCTTAAAATCAACTTATAGCAAAACAGCCGGGGCCTATACCAAGTTACTCAGCATAGACCCCGAGTTCATAAACATGCCTTATCAGCAGAACAGTTACCTGCTGCTTCAATCAGCTTCCAAAGAACCTACCGAACCAGCCATATGTCGTCGAAGTACATCGTCCCTGCGCCACCCGCTGCCGGACTGTTCTTCGTTCCGAAACCAATAGTCATCGTGCTTACGTTGGTAAGGTCCACGCCCTGGTCGGCAAACGCCTGCAGATCGATAATCCACTGTTTCCATCCTGTTATCTGTGTTGCAGCAGGATCGTTATGATAGACCACCGACGTGCCGTTAAGAGCCACAAACATTCGTTCGGCGGCGTTGGCCCCGTTGCCCATGTGCCAGAGGACAAGTTTCGTAACGCCCTCCCGGGTCCAATCTTTCGGATCAACCAACGTCAGGGTCGACTCAGAGATCAGAAGGTTGGCATCGTAGATATATTTCATCGACTGGGCGCCGCTGTGAACAATGTTCTGCTCGGTATAAGGGGGCAACTCATTAGCCGTGAGCGCTCCGTTTGTCGGGATCAGGTAACCGTCTGCCCAACTTACATATATTGTGTTGCTCGCGGGATCAGGCGGATCAATATCGTTGTAGGCCTCAAAATTATCTACGACAATGAAATTCGCTGTCGTAAAGCTCCAGACCAGACCTTTGACGGTCTTGTCCGGATAGACTTCATCGACGCGCCAGGCATAGCTGCTGTCCCAGGCGAGCCCACCAGGATCATAGCTCTCAGCGCCAAGCGATCTGGAGCCTATATACTCAGGTGAGGCTGTGGTGGCGTTCTTGACGGCATCCGCATCTGTGCCGAAATACACCTCATGCGAAGAGGCATTGTCCGCTGCCGTCCAGCTAAGGCTCGCTGTCATCGGCACGTCCGGTGCGCCGTTAGCAGGCTGCGGATTACCCACGGCACCGGGCGTGGTGAAGCTCCATATATCGCCTTTATATGTAGCGATGCCGTCAAACTGGTCGACGCGCCAGTAAAGAACCTTCTCACGCTCGAGAGTGCCCGGATCGTAGCTCGCTGTTCCCAACGGCATACCTTCCGTGGCGTTGTTGACATCTTCATAGTTGTCACCGAGGTAAATTGTGTGCAACTTAGCATCATAACCTCCCGTCCAGGTTAAGACCGCATCAGGGTCCACAAATCCGGCTCCGTCCGCCGGGTCAGGGTTGTAAGCTGTCCTGGGCGGAATCGAGAAACTCCAGACGTCCCCTTTCCACGGACTGTTCGGGTCGGCGTCATTGATCTCGTCTATTCGCCAGTAGTAGGTCGTACCGGGAATAAGGCCATCCGGATAAGGAAATCCGGCAAATCCAGCAATAAACGTTATCGAAGCCTGGTTACCCCGAAACGTAGCGCCGGTGCCGTCATCATCATTAACTTCGTCGAAATTGTCGCCCAGATACACATCGTGCGAGACCGCACTCTTGCCCGGCGACCAGCCGAGGGTAACCCACGCCTGCTCATGCAGGCTCCCGTCCGCAGGATTTGGCCTGGTGGCAAAATCAGGTATTATTTTCAGTGCCGAAATACTAAGCGTATCGTGTCCCGATGCCGTGATTCGCACGCCCATTACCGGCACGTCCGTCGTGAAAACTACGCCGAAAGCATTCTGACCGTTCACATTTACTCCTGTATCGGTATAGACAGCCGCGCCACTGAATGCAACCTTTGCTCCAAGCGAACCGTCCGCAAGAATCGCCTGCCACGTACCCGAGTCGTTACCGCCTCGCTCGAAGTGGAAGAAAGTCTTCGTTAGGAAGGGAAAAACCGTCTCCTGGAAGTCGATCCCGTCGATCGATGAAATATTGTCGGCATCCCCCTCGATAGCGAACATGAAGTTGTCGGCATTCGAGCCCACGTCGCCGGCCTTAACTGTCGATGTTCCGCTCACTGTCGCCTCTGGAGTTGGAGTCCCATCCTCCCATAGCGTTTCAACACCAGAAGCCGGGATATACCATCGCGTCGTTGTACCCAATCCCAGACCCTCATCGGCGACAACATATTCGATCCCCTCATATCGAAAGCTGATTATCGCACCGTCAACCACGGTAACATCCGCCAGGCCGCTGAGTGTGTCGGCCCCAACGGGGATTGCCATGACCACCACGGCAAAGAGGAATAGACAAAGCAAATTCTTAAACATAATAGTCCTCCTTCAAAAAAAGGCTTAACAAAAAGTAAAAATACGATATTATTAGCTCTTATTTGTGTTCTAACCGTATCTCATGAGGATTGGTCCATGCCGTTAGTAACTGCCTCCATCCTTATATAGCCCTGAATACAAGCAGAATTCTGCCCGGATAACCTGCAAATCCATGGCCTATACCTTACCCCATTTATACCAGATAAGCCGCCTGCCAGTCAAGAATAATCACTGGATGAATGCATTATTGGGCTTGACGGAGCATCCGGGCAACAATCTGCACGACAGCGTTCTCATCATCGAGGGCTTTTGCAAGATCCTCCCCATCCAGGGCAAAGAGGGTATTCAAGCGGACCTTCCAATATTCGTCTTTCAGAAGCTCCTGAAGCTGGTCGCCAGGCCATTCATACCCAAGACTCGTCACCCGCCATACGATGAAAGCGCGTAACTGATCATTGTCGGAATCAAGATGCTCCAACAACAGAGGGATCGACTCTGAGTCCAAGTAAGGAAATGTGGGATCCAGATAGCGATCCGTCATGTCCTTAGACTTTTTGACCTTCCTCATTTTCTTCACATCAGAGATATCTATGGGTGATAAGGTCGGAACCAAATCCGGATACTCAGTTACCTGCACAGCGGGGTGTGATTCGGCTACATTTCGGAATATCCACTCGGCAAGCTCTCTATCCCCCGCCATGCTGAACACATCGAGAAATTCCAAATGATCGAAAGGATAATTAAGCCGCCTGCGCCGCATATATTCCTTGAGCAACTCTGTGACATCGGGCCTGGGCACGCCGGTAAGACGCCTGTAGAACAGACTCTCACGGTATCCCCCTGCCCACGCTTTCAGCAGCTTATTTGCCGACTGCTGTAAATCAGGCCAGTTCGGATCGCCTCGCATCGGTGCCACCAGATCGAGAACTTGATAGAAGCGAGCCACAGCTTCCTGGGCATTGCTGAGAAACGCCAGCGCTCCCGCGATCTCGAAAAGTGACGTTAACAACTCCGGTTCGCTTGTTTCTGTCTGAGAATCATCCTCCAGCAACTCCGGCATATTGGCATCTGCGATGAGTTCTCGCACACGAGAGCGAAGACGCAGAATGGAATCGATTTCCAGCAACATCTGCAAATCTGATCGGATTTTGCCGTCATTCTCCTTCCCTCGAACACGCTCAGACAGCTCAAGGAGTCTGATCTGAAAGATCTGTTGAAGCTTCCTTGTCACAGTCTCATCTCCCCAGGAACACCTTATAATGAGTGATCTAATGCTGTTGGGATCCTCGCGGATCGCAGCCATCGTCTTGTCCAATTCGACAATTTTATTCTGAAAGGCGCGTTCAAGCGGCTCTTTGACAGATGCATCCTCCCACTTGGCTCGCCTTATGAGCATATTCAAAGCATTCGGATCCTTCAGGATACTTACGACAATCGGGCGAATATCATGCCCCCCGCGCCACATCAATTCTACAAGCATATTCTCCCGAATCGGCCTGCCCGCCGCGTATCTCTCAGTAATAATGGTCTGCAAATCTTCAGGCGAGACAAGATTAAATTCCATCGGAAGACCGACATCTTCCTTATACCCTGCCCGGGGATTTGCGTTAGGATCGTCGCTATACTTCCTCGAGAGAACTCGCTCGTATGTTGCTCGATTGGCCTGCGGCAGAGGTCGTTGTACCGACAACGTATAGGACAGCGAACTCTTTACTTTTGACAACTCGCCTCCGGAGATTTGGACTCCAACCAGAAGGACAATCCAAACCAACAGAAGAATCATGGACATAATTCGAGTGACCTTTGTTCGTGCCAAGACGACCTGGCTTTCTCTGCTGAAAATATGCCAGAGCCCATTCAAACTGGCGAGCAAGCCAGCCGGGGCCTGTGCCGACACCATACCAACAAGCAGGATCGTAACAAAGGCCAGTGCCCACGGAACCACAGGTACGGCCCTCACAAGACCCAATAATCCGGTCATTACCGATAAAACTAAAACAAGCTGTCCAAAACGGTTCCGGATGAGCCCGTGATGAGTTATGATTTTAAGAATGTGGTGTCGAAACGCCATTACTCCCCAGGCAACCACGCAGAATCCCGACCAGTATGAAAGCACAACAGCAAACATAAGCCACTTGGCAGCGCCGACCTCAGCCAGAATGAAGGAGCAGGCGACAGCATCCGCAATCGCGCCGAATATCCAGAACGGTTTGCAAATACGGCCTGCCCAAAGTCGCGAACGCTCGAAGCAAGTTCTCTCAAGAGTACGGATGTACGATAATAGCGCGATGCAAATCCACACCATTGCTGCTGTTCCAAGAAAGGCAAATCCAGCGAAGAATCTCCCGGGTAACAACTTGGCTGAGACTCCGTATAGAACAGTCAGACCGAAATAGCCTGCCAAACCGGCAACAAACAGAATTGAGGTCTCAACGCCAACTGAGACGTCCGGCGCCCTGCCTCGCAACCTGTTGACGACAACAAGGAACAGCCACACAAAAGGAAACGCAAGTGGCAGAAGGACGACCGTAAACATGGCAACCACGAGCGTTATCTTCATCATATCTGCACCTGCCACCCACACTGCAGCCGTGCGCTCGCCCAGAATATCCCCGATCTCCTCTGATTGACTCAATCGAAATCTAGCTCGCTGTGCCTCGCCGGGGGTCAGATCGAGGTATCTGAGACGGATCCTCTCACAAGATGAAAGTAGCACTTCAGCACGGTTCAAGTGCCCGTCATGTCGCGCGTTGTTGAGCAGCCTCTGGGCAGCCTGAGATACCGCAGCGGTCAAATGGCTAAACGATTCCCGATCCAACTTGGGATATGTCCCATACGCATGCGATATGAACTTGACGAGGTCCCAGTAGATACCGGTTTCAATGGGTTCGGCAAGTCTTCTTTCCAACGGGCTGATATCGGCGTCATCGATAAGCTTGTCAACGCGCTGCTTGAAATTGCTATACGGCAAATAGAATTCTTCCAGCCCGTTACCTAACTCGAATTGCTCCAGAGCGTCTTGCTCATACCCGAAATCTCTCGGCGGCTTCAGAAGGATCCAGCCCTTAATGTACCGATAGTGAGCATTGTCGGGATTAATTTCGATCAGGCGGTCGGCAAGAGCCAGCGGGGCCTTTGCATCGACAAAATTGAACTCTGTTATCTTGTAGGCCAATTGCGCCAAAAAGAACTCGTTCTGTGGATATTTGGCCACCATCTCCGCCAAGCCATCTTCGTTGGGCTCGGCAAGGCAGTAATTCAGGATGTCCGCCGCTTCCGGATCGGTCGCAGCGACTTCTTTGCTCAGGACTGAACGAACAGCCGCCTTGTCTACAAGTTGCCTCTTTATTTGCTGTGACATGCCCACATACAGCCAGACAAGTCGGGCGTTGGAGATTTCGTAGACAGTCAGCGCGACACACGCAGTCACAATCGCTATCCATACTTTGGTACGAACTCGCATAATCTTCTCGCTCGATCAGAACGACAATTCCCATGCTAAACTGAGCCTGAAGTCATCCTTATAAGACTATAGAACATTTCCGCAGTCAGGGCAAGAGGAATTCTGCGTCACGAGCGCAAGGACGAAACCGGGCAGTCACATGGGGCTGCCACTACTTATAGAATTAGGACGGACCGACACCTTCGAGGCGGGTGAAGTCTCGGTTCTTTGTCATCAGCCACTTATCGAATTCGAAGCCGTCCTCTCGCATGGAGAATTCGATCGTATGCAGGCCGGGCTGTTCGATGTCAAGATAGATTTTGTAGGGCTCGCCGCAGTGCTCGGCTTCTGTTCGCTGCATGCTTTCCCAGCGCCACGAGTTCTTGGCTTCGCACCACTGAAGGCGTTGTCCCGACTCCGGCCAGGTACCGTCAAGTCCCACATGAAGGCCGTTATCTTCGCTACCGGTCGAGTACGCGCGGACCCAGACGTAGTATCGTCCGGTTGTGTTGAAGTGGACCGGATACACCAGCACGGCCAGCTTGCCCGGTTCGTTGGAGAAGTTTTCGCCCCGGATGAGTTTGTTGCTGCTGTTTCGCCGCGTATCGGGCAAGATCTCAATATATGCTGCGCCGCTGGCCGAATCGGTGTGACTCTCATCGCCATCGGGAGAAATCTCCGGCGTCTGCGTTGCTGAAGTAATGTACCATTTTCTCGTTTCCGTCTCGGTCTGGACGGCGAAATGCTCTGCCTCGACGGCAACCAGACCGCCCGCTTCTTCGAAAGTCCTTGTTTCAATGCTGCCGGATGAGATTGTATTGCGCGTCCCAGCTTTTTCCTTCTTTGTGCCTGGGGGAGCCAACGTCAGAGCGAGCCAGCGTCCGCGCGCATAAGGTATACGTCCGCTCTTCTGGTTGCTGTTGGTTGCTGTGTTGAACTCGACCCTTATCGTTGCTCCTTTATCGACCGAGATGTTTTTCCACGTATTCGGCGTCGGTTTGTAGTCGACCGACGTCTTGGGATTAGTGAATTGGCCCACGAGCTTGCCGCTAATCAGGAGCTTATAGGTGGACTCGCCGTCAGTCTCGGCCATCGTGGTCAGCGTGATGTCATAGGCGCCGGTCTGCCCGCTGAATTTGGTTTCAGCGGCGGCGAACTTGTCTTTGTACTCGCCCGGGTTGATAGCCAGGGCATCGTGGCCATCATCTTTGTAGGCGGGGACAAAGCCTCCGGCGGTAACAATCCGGAAATCCCTGACGGCTTTTAGAACTATTGCACCTTCAGCAGTCGGGACCACTTCAGGAAGAGGAGACTGGTCCGAGGCAAGTTCCAGCCTGCCTGAGCCTTTTATTACCAGCAGCCAATCGTTGTTGTCGGGTGCGGCGGCTTCGACCTTTTGGCCGGCATTAACCGAACCGGACTTGAGCAGACCTTCGAGGCCATCTCCTGTACGCGGATTGAACCAGCCGTAATTGAAATTGCCTCCGGCCACATTTATCTCTATCTTGCCGCCGTGCTTGAGATAGACCAGGTAAATCCGGCCCGGTTTACACAGGACATAGTCGTCCGTGTTCTCGGTCAACTCGTCTTCGCATTTCATGTCCCAGAACGGAATCTCGTGTTTCCTGAAGAACTCCAGTGCGTAACTGCATTGGGTCCATACCTTCTCGCGTGTGCGGTAGTCCTGGCAAGTCAGGTCACTATGGGGATGCTTGTAGCCGAAGTACCACTCTACGCCTGCGCCGCCGGCCATGATATTGCCCCACAAGGCATTCTTGCGGGCGTTGTCTCGGGTGGGATCTTCGGCGTCGGTGATAAGTCCATGAGTGGCGTCGCCCGGCTCATCGCAGGCTACAACCCAGGGCTTGCCGGCTGCCACAGAACGGTCGATGTAATTGCGGGTACGCACGTGGACCTGGCTGAAATCGGGCTTGCTTGTCTGCAGGGAAAAACCCGTCAGCGCCGAAGCGTCGCCCAACAGGTCGTAGTGCGGGTCGTTCATGTTGTGAATCACGATGTGGTGCTGATAAGGGTCATGTGTCCAGAAGTAGTTCGCCCAGGCAACCTTCTGCTCCGTCGTAGCGTTGTTTATCTCCTCGCCGAGGTTCCAATTGAGCGCCAGATTATGGCTGAACCGTGCGATCAGCTCGCGGTAGTAAAGTTTGCGCTGCGGGCCGAGGTCGCCGTTGTCCAGCAGCAACTCGTTTTCGGTCTCCATAGTTTTGAAGTGCAGATACATCCCGATTGAGGTGCCGTGGGCGAAGACTATCTCCCACTGGTCGAGCCGGGAGCAGTCCAGACGTTCGCGCTGATCATAAGTAGTGTACGGGAAAACATTCCGGTCGTCACCTTCGATATTGAGCGAAAGAAACGAAAAGACGTTCATACCTTTCGATGCCAGGTAGTTGACGGCTCCGATTATGCCCTTACCTTTGCCGTTTTGCCATGTAGGATCGCCGGGCTTCCAGTCCTTGATATGCGGACCCCAATCTTTGATGAAGTTGTCTTTCTCGCCGTCGGTTTTGAAATCGCCGTCGAAATCTTTATAAGCTAAGAAGTTTTCTGGAGCGTCGGCCCCGCATTTGAGGAAGTACTCTGAAGTTTCGGCAAAGCGTAGATGATGCTTGCCTACATATTTCAGAAGACCTTTTCCTCTAAAATCCCTGCCGGTCTTATCGGTAGGCCCGATGTCAAAAGAACCGCTTTGGCCATCCATGAAGCCCGCACTCTGGCCGGCATTTTTTCTTTCATCGACGGCAACATTCGATCCCTTTCGAAATGAGACGTTATACCTCCAGGTGCCGACCTGATCGGGTGCGAAATGGACGCGCCACTTGTTGCCGGAATCGGCGCTTGTGTTTGCCGCATCGCCATCTACGGCATAATAGCCCGGCACAAGATACGACTTACCAGTCTCCTGGTGTTTGAAGGCGACATTCAGACGATAGTACAGAAACGGATTCGGGTCGGCCGTCTCGCTCGTCTCGGGCCCGTCGAACGTCAACGTGACCTTGTGCCATTTTTTGAGTTCCCCGCTGATTTGTTCTCCCGACACATTCTGGCTACAGGCAATCGACACCAATGTAAAACAAACTGCACATTTCAACATTCTCAAATGATTAACCATGTGAGATTCCTTACCTGAAAAGATGGATACTTTTTCAACTTTGGATTAGTATAAATGATATGGAGTCTACGATGCAAGGAATTTCATATCTTCGTATGAGACACAACCGGATTAATCAGTGTGGTTAGAAAACATGTCCCAATTTTTCAACAACAAAGGACCCACACCTTAAAATCCAGGTGTGGGTCCTTTTTACTACCTTAGTTCCGCAGCTTTGTGGCTCCGTAATCTCCAAATTAGTGTACTACTTCGCTTATCGTCAAGCTACTTTCCATTCATAATCAGTCCTATCTCAGCCTTCGATAAAACATCCTTGTATATTCGGATATCGTCCAGGAAACCTTTATAGCGCTCGTTGTCACCCCTTCCTGGTCGATGGGCGAATAGAACTGTACCGCCGGCCCAGTCGTCATCCGCATTATCAGCCGCGATGTCGAATTCTCCATTGATGTAAATCTCCATGGTGCCCGGATTCTCGACTGTCCCAAGTACTGATGTCATAGCAACGTGGGTCCATTCGCCTTCTGCAGGTACAACCGTGCTTTGCGGATAGGTTCCACCACTCTGATAAAAGTTGTTACCAAGAAGGCCGGAATCAGGCTGCATCACAACTTCCCAATTATCTGCGGCTGAGATTACACGCTTATAGGAGCCGGTCAGTGTGAAGCCCACATCCGGATTCATCCAGAATGTAATCGTCATACGCTTCAAATCTGCAGTTGAAAAATCAGCTACCTCAAAATTAGATGTGCCGTCAAAATAGAGTGCATTTCCAAGCACACCCGAGCCGGTTACCGCGCCAATAATGGTGCCGTCCTTGCCCCCCGCGGAATCAGCCGCAATTGTGGCTCCTGTAGCGGTATCCTCATCCAGCATCCACTGATGCACCAATGGGCTCAGATACAGTCGAATATCATCGATGAACATTTTGCCTGTACCGCCGGCACTTGGGGCCAACTTGCTGCCTATGCCGATCTTTAGCTTCTGGACATTGGTCAGGTCCACTCCCTGATCGGCAACTCCACTAAGTACAACCTGCCATGAAGCCCAGTTCGAGGCCCTGGTTGCGATATTTCCTTCAGGATTGGTAATAACGGCGGAATTACCTGCGTTGTCTTCTATAATCAAGTACATTTCCTCCGAAGAGTTTGATGGCATCCCGATGTCCAGGACCTTCTCCAGCGGACCTGGCTGGTCCACGGTCCCGTCGATAGAGAATTGCTTGAACGTTGAAGTATTAACCGACATGTCCTCTTCGGGCTGAACCGCTGCTACGGCCAGGCCGACGTATATTGTCTGGCCCATGGGCACAGTCACAGGATCACCTACCTCCTCCCAGGTCTGGCCGTCACTGGAGTGTTCGGCCGTGAACACATCGCCTTCACGCTTCAGACGCATCCAGTGCGGAATCACCAGGGTCGCCGGGAACTGCGGCACCTGGGGGCCATCCTGGACCTCATCTTCTGCCGTGATGCGCGACCTGACGAATACCTGACCCGCTGCACGCATGGTGTGCATCACCATGACAGATCCGGGGTCCAGGGTCTCACGGAACATGATCCCGGAGTGGGTGTTGTCTGAGAAACGTGTGATCTGCGTGAGCCTGGCGGTCAAGGTGCCATCGCCGGTCATCTGCTTATACACGAACCGGAAGCTGTCTGCCGTACTTTCAATACCCGCACCAGAGCCGCCTATCGTATAGGTCTCGGTATCAGAATCGTAGCTGAACTCTCCCTGGGGTGTATTAGCACGGTATGACAGTTGCAAGGTCGCTAATGTCTGGCCAAAAGCCTGCGTCCAGTCCTGGGGGATGCCCAAGTCACGGTGCACCTCGGACAGATACGGGGACTCAGTTTTTTTGTACACTATTGGCATTGAGTGCAGGCCGCCATGTACTATATTTAACTCAGCAGTCGGTGGTGGCCAATTACCCACTTCGGCTCCTGTTCCATTGCCTGGATTGCCGGGAGCAGGATCTTCGTAGCCTATACCATCTATCCAGGCTCTCCAGAGTTCATTGGGCATCTCGTCTGTGTAGTTCTCAAAGTCGTCGACTACAATCGCCTGAGAAGTAGTGAAACTCCACACATTACCCTGAGTTACGTTACCACCGACAACTTCATCGATCCGCCAGTAATAGGTCGTATTCAGATCCAGACCTTCAAGGAGGTACGATGTGTCGACTTGCTGTCCTTTGTAGATGTCAGCAGTGCTCGTATCAGCCGCTTCTAACGTCGCAGGGTCCGTACCCACATAGACATCGTGTCCGGCGTTACTGCTTATTGGCAGCCACCTAAGACGCGGCGCCTGTGAAACCTCGCCGGCACCATTGGCAGGTGAGATTACTTCTGCCCTCAAAATGAAGTTGAGCATCACCGATGGGATGATCTGCTGCTCAATACGAGAGCTCCGCCAAAGCAGGTGTAACTCGGCACCGCCACCTTCCTGGAAGTACTCGATGCGAATTGAATAGGTCCCTTCTTCTAATTCAAGAGTAGCAGTCGCATCACGTGCGGTGTGAGTGCTCCAGTCCTTGATGATCTCGGCTCCGTCGAGGAGTACCCTTACTCCATCGTTGCTGTTGGCGATCAGCATATAAGTATCTGTTACCGGGATGGTCAGCGCGCCCCGCCAGCGAGCCGTGAAGGCTTCGCGGTCTACGCCCAGACCCGGACTCTCTGTATTCCAGTCAAAGTCGATAACAATATCCACTCGGGTCAGTATTGAATCACCAACCAGGTTATCCGCACCCTGGATATACTCTCCATTCAGCCCACCTTGACCTTCGGGTAAGGTAGTGAAGCTCCAAATATCGCCTTTGACGACGGTCGTGCCGTCGGACGCATCCACTCGCCAATAGTAGGTTGTGCCGTTCTGAAGACCGCCAGGATCGTAGCTGGTTTCGGTAACGGTTACACCACCGACGTCATTGGCAACGTCATCCTGATTTTCGCTCAGATAGACTGTGTGCTGCGTCGCATCGGCACCAGGTTTCCAACTGACGACTACATCCACCGGCACCATCAAAGCAGTATCTATGGGTGAAGAATCATGCGCGGACTCCGGACCTTTTGGTACGCCTTTGACTGCGAAGAAACCAGATGGATCCATGCCGCCGTTGGTGTACACCAGGCCCAGGATCACAGATTCGTTGGTCAGGGGATCGCCGTTCTGGTCTTTCAGATCCGTAACTTTAAAGGCGACGCCGCCCAGGGGCTGATTACTGTTATCAGGGCCAGATCGATGCAGGGCAATATCGGGCTCACCTTCGACGCTGGGCAACCAATTTGAGGTGGGTACCACGACCACTTCTCCCAGAACATCTCCCGGCAGGATGGCCCTAACTGAGAACTCGTCATTACGGCCGAACTCAAATACGAAGAAATCATAAATGTCACCGTTAGTGTCCTGCCATGTTTCCGAACCACCAAAGTTCCTGATCCACATCAGGGGATCCGACTGCCCGCTGCGCGGGAGAAAGCTGTTCAAGTCCCAATCGTGGATGTCGCTCTGGGGGTGACCACCTGGGTTGATTGAGATCGTCTGCATGGTGACTTCACCCAAGACCAGATCTGTTCTGGGAATGTTGCCATCAATGAAGGTGAAACCACCGAGCAAATAAGGTGGGTTTCCATCTATTTGCACGACGCTGGGGTTGCCCACTGTACCACCAGGACCCTCCACCAGCAAATCCCAGTCGGACATACCGTAGAACTCCGCCTGAGCCGGCACTGCTAAGAGCACCGCGACAGAAACCATAAGGCCAATCATTATTGTTCTGGACATAATCATCCTCCTTCACAAATAACATGATATTTTGACCGGTATTCGCGAGATACGGCGCATCGCGGTGATCCCGAAGTTTCTAAAACGTTATACTTTCAAACCCGGGCAGAGAATTCAACTTTTTTCCACCGTTATTTGTGAAGATGCGATTGTTAATTGTCCCTTTCGGCCTATACCTATTTTGCATAGGATTTAATGGGGATTCCACAAGCGTGAGCTTCAATTGCTGCCCAAATATCAACATCCACATCACGGCAATTGAGATCCCGCAGGCAGACCGAAATCGTACGCAGTGATCTCAAGGGGGCGCATCTTGCCGGAATGACCGTCAATAAACAAGCAGTTAATCCATTTCTTGTGACGATCAAGTGCCATTCGCCGCGAACCGGCCGGGCCTGATGGCAGATGATTTGGATTCCAGACATCCAACCACTGCATCTTCGTTTTCATTATATCTGGGGGATCGTCTTCGCGTATGATTTGAACTTGACCTGAATCGGGATCATATTCGTAGTCTGCCAGATAAATCGTTGTTGCATGGCGGGGAAAGTCATCCATCTTAGTAAATCCGAAATACTCTTTGCCATCGGGGGCCTTTAAATCCCATGAGTTAAGACAATAATCGACGGTTTGTTCCTTTTCCGGATAGCTCGGACAATCGAATATCTCTACTTCAAAATATTCCTCGAGATCTTCGGATACCGCACCTAAATAAGGCATGAACAGGACAGGCCATCTCATATCGATTCCAGTATATACTTCAACACCCGGCCGTAATTCGGCTCGTGGCAGCAAGTAATCGTTATCACTTGCATAGGCATGCATTGCCAGACCGATTTGCTTGAGATTGGCCAAGCACCGTGTTTGTTTTGCTTGTTCTTTAACCCTGTTTAATGCAGGCAATAAGATGGCCAGCAATAATGCAATAATGGATATTACTACGAGTAGCTCAATTAACGTAAAGCCCTTAATACCCTTCTTGAAAAACATAACAAACTCCGTTATTCTAACAAACACCAAACATAGCCAAATCAATCTTACTGCCCATATCAGTACTCTATCATATTATATAGTGTGGGAGCATATTATGCAATTCCCCCAAACGCTTTTCCGCCTTCTCTCCTTGAATTATTGATTTCTCGGTCGTATAATCACTATTTTTACCTATAGAAATATTACCAAACGTAGTGAATTAATCCCAAATGAAGACAACAGGGAGTCAGAAAGATGAATCGGAAATTCTTATCGAAAATTGTCTTGATTCTTGCCTTTACTTTAACGGGGATTGGAGAATCAGTCCAGCAGGCTAAATCAGCCGATGCTAATAGCTGGTGGCTCACGCCCCAACGTCTGCTTCAAACAAATCTTCGCGAGATCGATGCCACGATGGACACCGATCAATATGTGCGCGAAGTCAAAGAATTTGGTGTTATAGATGATGGATTGGAGTATTCCGACACAAGAGAAATGTCAGAGATAAAACACATAGAACGAATATAACGATTCAAGAGAAGAACACAGTTTATAGACCGTTTGTCATTGCCTGTAGCTAAGGGCCCACTCAAAGGGCCAGTGGGCCGTCGATGGCTTCGATTGATTGCCTTTCGTGTGCGCACCTCGTGCCGTCGGCAGCGACAATCGTCAGATCCATGCGGTAGCGTCCGGGAACGAGAGTCGATGTGTCGAGAATGGCAACGCATCCGTCGGCAAGGTCCTGTTGTTGCTCCGTGCGCATGCAGTCGTCGGTTGATGTAAGCGATACCGTAATGGTGTGGCTGCCTTTCCGAACGGTTCGAGTTCCCAGGATGCCGAACAAAACCGCAAGACGATTGCGAGGTAGCGTGAAGTACGCTGGGGTATAAACACGCTGGATCGTCGGTGATGTGAATCGCAGCAGCTTGATATCCCTGACCTGGAAGGTGAGATCCGTGCCGTGGGCATAATCGCTCTCGGCAAGAAACAATTGGACGTTGGAGAGCGAACGCCACGGGTCCCGGCCAACGCCTGCCTGGTCGATCAGTTCGCCGAGTGAGAAACGCAGGGGAATCCACTGACGTTGACGGTCTCCCAGGTCCACTCGCGTTTCAAAGAGACGCTGGGGGATGCCGTGCGAGCGGAGAGACAACCCGAGTCGCGTCGAGTCGTCGGTCACCTCGTCGCGATTGGAATCGACGCTTATCAACAGCGATAGATAGTCGTAGGTGCTGAAGTCCAACTCTCCGTCTCGGAATGGTCGGGCGATACGAGGCCATCCGACTGGATATTGACCGCCTTCGCCACCGTCCGTCTTATGGTCGACACTGATCCGCCAGCACAACTCCTTCCGCTCCTTGTGGCCAGCCACAGAGGTGATCTCGATTGTGCCTTCTTTAGTGCCGTTTGACCATGCGGCGAAGTCCCCGCCCAGATCCGTCGACTGGGTGTTCCCGGCCTCCATGGCTTTGTCAATGATCGACGTTTCTGTCTTGGCCGGTCGTGGCGAGGTGTTCGTCACCAGAACGGACGGAGCGCTGCCCTTCTTGACCGCTGGATGCAGTAGCAGTTCGCTGGTTGCCTGGGCCAGCAGCCAGCGGCGGGTGTTGAATTCCTCTGATGGCCACATGCCGTCAGCCAGGTATTTCTGCTGTACGTTGATGGCGTCCCACATGTCCTGGAGAAGCTTCCTTGCTCCGGCGACGATGCGGCGGCATTCCGCATTTGGCGAGCCCTCGCGTTGGAAGATGGCTTGCTGCAAGGTGTAAATATATCGGGCATCGTCGGTGCCTTCCCGAAAACACTCCCAGTAGACGGCCGGGATCACTTCGCCGTCCTCGTCGATCCTCTGGCCGCACCCCGAACGCGAGCCGCGAAGGTAGTCGAACTGATCTTCGCCCGGCGTCCAGTTCCAGTTCCACGGAATCAGTGTTGTGTAACCGCTGCGCCAGAAGCCGAATCCGTACGTCATACGCCCGCCCTTACACATCACACGACGATCCTTGATCTCGCCGGCGTTGTGGTTCGGGTAGCACCAGTACTCGTATCGGTCTTGGCCAACGATCTTCTCATAGGGAACCGAATACGGCTGTGAACACCAGATATCGATGTAGGGCCGATACGGGGCGGCATCGGCGCCCGTGGGATCTTTGGTAGCGTACGTGCGAATCCCGGCCGCTTTCACCGCCGCATAAACCTTCGCGCCGAATTCCTTTCGCGCCGCAGCCACCTCGTCAATAGGACAGCAAATGAATTCAGGCCATCCTTTCGCCTTGCGTTCTATCTCGAAAGCCTTGAACGCTGCTGTGATCCTCTCGTAGAACTCCGGTGGCGGCAGCTTGCTGATGTTCCAATGCGAGCCCCGTTCGCCGCCGGGAGTCGTGTCGCGGTAGAAACGTGAGATAATACTGTCAGCCGTGACAGGGACCGGTCCGGCCAGGCCTGCCTTTAGCATCCGGTCGAGTTCGTCAGGGTAAGGCAGAGAGATCGTCTTGCCGTCATCGCAGCCAAGATACAGGGTCGGCGTCATATTCAGGCCGTACGCGACCATCGCCCGGTATTCGTTGGTGGCTGCTTTCCGAACGAACGACTCGGATTTGTCCGCGTACTGGGTTCGGTTCCGCACGTAGTAGTAGGCCGAGTAATGCTTGGCAGGATCATGGTGAAGCTTGAACGCCAGAACTCGTAGTGATATGGGGATCTCAATTGCCTTTTCAAAGCCGTCGTCCCATACGGACACGGTTGCTTGGTATAAACCCGGTTTCGCGTCGTTGGGCACATGAACCTGTATCCAATAGCGCTGGCACTCACCCGGCTCAGACGAGTGAACGCTGACACGCTCCAGGAGTTCGGGCGTACACCGGTAAGTCGACCGAGAGGTATAGCGCGGATATCCGACGTTCCAATAGGTAACCAGGCGAACGGTGACCTCAGCGGCAGGAATCTCGCCGGCATCGCATGTCAACGACGAGCAACGCACTTTGAGGTTCTGCAGTTTTCTGACGGGATAGATGCTGAACGTCAGCAGCTCGAACTCTCCGGGTGTGGCGAAAGCAACGAGTTGTTCCAGACGTTCATGGGCGTCAGGCTTGGAATTAGGATGCACCGGCTCGGTGATGGGACGGTGGAACAGCAAGTACCCGCGCTGCTTCTCCGCGGGCGTCAGCACGGGCTCGGCAGCTGTTTCAACGAATGGCATTTCCTTGTAGGTCGACGGCACAGTGGGCTGACGTCGCGCGCGGCGATCCGTGGTGTGGTCAACGGGCTTTGGCGCAAGGCGGATGGCTGTCTGCGGCGCCGCCGCGGCTCGCAGGGATGTCGAAGCCAGCGGCACAGAAGCCATGAGTACTGCAAGAGACAGGGTCATAATTCCACGCATCATTCAGTTTCCTTTCTTTCTTAACGATTTCGCTGAGATAAAACCCTACTCTGGAGGCGGCGCCGAATCTGGGATTCATAGAGATTGCGCGGGTGCAAACGCGCCGGTTCAATGGCCTCAAACCACCGTCCGTCGGCATCGGTGACGGACTCTTGTCCGGGCTGAACGGCAACGAAATTCATCAGATCCGGCCCCCATCCATCGGGCCATTTCTGGACTTGCTGGGCCCGAATGCACCAGAACGTTTCCCAGCTGGCTGAGTGGCGACCGAGCGCTGCACCGCCGCCTGATTGGAACATGCGTGAGCCTTCGCCGAGGTCGATGTCGGTGAAAAGGTTTGCATGAGGAGCATAGCAGTGATGGTCGAAGCAGATGTCGACACCGCGGCCGGAAGCGGCGACGTTGCCCGCCGATCCGCTGGTGACAGTGATATCGTGCATGAAGCGGGTTTCGAATTGAAAGTTGTCAAGCAGGTTGTCCTGACCTCCGATTGTGATGCCGTGATGCCCCGTCGCTTTGCGCTGCCGTTCCCGGGGGCGCTCGGACGTCAGTGATATCTCGCGAAGGGTAATGTTGTTGCCCGAGATAAACATGCCGCTGTCGGCGTTGTGAATCCTGATGTTCCGGACCCAGCAGTTCCTAACGCTGCGCATCGCAATGGCGTTGTAACCGAGTTCCGTAAAGTGCCCTTTGTACGGTGTGACCGGGAACTCGAAGCAGAGGTTCTGGATGCCGACGTCCTCGACGCTGCAGGATGCATCGTACAAACGGGGCCTCCACTCCAGCCGAACGTCCGACCGCAGGGGGCGATCGAATTCTATGTGCTTGCCTGCCGTATCTATTTTCGTGATACGAAACAGGAACGATACCTGGGTACGCGACTTGAGGTTCGTGATCGAACCCGGATCGTCGGCGTAGAGATACTTCGCCAGACTCTGCCGCTCGGTATCCCGCAAACTCAATCGAACGTCTTGCCCAACTGTAAATGCCTCGGGCTTCGAGACGGACAGCGACCGCTGCCCTCGCTTGGTCTGGGAGGTCACTTCGGCCAACACATCCCGCGATGATGAGCCCGTAACGTAGACGAACCCGCCGGACCACGAGTAATTGGACGTAGGCTGGCCGGAGGTAGTGGCTCCCATGTCAGGCTTGATCGTGTGCAGAGGCGTGGGGAAGAACAGAATGGAACTCACGGGGCTTTCGCCTAGCAGAGACGTGCCATTGTGGCGGATGTAGAGAAAATCGGTGATGCGATATCGGCCGGTCGGAACGAGGATCGTCTTGCCCGGTGATAGATCGATGGCTTTCTTGAAGGCATGCGTATCGTCCGTTTCGCCATCGCCGATGGCACCGAATTGTTTAACACTGACATCGGCTTTGAGCTCCCGAAGGGGGTGTTCACCCCGGCTATAACCGGCATAGGAAAAATCGGGCAGACGGCTGATCGGCGACCAGAGTTCGCCATTGCGTCCCCACAGTTTGGAATACGTCACCTCCTCGGCGACTGCCGTTAAATGGGGTGCTGCGAAAACCACCAGAAGCATAACGGAACCCAGTCTTGCCAACGTCGCTTTTGAGAACTTGCGTTGATTCACTTCTCGATACATGATGATGTCCTTAAATTTGAAATCCCAATCAAGCCTTCATTCGACCGGCTGCAATGCTCACGTCGCCTGGTTCAGATAGCCGCAAGTACACCCACTGGCGGCGTCGGCCATAATGGCGTTTCTCCAGCAGCCCGGTCGGATGCCGTCGTAGTTTTCAGTACGGCGGGTCCCGGTCAGATCAAAATAACCAAGTGTGGCCGAGTGGAACACCAACATCTGTAAACTTGCCATACTCATGCCTCCCACTTTCTCACGCTAAAAATTAAGCGACTGAGTCTATCAACACATCAATATAGCTTATCCTATTTAGTACACTTGGGCAACACTGCTTATTTCAATGGCTTATAGCTTGAGAGAATTGCACGCCCTTCGTCTTTTTGAACACGTCCATTGAATCAATTAAGAGTTTTTGTGTCACATAGCCGACACAAATGCTGTATTGGACTGAACCGGTGACGGGTCATTTGGAGTTTCAATAATGAGCAGGCTTGCGTCTCATCGTTGATGCTCTCCCTCGGCGGAGCAGACGCCCTATCCAGATCAGCGTGCCCTTTTGGCAGTGGGGGACATTGTCTGGGTTCTGATGGCTGAGATACCTCCGCATCAGTATCTTCTTCGACTCGTATCTGCTGATCATCCTTATAGGTTGAGTCGTCAAGATCTGTCGTACTTCTAACAATTTCTTGCGATTCGAGGAACTCCATAGGCCATAGTAACGAACTTTGTGAACACCCGCCGGCAGCACATGCTGTAGAAAACGTCTGATGAATTCCTGGGCGCTGACGGTCATGGTTCTTGTCTTGTCGCCTCTGGAACCCTTATAACGAAAGGTCACCTTACGGTTATCAGCCGAGATGATTCGGCTGTTGGTGATAGCAACCCGGTGAATGTAACGGGCGAGATAATTGAGGACGGTACGGGTGCCCTGGACGGCTGGTTTGCAGTAAACGACCCACTCCTTTTGCCGTATGGACTTCGGCAGGTCGATATCCTTAAATTGCCTGCGAATACTGTCAAGGAAGCTGCCGCGAAACAGTCTTGACAACGCCCTGACCGGG
>Ga0210003_1001584_pt1 | contig 19904 bp, 12 predicted proteins | sample LantaG_FD_182804 | JGI IMG/M metagenome (GOLD analysis project Ga0210003, IMG submission 182804) | Deep subsurface microbial communities from Baltic Sea to uncover new lineages of life (NeLLi) - Landsort_02402 metaG (SPAdes) (version 2) | ecosystem: Environmental > Aquatic > Marine > Oceanic >... | reverse complement strand
CGGAACGATGGGCTACACACCTGTGTGGTACTTGTATCGATCCCTGCCTTTTGCGGAATTGACTGCTCTGTACAATGTGTCCGACGTGGCATTAGTAACACCTTTGCGAGACGGCATGAATCTTATCGCGAAGGAGTTCATCGCGGCCAAGGCGGACAAACCCGGTGTGCTGGTCGTCAGTGAAATGGCAGGCGCGGCATGTGAGCTGGGAGAAGCACTGGTAGTCAATTCATGTGACAAGGTAGCCATAGTGGAAGCCATCAAGGAGGCCCTGGAGATGCCGCCACTGGAGCAGATTGAACGAAACAAAGTCATGCAGGAAAGGCTGTGCCGTTACAACATCTCACGCTGGAGTCGGGATTTTCTGGACGCTCTATCCGATATCAAGAAAACTCAGGAGCAGATGTCGGCCAACCGACTTTCTGATTCAATGGCAGAAGAGCTGGTTGAGGATTGTCGCAAAGGCAGCAAACGATTGTTTCTGCTTGATTACGACGGCACGCTGGTAGGTTTCAAGGGCAAACCCGCAGAGGCGGGGCCGGATGATGAGATCGTTGCTCTGCTGCAGTGTTTGTCAAGAGATCCGAGGAACACTGTGGTGATCATCAGCGGGCGTGATAGGCCTACTCTGGAAGACTGGCTCGGCCACATCGGGACAGCATTGGTTGCTGAGCACGGGGGGTGGATTAGACGAGTAGGCCAGAAGTGGCAGAGCCTAGTGCCGTTCGAGATGGATTGGAAAGATACGATCAGGCCTATCTTGGACCTTCACACAGATCGGACCCCGGGATCGACAGTCGAAGAGAAGGATTTCTCATTAGTATGGCACTATCGCAGAGCTGATCCTGAGTTGGCCTATGTCAGGGGACAGGAACTGCGAGGCGCTCTCGTGAATTTGACAGAAAATCTGGATATAGGCGTGTTTGAGGGTAACAAGATACTGGAAGTCAAGAGCCAGGGTGTGAACAAAGGTCGCGGTGCGGAACACTGGCTGGTAGAGCAAGACTGGGACTTCATTCTGGCAGCTGGTGACGACTACACCGACGAGGAGATGTTCAACGTCCTGCCAGATGAAGCTTATTCTATAAAAGTTGGATTTACAGCCTCAAGAGCGAGGTTCAACGTCAATAGCGTCAAAGAAATCAGATTGTTACTTAAGAGACTGTTAGGAGATTCGGATGGTACGACTTGAAGATTTCCGGCACATTGTACCGGACACGACATTAGCTGAGATTTATGCCAGAGCCAAGGGGCTGTATGGCAAACACATTGTTCACATTAACGCCACATACCAGGGAGGTGGAGTTGCCGAAATCCTCTATTCTCTTGTGCAGTTGATGAATGACGTCGGCATAAATGCCGGCTGGAGAATACTGCATGGAAGTCAGGAGTTCTTCGAGATCACGAAGAGTTTCCACAACGCCCTTCAGGGGGCTAAGTTGAATCTGTCTGAAAAGAAGAAGCGGACATATCTGCAAGTTAACGACAACTTCTCGAAGTTCACACACATTCAGCATGACTGCGTAATAGTCCATGACCCGCAGCCGCTCTCGTTGATAAGAGCTTACAGAAAGCGCCAGCCGTGGATATGGCGATGCCACATTGACCTGACAAATCCGAACGATGAATTGTGGGATTTTCTCAAAGGATTCCTGCTAAAGTATGACCAAGTCGCAATGTCAAGCGAGAAATACTTCAAAGAAGACTTACCGGTTGACCAGCGGCTCATGTTTCCCGCGATCAACCCTTTGAGTGCGAAGAACAAGTATATCTCTGAAAAGACTATGCTTGAGCACATCACGAAGGCCGGCATCCCGACTGACAAGCCCGTTATTACCCAGGTATCCAGGCTGGATCCGTGGAAGGATCCGGAGGGCGTAATAGACGTGTTCAAATTGGTGAAGGAGAAGGTCGATTGCAGGCTGGTCTTCTGCTACAACGTGGCCAGCGACGATCCCGAGGGCCTGCAGATGTACAGAAAGGTTCATCGCAAGGCAAACAAACTCATCAACACTGGAGACATTGTTTTCGTCGTGGGTAATAATGAAACATTAGTTAATTCGATCCAAAGATTCTCCAACGTGATAATACAGAAATCCATAAGAGAGGGTTTCTGCCTTTGCGTGACTGAGGCTTTATGGAAGGGCACCCCTGTTGTTGCCTCGAATATAGGCGGAATACCGTATCAGATTGATGATGGTCAGAGCGGTTTCCTGGTGGAGCCTCAGGACAACGACGGATTTGCGGAGCGGATCATACACATTCTACAGAATCCTGATGAGGCCAAAGCTGTTGGAGAAAAGGCAAAAGAAAAGGTTAGAAGAGAGTTTCTGATTACCCGGTTGCTCTCAGACTATCTGTATATGCTGAATTCGATAATGAGCAAGTAAATCTTGATCTGCAAGATTATGCAGTTTTTCGAAAATACCAAGTTTCGTAGCAATTCATGTTTCCAAGCGTTGCTGGGACTGTATTGCTGTATCTTTGGCCAGGGAGAATCGAAAGGGACAGAATGTTGACAGATATAAGCAACTTGCGGCCATTGATCTGGCTGTATGGAATAGCGCTGCTTGTCGGAGTAGCAGGCCACTATGTGGTGTTCCGGATACTCTTACACTTGACTAAACGTACAAGGGTGAGCTTCGACAACGTATTCGTGAACCGCTGCTATAGGCCATTACAATGGATAGTCATCCTCCTCATAGTGCGTATAATAGGCAAACTGCCCAATGTGAAATCGCAGGTGCCCGAGGTGGCCGAGCATGCGTTTGCCTTGTTCTTGATAGCTCTTGTTGCGTGGCTCCTGATTCGAATGACCTATGTCTTGGAAGATTACGTTATGAGTCGTTTTGACGTAGGCGTCAGGGACAATCTAAAGGCACGAAAAATCCATACACAATTCAAAGTGTTGACGCGCATCGCGATCATTGTTGTGGGCATTCTTGCCTTTGGTATAATGCTGATGACATTTGAGAGGGTCCGCCAGCTCGGGACAACAATTTTGGCCTCTGCGGGAGTTATCGGTATCGTTGTGGGAATGGCCGCTCAACGGACCATAGCAACGTTCATTGCCGGTATTCAGATAGCCATCACACAACCTATTCGAGCTGACGATGTCGTAATAGTCGAAAAAGAGTGGGGTCGTATCGAAGAGATAACGCTAACATATGTCGTTGTTAAAATATGGGATCTTAGACGCTTAATCGTGCCAATAACGTATTTCATCGAAAGCCCCTTTCAGAACTGGACAAGAACGTCTGCGGACATACTTGGCACTGTTTTTCTTTACACCGACTATACCGTACCTGTCGATGCGGTCAGAGAGGAGCTTCATAACATACTGAAGAAATCAGAGCACTGGGACAGCAAAGTCTGTGTATTGCAGGTTACGAACGTCTCAGACCGTACGATGGAGCTTAGGGCTCTTATGAGCGCTACAGACGCCTCAGAGGCCTGGACCCTGCGCTGTGAAGTAAGAGAGAAACTGATTGAATTCATCAAGAGGGAATATCCACAGGCGCTACCAAGGATGAGAGCTGAACTGCACCAACTGGAAGACAGTTCTGGTTATGACGAAAACAGCAAACATGGTGGTGAAAGTAGCTCTAACCGGAGAGGCAATGGTGGTCGCTCAGGAAAAGGCAATGGCGGCTGAAAAAGAGTTAAAGATAGCTCAAGAGAGAGTAGCTATGGCGGAAGCGAAGGCTGGAAGACCAAGCAACAGCACATACACGAAGCTGTTTCAAACAAGCCTTATTATAATCGGCGGCTATCTGGTAATTTTTGTTTTACTACATATCATAAACCATCAAATCAAAGATCTTAATGCTACTAATCGAAGCCTTCGAAGGCCGCCGCCTCAAACTGGGTGACACTCACCCAAACACGTTAGAGTCATGGAACAATCTAATCGACCTCTACGAAGCCTGGGGCAAGCCAGAAGAAACCGAAAAGTGGCGAGCAAAACTGCCGGATGTTGAAGCTGTTGAGCAGTGACAATTTATCTTTTTCAAGAGCTAAAAATCCCACAATTGATATGGTGACATTCTGTCACCGTTTTGACACCACAAACACCGATTTTCCATATATCGAGTCCTAAAAAATGTCATTTTTTAGGCCAAGGACACAATTTACATAAAAAAATTATCGGGCGTCATAGTTTTCAATGGCCGTTGCCAAAAACAAAGAGCTGACAATTTTCTCAAGCAGCCCTTGACTATAATAGATCAGTAAGCTGTAACTGCCACCATCCCATCTGCCCACGGCACGATGCCTCCATTCAGTGTAGAGACTGATACGGTTAATGCCGATGTATCCCCAATAGAGGTGGTGGACCTTACTTTGAAAATTAGGTTTAACAGCTCACCGGTTTCGATTGTGGAGAAGTTATTCATCGACACCGAGATCGTATTTGGGCTCCGGGCATATCGCACCTGTGCATTCCATTGATCAAGAGTCAATCCTGAGTTGCTGACTCCCAGCGGTTCAAGAATGCTCGGATCGAACTGGACCCCAATAGACATGCTTGACAGTTCATCCGGCGGCTGGGTGTTATTCAGGACGACGGGAACGTAGATGATTTCGCCGGGAATCCCCAGAATATCATCAGGGATAAGCAACTCGGCGCTCGGCAGCGGTGCCGCATCGGTTTCTACGATGATGCAGTACTGGCCGGGATCCATTGTGCCGCTTCTTTGCGGAATTATCGTGGCATAATATACTCCCGCGTCCAAGTCATTTAACTCCACGAGTTCGTCTTCAAGCCGATCGTTGTCGGAAGCACCAATCTCAACTCCTGCCTCGTTATAGATACGAAGTGCAATGTCTTCGTTTGTGGCCCATAGGTGCTGGTTATTAACATGTATGCGCACTAATTCATTAAGCGATTCCAGCGTGAATTTGAAACAGTCGGTGGTGTTGTCGTCCCAGAGGTAGCCATTTACCCGTCTGTACGGAACAAGAGGAAACGCTTCAGACGTATCATCCCCTATATCATCACTGATAGGTGATGTTAACGTTCCAACCGTCGGAGTCAAACGGTACTGACCAATGCCGTTGTCCGGCGCGTAGATCCTGATGAAGTACACTCCTGCATCCAAATTATCTTCGTAGATCGACTCCGGGTTTGTATCAAGCTTGGCGCTGGTTTTCAGCAGAGAGTGATAAGCATCAAAAAGCTGCACATCCACATTCGAGTGCAGCATTCGATCCACTTCAAGGTAAATGAACCCATCGTCGTCCTTTAACACCACTTGAAAGAAATCTACATCTCCCGGACTGTCGATCATGCCAATATACGGAAAGCCATACGTTTCAGACCCGTAAGGGATCGCGTGGATCTGCATCGCCTGATTGAAGGTGTCCCCAACATCATATCCGAATGTTTCAACGTTTATGGTATAGATAGCCCCGTTGAAATCCATGGATCTTTCAGCGTAGACTGCGATGAAATATTGCCCTCTTGAGAGGAAGACCTCGATATGCTCCGGCACGAGCCTTCCATTATCTGATTGTGTCACAATATTCCCATATTCATCAAGCACGCGGACATACAGGTCTTCGTTGCCTGCCCAGAAAAACATGTTGTATACATCAACCGTCACGGCGCCGTCTACCGGCTGATAGATGGAAAACACATCACTATCCGTGTTGTAGGGTTGGAGGCAAAAGACGGAGGGATTGCCCGGTAGCAACGGCATGGCGTGTGCGAGGTCGTTTCCGACATCATCCAATATGTCAGTGGCTTCGGCAAACTCATATGTGGCGGTAAAAGTGTATTGGGTTGTTCCCTCGCCAAAAACTCTGATGAAGTACTGACCGGGAACAAGATCCTCGATATAAAGCAGTTCATTTGCAGCGCCGGACTTGGTGGCGGACCCAACCATCGCATCCCAGGCCGTGTAGATCTCCAAGTCTACATTAGCCCCGGCATCTATGTCCGTCAATGACAGAGTGAGATTGGTGTTGTAGGGCACATGGCACTCGAAATAATCGACGTCGTTGTTGCCGGAAAGTGTACAAATCGTGGGGAGCTGATTGGTCGTCGGCAGGGCATACTCTTTTTCATCGCCTATATCATCCGACACCACGGGGGGAAAGACTGTGAATTCGGTCTTTATTTTGTAATCGCCACCTCCCCACTCCATGGATCTGTAAGGCTTCACTTCCACAAAATATATTCCCCTTGCCAAGTCGGGGATATCGATGATGTCGGGCGTCGTGTAGCCATTCGTTGATTGCGCTATAGTATGCACGTAAGTGGTATAGCCCGTACCAACAGAATTTTGAGTGGTTCGAATAAGAAATATATGCAGTTCCTCATTACTGTGATTTAGATTTATATCGTAGAGACTGACACTAAGGCGCCCCATCGCCGGCACGGTCACCTTGTAATAGTCAGAGGCATATTCCGCTCCGATGGCACCTTCGGCTTCAGTGTCGTGCGGCAGGAAATAGGCTTCCAGCGGCGAGTCTCCTACTCCCGCAAAGCTCGGATGTACAAAATATCCGCAGATTAGCAGCATAACAGATGTTGCCACAACTCTCATTAATGCTTTGTGATTGATCCAGCTCATTTTCGTCTTCCTTTCTGCTAATGATGGCAAAAATTAGGGTTAATAAATTCGTTTATACTCATATCATATGTCTCTTCACCCTTAGATGCGTAAAAAAAATGTTGATCCTGCGCAAAATCTGGAATGTTTTTTCAAAAACAGGGTGTTTGTTCTTATAATCTATACCCCTACCCATTGTCAAGACAGAGAACTGGGACGAAGTGCTCAAAGGCCTTGCGCCGTCCGCGGAGAAATGAGAAATCAAGACGTGAATTGGCAAAATTAGCCACGCGATTGTCGCACTCAATACGCACTTAGAACTGCGGAATCACATGTACTTGTCAAGGGCCAATGGGACCGCATTGGTGAATGAAACAGCAACAGTTTCAAACCGGGAACTATGCCCTAAGTCGCCTTTTTCATGAGCTGGAAAACACTACAATTTTCGATAAACTTAGGATTCCTGGAACTATTGAGTTTGCAGCTTTGCCTGCTCCATGAGGACTTCGTAAGAATAGCCGGAGCCGAAATCTTTGTTGAGCGTAATCTTTCCTTCGAACGTTACGACGTCCCCGACATTGACATCTTCTTCGGTTGTGACTGTCAGATCGAAGCCGCCCGAATCTCCTGTGCCGTCCTGGAGGTGGACCCAATTCTTATTCATAATCGCTCGATTGACCTTCGTGACCTGCCCCTTAATCAGCACGGTCTTATCGGCATAGGAATCTCTATTGGTAAACAGCTCGGCGATTGTTATGCCGCCCTCTGCCGGCTCAATCGAAACTTCCTTCTTTTCCAATTCAGGCTTCATCGGGCGAGGCATGCTCATAGACTGCTGAGTTGCAGGAGTTCCGCCGCTGACAATCCTGTCAACAAAATAGATCGTCTCGAAAGTTCGCTGCAAGTCCTTGCTCTCGAAGTTTTTCATCTCGAGGCCGCCCGCAAAAGAAATCGTCGTCCCGGCCTCAATCTGTCTTTTAGCGATAGCCATCCAGAATTCACTATCTGCTTCTTTGACTTTCAGATAAGTGTAGGACGTGGCCTGGATAACTTCCTGAACCACTACTGTGCGTAGATCGGCGGCGGCACCGCCCTGCTGCGTATCAACCTGCTGTTGCTGCTGGGCTTGCTGCTGCTCCTGCTCTTTTTCTCGACAGGAAAGCGACGCCAGAGCCAATAGAATCGTTATTGCCGTTAACGTAAACTTCATATTACACCCATCGAAAAATTCGAATTATTTTTTCATAACATACACCAGTCTAACGCATAAACGGCAAAATTGCAACCGCGGCCCCAAAGATACAAAATAGATTCGCTAAGCCTGATTTACTGTCGGCATTGTTTCGGGAAGATTCAGACTCGCGAATTCGCCGAACAGCTCGGCGGCGGCCCGATCGTAGGCCTTCGCGGCGTCGATCTCATCGTGGAAATAGCCAAGGTGGTGGGTCTTGTGGTCGCAGGTTACCTGGGCGGCCCATTTGTGGTTCCGTTTATGCCAGTGGACGCCTTTGTATTTTGAGCTTTTGTGCCGGCTGGCGCGAAGGTTCCGGCAGTTCTCGGCGAAAGTGCAGATGCGCAGGTTTTCTTTCCGGTTGTTCAGCCCGTTATGGTCGATGTGGTCCACGACCAGATGGTCCGGAGCGTTCATGATCTGGCGGTGCATTTTGATGCTCTTGCCGCCAGACTTCCGTACGGCGTAGAAATTCCTGTCCGTACCCTCCGCGAACCAGGTATATTTACTAAGCGACTGGTAGTCTTTGGCATCGACGATGGCAAACAGGCCGCGAGTCAGAGGTATAATACGCGGCTTTTCATTCCGCGGATTGGCGAAGCAAGATGGGTAGAAGTTTTCGCATTTCTGCTGCAGCGGGCGGATAGTCCACCTGCCGACGGAGCCTGTTTTCTGCGGGCAAATCAAAACCGCCCTGCCCGAACCGGTAGCATAAGTTGAAAAGCAACAATTATCACATCTTTTTTCATGGGCCATGAGTTATCCCCCCCGTGGCAAGCTGATTTGTGTGAAATATGTGGGGTAAATACTGATTATTAAAGCTAAAACCCCATTTTAGGGGGTATTGTACCATATTTAGCCGGATTTTTCAAAAGAATTCCACGAGCATGTCCGGCTGGAAAGGCCTTTTAGACGATTTTTGCCGATGGGCATTGACATAAATGATCCGGCTTGATAAAATTCAGCTTTTAGTTGGAGTAGTATTTGTGGTGAGAGTAGCTCAGCTGGTTAGAGCACCGGATTGTGGATCCGGGGGTCGCGGGTTCGAATCCCGTCTTTCACCCTTCAGGAGAACATGGGGGACAGATGCCTGCCCGGCGTCCTTGTCATGAAGATGAGCAGTAGCGTCGTTAAGGGCGGTTGCCGGCAATCCGGGAAACGAAGAAGGAGAAAGAAAATGAACAAACGCAATTCTTATTCAAACCTGCCGTTAACTCTTGCTGCGCTGGTTCTTATTTTGATCAGCCTTGCATACGTAACCACAAGCACAGGCGCCGAGCAAGCGTTGAACAAGCCGCCGAAAGGATTTGTCGCCCTGTTCAACGGCAAAGACCTGGCCGGCTGGAAAGGGCTTTTGAAAGGTCCGTATGACAACCCGTCAAAAAGGGCTACGCTTACGCCGGACAGACTCAAGGAACTGCAAAAAGAGGCCGACGACGACATGCGGGCGAACTGGAAGGTCGCCGATGGCGCGCTCGTATTCAGCGGCAAGGGACGCAGCCTGTGCACTGCGAAAGATTACGGCGATTTCGAGATGTTGGTGGATTGGAAAATCCTGAAAGACGGCGACAGTGGCATTTACCTGCGAGGCTCACCCCAGGTTCAGATATGGGATACGGACAGGCCGAACGCCGATGTCGGTTCGGGCGGTCTGTACAATAACCAGAAGAATCCGAGCAAACCGACAAAGAAGGCCGACAAGCCCGTCGAGCAGTGGAACAGGTTTAGAATCTTCATGATCGGCGAGAAGGTCACCGTTATGCTGAACGGCGAGATAGTGGTCGACAACGTAATCATGGAAAACTACTGGGATCGAAGCATACCGATTTATCCGACCGGCCAGATCGAGCTTCAAAATCACGGCAACACCCTGTACTTCAGGAACGTTTTCATTCGTGAAATACCGCGTGAAAAAGGCACTAATAAGCTGACCGAACGCGAACAGAAGAATGGCTTCAAGCAGCTTTTCAACGGCACTGACATGACAGGCTGGGTCGGCAATAAGCAAGGCTATGTCGTCAAAGACGGCATTATGATTTGCGATCCGTCTCTCGGGGGCAGCGGTAATCTCTACACGGAAGATGAGTACGGCGATTTCATCTTCAAATTCGAGTTCAGGCTGACACCCGGCGCTAATAACGGACTGGGAATTCGCGCGCCGCTGACGGGCAATTCAGCGTACGACGGAATGGAGCTTCAGATTCTGGACGATCAGTCACCGAGATATACCGGATGGCTGAAGGACTACCAGCATCACGGCTCGATATACGGCGTCGTGCCGGCAAAAACGGGCTACCTCAAACCCGTTGGTGAATGGAACTACCAGCAGGTGACAGCAAGAGGCAAGCAGATTAAGATAAAGCTAAACGGCGAGACTATCATCGATGCGGACATCGAGAAGGCGAGCACACCCAAGGCTATCGACGGCAACAATCACCCCGGCCTGAAGCGTAGCAGCGGCTACATCGGCTTTTGCGGGCACGGCGACCAGGTCGAGTTCCGCAATATAAGAATCAGGTCTCTTGATTAAACTTCCAACGACTCGCAGACAATAACAAGGGAAAGACAATGACCAACAGAAGAATCAGCAAGACAACGAACGTAACCCGCAGGGATTTCCTGAAAGGCTCCGCCATTGTGACAGGAGCCGCTATCGCCTGGCCTACGATTGTTCCTTCATCGGTATTTGGCGCCGATGCCCCGAGCAACCGCATCACTATCGGCTGCATCGGCACCGGAGGTCAGGGCAGCGGCAATATGAGGGGATTCCATGCGAAGTCCGATTGCCAGGTGGTGGCCGTTTGTGATGTCGACGCAGCCCACAGAGAAAGCGCCCGCAAGAGGGTAGGCCTCGATCCGAAGTCCTGCTACAACGATTTTCGCGAGGTTCTGGCCCGTAACGATATCGACGCGGTCTCTATCGCGACACCCGATCACTGGCATGTCCCGACGTCCATCGCCGCTGTTCATACGGGCAAGGACATCTACTGCGAAAAACCGCTGACTTTGACCATTGCCGAAGGCCGGACTCTTGTAGACGAAGTAAAACGCTACGGCCGGGTCTTCCAGACCGGCTCCCAGCAGCGCTCCAGCAGCGAGTTCCTCAAAGCCTGCGAGCTGGTCGTCAACGGCCGGATAGGAAAACTGCACACCATGAGAGTGGGAATCTCGGGAAACAACAGGACGTGCGAGCCGACATGGACGCCAGAGCCGGTGCCGGAAGGTTTCGATTATGATATGTGGCTGGGATCCGCTCCGTGGGAGCCGTATCACACCCAGCGATGTCACTATCAGTTCCGCTTCCTGCTGGAATACTCCGGCGGGCAAATGACCAACTGGGGCGCGCACCATCTGGATATCGCACAGTGGGGCAACCAGTCGGACAACACCGGTCCGGTGGAAATTCGCGGCAAGGGCGAGTTCCCGAAAACAGGGCTGTTCACCACGGCACTGAACGCGGAGATCGAGTACACCTATGCCAGCGGCGTTAAAATATTTCTCAGCAAAGGCGGCGGCACGCGATTCGAGGGCACCGAGGGATGGATTTACGTCAATCGCGGCAAACTCCAGGCAGAGCCCGAATCGCTTTTGACCTCGGTCATCGGGCCTGATGAAAAACATCTCTACGAGAGCAATGACCACAAGCAGAACTTCCTCGACTGCATCAAGAGCCGGAAAGACCCGATCTGCAACGCCGAGATCGGACATCGCACCAGTACGGTTTGTCACCTGGGCAATATCGCAATGCTGCTCGACAGGCCGCTCAAGTGGGATCCGCAGGCCGAGCAGTTCATCGGGGACGACGAAGCCAACCGAATGACCTGGCGCCCAAGACGTGCACCCTGGAGATTGTGAAATGTGCAGGGTGGGCAACTCGTTTGCCCACGCTGTCAATGTGACGTAACGAGAACCGCATGGGCTACAAGATTGTAACAATATATGATTATATGAGAATTCTGAATGAGATATGCATGAGTTGTGGGAAAGTAGCGGCGGTAACGGCGGTTTTGACGCTGTTGGTAACAGCTACGTCCGCTCGCGAGCGGGTGGTACCGCCGCTGGTGGGATTTGACGTCGGGCCTGAAATGGATGAAGTTGTGCCGAAGCGGTTCATTGTCGATCCTCCGACTATCGAGAACCTGGGCTTTCGGTGGTACATCGAGGGCGACAGTAATCGCAACGCCTCGGTCGACGTCGCATTCCGTAAGAAAGGACAAACCCAGTGGAAGCGCGGACTGCCGATGCTGCGCGTCCATCACGAGGTTTCGAACCAACAATACGGGCCTTACCGTACGGGCAACCTGTTCGCCGGAAGCGTGCTGTTTCTGGAGCCGGCGACGGCTTATGAAGTTCGTTTGACCATGCGCGATCCCGACGGCGGCGCTCCGGCCGAGCCGAAGATCGTCGAGGCGGCAACGCGGGCCATACCGAAGGCGTTCGACGGCGGGCGAATCATCGAGGCCACGGCCGAACAAGGATTGCCGACGGCGCTCGAGCAAGCGCGGCCCGGCGACATCATTCAACTTCGCCCCGGTATCTACAAGGGACCGTTCGAGCCAGGCAAGTCGGGCACCGCCGAGAGACCAATTGTCTTTCGCGGCCCGGCCGACGGCGAGGCGGTTCTCGAAGCCGACGGCGTCGACGGCAGGTCAAGGATCGTGACACTCAACGGGGCGCATCACCTGCATTTCGAAGGACTGACGTTCCGCAACGCCTATATGGCCGTCTATGCCGCAAAGCCCGGCGGTTCCGACGGGCTGGTTATTCGCCGATGCAAAATTCACGACGTGGTCTATGGCATCAACACCGGCTGCGAGAATTCCAGGAACTGGTACATCGCCGACAATGACATCGTCGGCATCAACACAACATGGTATCCGCGGCCGCGGGATACCTACATGAGCCCCGGCCACACCGGCGTCAACGTGTACGGCCGGGGGCACGTGATCTGCTACAACCGCATCACAAGATTCAGCGACTCGGCGGCGATTTACAACTTCGGCCCGCCGGTGGATGATGTCCTCAAACACTGCGTGAATATCGACTTCTACAACAACGACCTGTCCTGGGCGCAGGATGACACGTTCGAGGCCGATTACGGCTGCCACAATGTTCGGTTCTATCGCAATCGCTGCTATAACGCGCACACCGGGATGTCCACGCAACCGTTCTACGGCGGCCCGGTTTATCTGATTCGAAACGAGGTTTACGGGATCACCAGCCTCAGCTACAAGCTGAACAACTATCCCGCCGGCATCCTTGCCTACAACAATACCTCATGCTGTGCCGGCTCAGGTTTTCGCCCGCCGCCCATCTGGCAAAACGGCCATTTCCGGAACAACCTGATCATGGGCGGCTCGCAATACGCGCTGGTCTCGGGATCGCCCACAGCTTACAGCACGATGGATTACAACGCCTACCGCCGCAACGATCCCGAACGTTTGATCAGTTGGAGGGACTATCGAGGCAAGACCGGAAAGTATCAGTCACTTGATGCGTTCTTCAGGGCTACGGGCATCGAAGAGCACGGCATGCTGGCGGATTTCGATATTTTCGTAAAGGCAGGACCGCCGGAGCAGGGCAAGAGCTATGAGCCGGGCGACTATAGCCTGCGGCTGAACAAGGGGGCAAAGGTGGTTGACGCTGGGATTGCTCTTGCCCAGGTTACAGAGGATTTCACAGGAAAAGCACCGGACATGGGCTGCTATGAACTTGGCCGAGAAAAGCCCCACTATGGCCCGCGTCCGTTGCGATAAACTGCAAAAATTAATCTAATCAATGACGTGGAGAATTATTGTGAACTGGACGAAGTTTGTTACTGCACTTTTGGTCGTTAGTTTTATCGGGAGCGTTGCCTGCGGGGCGGGATTTTCGTGGAAGGATACGGAGGGAAAATACCTGGACCTGCTGTATGACGGGCAGAAGGTGACGCGGTATATGTACGAATCCGACGAGTCGAGCGAGCAGCGGATATTCGAGACATACAAAGTGTTTCATCAAGTTTTCGATGAGAATGGTGACAATTTGCTGACAAACGGGCCGGATGGGGAGAATCCGTATACTAAGAAAGTTCTGTATCCGCATCATCGCGGAATCTTTATCGGCTGGAACAAGCTTCAGTTCGAAGGCAAGTCGTACGATACGTGGCACATGACCAGAGGCGTCAGGCAGGTCCATCAGAAATTCCTGGTGAAAAAAACGGATTCGGAAAAGGCTGTTTCGACTGCGCTGATTCACTGGAAAAGCGGCGAGGGCAAGGTCATGGTGGCCGAAAAGCGAACGACAACGGTGTATCGGCCGGGCAACGGAACGATTGTGCAACTGGACTTCGAGACGGAGCTGAAAGCTCCCAACGGCGAGGTCTTTCTCGACGGCGATCCGGAGCATGCAGGTTTCCAATACCGGCCTCATGACGGCGTTGCCAAAGGGCCCGCGGAAGGCAAGGCAAAGTACCTGTTCAACAAAGACCGGATCGATCCGAAAAAGGACAAAGATCTGCCGTGGGTTGCGCTGGAGTACGGGCTGAACGGCAAGCGGTACAGCGTTCAGTATATGAGCGATCCAGCCAATCCGAATCCCGATGCGGTATATTCGGCTTATCGTGATTACGGGCGATTCGGGGAGTTCTTCAAGCATACGATTCCCGACGGGCAGACGCTGAAGCTGAGGTATCGTATCCGGGTGAGCGAAGGATCGCTTCCTGATCGCAAGTCGCTGGCGAAGCAATATGCTGCGTTCACAAGTAATTAACCAGCCACATTTGCAGTTAGCATGGTGCATTGATCGAGGAGATCATGCAAAAATCGATTAGTAAAGCGAGATTATTGTTATGGTTGGTTGTTTTCATGGCTGTGCTTATCCGGCCTGCGGAAGCGACGTGGGAGTCACTGAAACATGAACCGGCCGAGTGGCTGCTGGATGCGAAGTTCGGGATTTATACGCACTGGGGCGTGTACAGCGTGCCGGCGTTTCAGACGGAGTGGTACGCCAAGCGGATGTACGAGGCAGGCTCCGGCGTCAATAAGCATCACATAAAAACTTACGGCGACCCGAAGCAGTTCGGCTACCAGAAATTTGTGCCTATGTTCAAGGCCGAGAAGTGGGACCCGGCCGAGTGGGCACAATTGATGAAGGCCACCGGGGCAAAATACGCGGGAATGGCGGTTGTACATCACGACGGTTTTCTGCTGTGGGACAGTGACGTGAGCCGCTGGAACGCAAAGAACATGGGTCCCAAGCGAGACTGCTACGGCGATTACGTCAAAGCCCTGCGCGAGGAGGGACTAAAGACCATCGCCACGTTCCATCATATTCGCACGTTCAACTGGTACCTGCCGGGCGTCGGCGGTCTGGGCGGCGCAATCCAGCCGGACCTGGCCGAGAAGATAAAATCCAGCGGATGGGACCTGACAAATCCGGAGTACGGCGATTTGTACTGGAACGAGCTGGCCGGATGCAAATACGAGGACTTCCTCGCCGAGTGGCAGGCGAAGGTTCGAGAGGTGGTTGATAAATACCGGCCGGACGTGCTATGGTTCGACGGCGGCAGTTTCCGGGAAGGTGACTCCGAGCGGATTGTACTGAAACTGCTGGCATACTATCACAACCGCGCCTCCGGCTGGGGCAAGAGTGTCGAAGTGCTCAACAAGCTGCCCGTGACGGGCCAGTTCAATTTCCCCGCCGAATACGGCATACTGACGTTCGAGCAGGGCCGCGACCGGCTGGGGCGCGTGGAAAGGCCCTGGATCGACGACATGAAAATCAGCGACCGGGCATGGTGTTACGTTGAGGGACAGAAATATAAAAGCGCCAATGAGATAATCGACGGGCTGGCCGACCGGGTGGCCCGGGGCGGCGGGCTGCTGCTAAACTTCTCGCCCAGGGCCGATGGGACCGTGCCGGACGAGCAGAAGGCATCGATGCTGGCAGTAGGACGATGGCTCAAAACAAACGGAGAGGCCATCTTCGCCACCAGGCCCTGGAAGGTGGCCGGCGAGGGAGACGAAACGAAGCTGCGTGCGAGAGGGTGGAAGTTCGCCGACTGCGACGCTTCGGACGTCCGATTTACACGTAGCAAGGACGGGCGATTTCTCTATGCGATTGTCCTCGGATATCCGAATAACGGGCAAGTAAAAATCCGCACGCTCGGCGAACAAACAGTCATCGCAGACGGAGGTATCAGGCGTGTGACGCTGCTGGGAGACAATGAGCCGCTCTCGTGGAAACGGGACGCGGTCGCGCTTCAAGTCGAGTTGCCCGAAGGTGTCGACAAAAATCTGCCGGCCTATGCATTGAAGATCGAGCCGGCCGGCAGGCTCTCTTTGGAGTAATCATGCATAATGCAATCGTCAGAACTACCGTTATCGCGCTGTTTTCGATGGGGACCGTCTTTGCCGGAGAGCCATTGAAACTTAAGCGAATCGGAACCGAACAGGTTTACTTTTCGCATAATGGCAAACCGCTGCTGTCATTCGGGGGATTGTCGGATTTTATTTTTTATGCGGCGGAGGATTGTTATGACTATAAGCAGTGGGCCGACTGGGCCTTCAAGCACGGGATCAATCATGTTCGCGCATACCCGCCTTTGAGCTTCAAACATGTGGAAAAATTCACGAAAGAGAACGGTGGTGACCTGGACAACATGTTATTCCCTTATAAGGAAGAAGCTGCTGGAAACCGGCAGTTCGACCTGACTAAATTCGATGAACGATACTGGCGGCGATTCCGAGAGCAGTGCGAATATCTCCGGTCCAAAGGCATTATCATTCACCTTTTGATGTGGAACGGCTGGCAGTTACGCGCCGCCGATACACGCGGCGACAAATCGGACATCGACTGGGACGGCCACTTCTTCAATCCTGCGAACAACGTGAACGCCTTCACGGACCATCTTGGCCCGGAACTGGAAAAACGCTTTGCGATATACGACTGCGTATCGGACGACAGGACCGATCTGGCAAATGCGCAAGAGGCCTGGTTCGAAAAGCTCGTCGAAGTCACGGCCGACCTGGACAACGTATACTACGACCTGGTACACGAAATCAAGGAGCATTACCGCAACTGGGCAAAGCTACAGCCCTGGATTCAGCATATGGCGCTGACTGTACGAACCAGCAGTATTAAAATGCAGCCCCGCAAGCCGGTGATTCTCGGCATGGATACCGGCGGACTAAACGAGGCTCAGAGGAACTGGATCTTTACCCGGCCGTATTTCGACATTCTCATCTACGGCAAGAAACACACCGTCGCCAATGCCATCAACTGGCGAAAAAAATTCCGAAAGCCCTATATCCCACAGGAAAGCTGGGACGATGACGGCAAAAAGTACAGCTATATCAACCCGGAGCAGCGGGTGCATTCGCGAAAGTACATGTGGAAGTTCATGATGGCTAAATGCCAGCAGATGGACCTTTACATGAAGCCGCGAGTCGGATACTCTTCGGACGACCTGCCTAAATTCCCGCACAATTACAATCCGAACGGCAGGAATAAATTCGAAGATGATGCGCTGGTGCTCAGGGCCTTCTGGCAGAACCTGACGGATTATCCGAACCTATGGTTCAAAGGCCGGGTCGAGTCCGGTCCGGCGAAACTTCAGTATGTTCTTTCTTCGAAAAAGGAGGCCATCGCATATTGCTCCTCGGCAACCGCTAAGGAAAACGTTAAATTCGACAGCAGGCTCCTAAAACTCAAGGACCTTTCTTTGTCCGATGGTAATTACACGGCCGACATCATCAAGCCGGACAAGGGCATACTCAAGACGCAAAATGTTGCAGTAAAAGGCGGCTTGATGTCGTTAAAGCTGCCGGCCTTTGTCGATGACATCACGGTGCATATATACAATAATCCGAACTGAACGGGCAGCCCATAGGACGCCTTTCGTCTCGCAGTCTCTCACTCCACCCATCCGGGCAGCGAAACTGTCGCCTGGTAGTTCGAGTAGTTGTAGAGCCCATTGCGCTGCGGCTTGTAGAGCCGGCCGGGCTTCGGGTTGTCGTCCTGCGTGTAAACCCAGAGTTCGTACGGGTCCCACACCACCGCCTCGTCGCGACAGTCACCCGTGATATCAAGCACCGCGTTGCACTCGTACGGATGACCGTCGGCCGGGAATTTTACAACCCGCCGTCCCCAGCCGTCGTACATGCCGCCTTCGGTCACGTCCGGCGACAGCACGAAGAACTCTTCGCTCTTTCCCGTCCAGTTGATCGGAAGACACATGCTGCCGTGCTGCACAGGCTCGAAATCATAATACAAATCGCCGTCCGAATCGAAGTAATGGATGATGCCCTGGTTGCCCCAGAAATTGATACTCACGATTTCGAGCCCGGGTAAATCGTCCCTGAAATTCGCTATAGCCGGGTTCTGCACGTGGCCGAAAAAATGGCGCTTGAGCACATTGCCTTTGAGGTCCGTGTAGAAGGCTCCGGCATCACTGGCCGCGTAGAAAATAGTCGGTTCGGCGCCCTTGTTGAATCTTGCCACGGCGACACCGTCCGCATGGTCTTTGATCCTATCGTCCAGCGACCACAATTTAGTGCCGTCATTATCGAACATCGAATAACCGATAGCGACTTCGTCTTTGCCGTCATCGTCGATGTCGTATGCAAATGGATAATGCCCCGTGTTGCATTTTCCCGTCCACATTACCTCGAACTTGTCGTTCATCGCCCAGATGTGACGGTAGCGGTCCTTGAAGATAATGTCACGATCCTGTCCGAGCCCTCGCAGATCGCAGAAGAAAAGCGAATCTCCCAGGATGCGCGGGAAAATGTTGTGCTCACCGTGATCGCCCGGCGGCCTCAACGGCGTCGGCTTCCTGTACTTCACCTCGCCCGTCGAACCGTCGGCTGCGATAATTTCCTGGTTCATGCAGTAGACCACCTCATTTTTTCCGTCTCCGTCAATATCGTGAATCTGAAAGCCCACATCATTCGTCAGGTGGTTCTTCCACGAGTCCGCTCTTCCCTTTTGCCAGAGCACCTTCCCATCCAGGTTCACCGCCGTGATGCAGCTAAGTTCGCTGTTGCGGTCCTTGGGCCCGTGATGAATCACCTGCCCGAACAGAATATCGATCTGGCCGTCACCATCCAGATCGCCGAACCGAAGGTTACGCCCGACGCCATATTCTTTAATGGCAAATTTCCTGTACACTGCCGGCTTCGGATTGGCCGCCTGGAGTTTCGCTTCTTCCTTTTCCTTCGCGGCGACGCGTTTTTCGATGCGATTCTTTTCTTCGGCACTCGCTGTGACCATCACCGAACTGAACTTCGCCGGAACATCCGCTGTCAGCGCTATCTTCCCTTCCGCAAAAGTCGAGTCCTCCGCTTCCAGAACTACGCCGTCGCCGAACTGAGCACGGATTCGATTGCCCTCGACGCGAATCGTTGCCGTGAGAAATTCACCGGTCTTCCAGGCGAATTCCCGCTCGGCCAGGATCTTCTCATCGGCCTTACGGAAAGCGACGCCATGATTGACTACTTTTAAGATCGCTTTCGGGCCTTTGACGCCGAAAAAGTAGTAGCACCGATCGTTGCGGTAGCGAAATGCCACGCCGCTCTGTCCCCGGTCCGATTGGGTGCAAAAGCGTACCGAAACGGTATAGTCCCGCCAGAACTCGCCGCCCTGTGCCACCGTGCAAACCATCGGGTGTGATTGTTTCCAATTGTTATAGATCGTCTGCGAGAGCATCGCGTCACCGTCCTGCTCGATCACCCACCAGGCCCGCTGCTCGGGCGTACCCGATGTGAAACAGGAGACAACCCAGTTGCCCTGGGGCGCCGTTTCGCGCACATAGTGGTATTCGGCATGAGCGCCGATAACACCCGCCGAGAACATACCCGGCCGCAATCCGCCGAAATCATCATCGAGCAATACCGCCTCTCCGCCAAGCGCCGCTCCGGAAAGAACAGTCAAACACCACATGATTTTCATCAAAACAACAATCCCGCTCGATCCGCGCATCCTGAATCTCCTTCTCATGTTCATTCTCTCTTAGCTAACCTCCACGTTACCCGCCTCGCTGTCAGCGGAACTGGTGGCCTTTGAACCTTTTTTCTTTATCGAGCACTTCGCCGATCAGATTCTCGGTGTGTGACTGCTTTGCATAAGCTTTCATTTTC
>Ga0210003_1001583_pt1 | contig 19908 bp, 36 predicted proteins | sample LantaG_FD_182804 | JGI IMG/M metagenome (GOLD analysis project Ga0210003, IMG submission 182804) | Deep subsurface microbial communities from Baltic Sea to uncover new lineages of life (NeLLi) - Landsort_02402 metaG (SPAdes) (version 2) | ecosystem: Environmental > Aquatic > Marine > Oceanic >... | reverse complement strand
AATTAACCCTGAAAGACAAAAGAAAAGAAGGTTAATAAAAGAACTAGGATTAAAATCAGGAAAACAATATCGTAAATGGGTCAAAAAGGAGCGTAGATTAAAAAAGGAGGTCTTAATTTGAAAGCAAAAGAAATTAAAAAGATTATGCTTGAACAGTATAAAAGTTTAATAAGCTCATATGAATATGATATAGGAACACTTGAAGATAAATGTGCTCGTATAAGATTAGTAGAAGTTGATTTGCAAAACTACTTTGGTATTAAAAAATGCTACAAATTTGATTTTAAATAGGAGGAATAAACAATGCGACTTAAAATAAAAGACACACATATAAAAGGATTAAGTAAACCAGGTAAAACTGCAGAAAAAACTAATGAGTTAGCATGGTGGGGATTACTTGTTGTGTTTATATTAATGGTAATTGCATATTTACTAAAAATATAAAATAAAAAGGAGGTAGGCAAAATGCCTAAGGGAAAAGAAGAAAGGAAAACACATGAATTTTATGGAAAAAGGTTTTGTGTGCTGACAAACAGCGACATAAAACTAATGATATTTGTTAATGACAAGTTAGAAGAGTTTATGAATGATTATGCAGCTGCAGGTACTACAAACAACTTAACAGATAATAAAGAAGCTATGGGTGAAGCACTTCGTCACTCAAGAGGTAAAATAATGTCGTTAATAGCTTGGATATATGGAGAAGCAAGAGTTAAAGAAGATGAAATGAATAATTAAAAAGGAGGCTTAAGTGAAATGTATATATGCAGAAGTTGTGGAAACTATTATCAATTTAATGGTAGTGCTTTTGCTACAGTAAGTAATAAACTTAACCCAATAAAGGGTGGTTATGAAGAAGAATCAGATATAGAATATAATGGACTTGATTTTGTAACCTGTATGGAATGTGATAGTGAAAATACAATTGATATAGATATTAAAGCACTCCCTAAGGAGTTACAAGATGATATCTGTAGCACACTTGGTGTATGTAGTATTAGTGTTGATACTATGAGAAAGTTAAAGGAGTTTATAAACAAATAAATAGGTATGGGATGAGTAGCTCAACGGTAGAGCACATTGTTCTCTTGACGTATATTACCAGTGATGTGTCGTAGTCAGGAGTTACTTCGAATTTGGTTCGTGTGGTTGTTGGTTCGAATCCAACCTCATCCCACATATATTATTGTTAGTTGCCTACTTTGTGGCGTGGTAGCCTGGAGTTGTCGGAGTAAGGGTAGGGTTCGACTCCCATAAACATAAACCCTTGCAATTCTTACAGACCAACTGTCAGAGTAGGCAAACAAGAGTAATATGTAAGATAGCGTGGGTAGTGGCTACTTCGCACATTTGAAATCACCATTACCAAAGTGTTCTTCTTGCATAAACCTGTTATTAGTGGCGTAGATAAGAGTTACTTCAAACCTGATGAACAATCTCTTATCATCTGTTCCCTAATAATTATCAACCGCCTGCTGAAGTAAATAGTTACTAAAGGTAGGCTGTGAAATATAGCAATGGCGTAGGCTTCAGTTACTTCAATCTGTTAAATTGACTGGTGAAAGCCACGTAAACTGAAGTCGTATATTCCTTGCTATAAAAAATTAAAAGGAGGTATTAGAAAATGAAAGGTGTATGGATGGCTATGATACTTCTTGCAATAGCAACAATTCTAAACTCAATAGTTATAATAAGAATTTTAAACATGATAGAATAAAACTGTCTACTCGCAGACAAGCATAGGGGTGTGAGTAAAGTCTTCTTACGAATGTTCTTTCTGCGTAGTAAGAAGTTACTTCGGTTTACATGTTCGATTCATGAACTTGCACCCCTTCTATTTTAGAAAGGAAAGGAGGTAAACTAAATGAGATTCAGTGAGAAAAAGAAAGGAGCTAACACTACTGTGAACTATGAAGGTGAAGTTGCTTACAAGCTAACACCAAAGATGGAGCTTTACACATTAGTTTGCACTGCATCCTTACAAAAGAAATTCTATACTGATAGTGATGAATGCATTAGTCGTTTAAGAGGACTGTTGCATAAAGTTCCAATTGAATTTAGTGCTAAACTTGCAATCTATGCAAGAGAAAAGATGTACCTACGTTCCATTCCATTAGTACTTGTTGTTGAATTACTTAAACGTAAAGAAGATTATGTAACAACTGTTGCACAAAGTAAACTAATGGAAGATTTAGTTACAAGAGTAATACAAAGAGCTGATGAAATACCTGAAATTTTATCCTACTTCCAATTAGCTAACAACAGAGAAGGAACAAAGAAGTTAAACAAACTACCTAATGCATTAAAGAAAGGGGTAGCACGTGCGTTCCATAAATTTGATGAATACCAATTTGCTAAATACAACCGTGCTACTGAAGTAACTATACGGGATGCAATGTTTTTAACACATCCAAAGCCTATTAAAGCTAAGGAAGAGTTATTTAAAAAGATAGCAGACAACACATTAGACATTCCTTATATATGGGAAGTTGAATTGAGTAAGGCAGATGGTAGAAATAAAAAGGAGAAATGGGAGTCTTTAATTGCATCCAAAAAGGTAGGTTATATGGCACAGCTTAGAAACTTGCGAAACATGTTAGAAGAAAACGTAGACAACCTACAAATAGTTTTAGATAATCTTGCAGATAAAGAAGCAGTGTTAAAGTCAAGACAGCTACCATTTAGATTCTTTTCAGCATATAGAGAAATAGCAAACGTAGGTTCGTTTAAAGCATCTGCAGTTATGGAATGTTTGGAGGAAGCAATTATACATAGTACACAAAACATTAAAGGGTTTGACTTAAACACCAATGTACTAATAGCTTGTGATATGTCAGGTTCTATGAACTGTTCGTTGTCTTCAAAAAGTAAAATACAGAACTATGAAGTAGGCTTAACGTTAGGAATGTTATTACAACATAGATGTAGAGCTGTTGTAACAGGTATCTTTGGGGAAGACTGGAAAGTAGTGCAGTTACCAAGAACTAACATACTTGCTAACACACATAAGCTGTCTGACATGGAAGGTGAAGTAGGACATTCTACAAATGGTTATAAAGCAATAAGATGGTTGAATACAAATCAAATAAAGGCTGACAAGGTGTTTATATTTACAGACTGCCAATTGTGGAATTCAGACGATGCATGGATGCAAGTTAATAGCATTAACAGGAAAAGGGTTTCTGCTTTACAAATTGAATGGAGCAATTACAAAAAAGTAATGCCAAATGCCAAACTATACATCTTCGACTTAGCTGGATATGGAAACACACCAATTGACTTAAGTACAAAAGATGTATACATGATAGCAGGTTGGAGTGAAAAAGTGTTTAATGTGTTAGATGCTATTGAGAAAGGTGAAAGTAGCCTATCAGAAGTAGAAAGAATAGAAATTTAGTTAAAGGCAGGAGTGTAAAAAGCTCCTGCCTATTTTATTTAAAGGAGATAAAATGAATACGTTAGAAAAGAAAAAAGGGTTGAAGGAAAGAAGAAGAGCTAATAAAATTAAAAGGCAACACAACTATGAAACTAAAACTTTAAAAAGAAGGAGGTTCGCACCACCTGAAAAAGACGTTGAGAAGGAGAATGTTAAATGATTAAGACTAATGAAGACTATCTAAAAGAAATGAAAGAAGCAAGGGAAAAGTGGATATACGATAATAACTTAAGTTTTGATAAAATAGTAGAAGATGAGAATTGTGATTTACCCCGCATAGCAATGGCACTTGAGATTATTGCTGAGACTTTAATAAGTATTGATAATAAGAAAGGAGATTAAAGAATGAAGAAGTTAACCACTGAACAGCTAAAAAGGTATGTAGAAATACGAGATACAAAGCTTGCTAAACAACATGTAACAGTAGATGAGATGCATAGAAAGAACCTACAAGCGTGGATTCCATATGGTTTATGGTTATCTGCAAAAGCTCAGATAGAAAGAGAAGGCACAAGTATGAATAAATATGTAGAGCAAGCTTTAGCTACTTTCTTATTACTTGAAGATGAAGATATTGAGCGTGTGTTGGCAAGACATAATAATTAAATTAAAAAGGAGGTTATAAGGAATGTGTTAAAAGCAACTAAACATAACCTAACTTTAATTATCCCTGACCATTGGCTAGATAGCAGAGGCTTTTTAAAAGTTCCTGCGGTTTATGCTCTTAAGTTATTTTATGGTGAGATAACGTTGAAAGAAGCGTTAGAAGGTGCTGGAAAGAAAAGACAATATGGATGGAATATGAAGGAGGTAAAAGATAGTGACTAAGGAAAAAAAGTTTGAAGGTTGTGCCACTTGTAATGCAGGCATATTTTATGGACTGCAAGTAAGTGGGTTTATGTCGGTATATTGTCGTTCTGCACGTTTAGGTTTAGATGATAAATTAAGTTATCAAACACGCTCTGGTCGTTTTAAAATTAGGGAAAAGTATCCTAAATGGTGTCCAGAAAAGGATGAAATATTAGAAGTGAAGGAGGTAAGAAATGAAAGAAGTTAAAGAAAATACATTAGTTAAAAGAATTAGTTCTAATGGAACAGAGTTAACAGCTAGGGTTAGATGGGTGAATGAAAAAGGAGATGCAGGCATAACTTACTTGACCCCTGAAGTTTATGCGGGTGGTGGGGAAGTGGTTAATGTAGATGAACTGGAGGTGATACGAGAGGACACAGGAGTAGATTTAAAAGATGTACCTACAAAAGACCTTATAGCTGCAATTACCCGCTTAAGAGGTATGCGACTTCCAAAGAAAACAACTGAACGTAAAACATATAAAAGGAAAGCAGCTAAAAGTAAGTTAGATACGCTGTTTGAAACAGGTGGCAGTGAGCTTGATGCTCTAATTGCGAAAGCTATTCAAGAGATTAAAGAAGAAGGAGAATAAAGAAAGTGATACATATAAAAGAGTTAGAAAAAAGAGACATTGGTCATTGGGTAACTTACACAGGAGGTGCAGGTGAACAAGAAACAGGTAGGATAAAATCCTGGAACAAAAAGTTTATATTTGTGGTATATAAGTGTGCAGGTGAGTGGGATAGATTTAAAGATTACACTGGTGTTGCGACCTGTCCTAAAGACCTTGTGGCACTATGAAAGGAGGTGATTAAAAAATGGCAATTGATTATAAAAAAGAATGGTGTCTATTAAAACACATATACGGAAAGTATATAATACAAGACAAAAGAGGTATACCAAGCATACCAACTACTTTAGATGAAGTAATGAACTTTCAAATACAACATACTATAATGGCAAGAGAAAAGTTAATGGAAGAATATGTAAAAGAACGCATAACAACTAATATAGATGGAGGAGAAAAGAGCTTTTATAATGTGCAAGTAATTGATAAGGCACATGGAAGAGTTAATTGGTTACTAGGAAGTCTTCACATACATAAAGCAGACTTTGCTACTTGGTGTAAAAAGAAAGGAGGTAAATAATGTTTACAAAGGAACATTATGCAAAAGTCGCAGAGGTATTAAAGGATACCTTAGTTGGAACTAAGGGGTCTATAGCTGCAACCTTGTTACACCATGAGATAGTGCAAGATTTTGTAGAGCTATTTGAAGATGACAACCCTAAGTTTGATGATGAAAAGTTCTTAGATGTAATTTATGGAAAGGAGAAAAAATGAACCCTATTTACATAGACTCAACAAAGCTTAGGTCATATCTATTTTGCAGGAAGCACTATGAACTTAGGCATGTTAGGCATCTTGCTCCCCTTGTTGTAGCTGCACCATTATCATTTGGTAGTGCTTGGCATACAATAACAGAAATGTTAGCCCAAGGGAAAACTACTGAAGAAGCAATAACACACTACAAAACTATTTATACGAATGAAACAAAGGATGAGCTTCGTACAGTTAATAAGGGCGTGGAATTAATTAACCTATATACTAAAAAGTATGCAAGAGAACCTTTTAAATATTTATATACCGAGACTCCCTTTGCTATGCCCTTACGTGATAACATTATCTTATGTGGTAAAGAGGATGCAATTATAGAATGGAATGATGAGATATATGTGTTTGAAAGGAAAACTACATCACGCTTAGGTATAACATTCTTTAAAAAGTTTAGGCTTGATTATCAAATAGATATATATTGTTTAGCTTGTAGGGAAGTGATAGGCTCATGTGCAGGTGCTGTTATAGATGCTGTTCGTGTTTGTAAGCCAAAAGCTAAAATGGAAGTAGACCTTGTAAGAGATGTTGTGGGTAGAACAGATAAGGATTTAGCTGAAGCACAAGAAGAAATTATTACTATTGTTAATGAAATGAGAAGTACTACTAATTTCTATAAAAACAAATTGTCATGTTTCACGTGGGGTGGGTGTGAATTCTTACCTATATGTGAAAGTCATGAAAATCCTAAAGTAATAAGAGATTTCTATCATGAAGTGGTTTGGAATCCAATGAAAGGAGTTGAAGAGAAGGTTAAGAAAATGCCAGAACAACAGTCACTATGAAGGCTGGACGTAAAGAGAAACTAAAATATACATTAAATTATATTATAGATTCTTTTATGGAAGCAGTACTGCTGTTGTTTCAGATTATTAAAGATGAATTTAAAGAAAGGAGGTGATTAAATGGACATTCTTGAAACAACTGATGAAATGGTTGAAGCAATCATGAGCTGTAAAGATAAGGAAGAAGCTAAAATTGCACTAAAAGTGGTAGTTGGATTTGCTTTGCATGACAAAGAGAGTATGACTTTAGGCATGGGTCAAACAGGCTTAGCAAAGAAAGTAACATTAAGCTTATTAATAGTTGCAGTACAAAAGTTTGGCAAAGAGAAAGGAGGTGAGTAAATGCTTACAAGTGAAATAGTATATGAACATATAAAAATACTTGTTTGGGGAGACTTCATGTCAGGGAAAACCGTGTTTGCAGGGACAGCACCCAGACCATATTTCTTTGACCTTGATGGTAGAATGTTATCTCTTTCAAGACACAAGCCACCCATTGAATTTGAAACCTATTTAGGTGAAGCAGGATATAGAAAATTTAAACAAGACTTAAATAAGGTAATGGTGCGTGATGATATTGAAACTATTGTTATAGATAGTTTAAGTTCATTACAAGACTTAACAATGGGGAACATTCAAATGGCGAATGGTACGTATGGGAATGCACCACAAATACAAGAGTATGGTTTGTTTATGGTACGGATGCGTAAGTTTTTGTTTGACTTAATCCTAATTGAAAAACACGTTATTCTAACTGCTCATGAACAAATATTTCAAGATGGATTAACACAGGAGATATTTGTAACACCACTTATATATGGTAAGAACATGCCAAAGCGTATGGGAATGTGGTTCGATGAGGTTTATCACACTGAAACAGAAAGAGATAAAGAAGGCAATATTCATTACTGGTTACGTACCAAACCATCAAGGAAACACAATTGTGGCAGTCGGTTAAACTGTTTGGATGAATTAGAAGTACCTGATTTTCAATTGATACTAGAAAAAATTAAAAAGAAAGGAGAAAAATAAGATGAAAAATGGATTAGTAGAACGTGAAACTAATGAACCTGTTACTAGAATAGTAGCTGTTGGTGGGATTAAAATGGAAGTAGATATGAGGCATGCAGTGAAGATTGAGCATTACAAGGTAGGAACTAAGGTAAGAATATTAAAGAAGTCTTCATCGTATGGAGAAGATTATAAGACGTATGGTGGAGTGATTGTAGGGTTTGACCAATTTGAAAAACAACCTTCAATACTTATAGCTTATCTTAAATCAAGCTATGGTGATGCAGAAATAGAATTTCTTTCATATAACAGCACAACCAAGGATGTAGAAATTTGCGCAGCTGATATTAACTTTGTACCATTTCAGAAGGCAACTATCTTAGAAGTGTTAAACAGCAAAATTGTTGAAGCTGAACAGCATTTGTTAGAAACAAAAATGAAGAAAGAATACTTTGTGAAAAACTTTGATGAATATTTTGATAAGCCTGAATGAAAATGAAAACAAAACAAATGAAAGGAGGTGAAACTAAATGAGAATAGAATATGGTAATATTGATTTTGACAAGGATGTAGAAGACCTTAAAGCTATGCCAAAGGGTGATTATATTTTACGTGTTTATAGTCATACATTAAAGGCGAAAAATAATGACCCTGCTAATGCATATATTGAATGGCAGTTACTAGTTGTTGATGGCAAATACAAAGGTAGAAAGTTCTTTCATAATACTTCACTGCAGGTTAACTCTTTGCCCTATCTAAAAAGGTTCTTAAAGACTTGTGGCTTTGCGTGGGGCAAGAAGTTTAATCCTAATGAAAATTGTGTAGATGTGTATGGTTGTGAAGTTGAAGGGCATGTAGATATAAGATTGTATCAAGGTGAAGAAAAGAATACTATAACTGGATTTGTAGCAATAGCATAGTTTAATCTATCTATCCTGTAACACTTAAAGAGAGTGTTAGGTTTGGACTACGGTGCAGTAGGTGTGGAGTTGGTTACCATGTGGGGGTAGCATGGTCAGGATAGATATAAAAAAGAAAGGAGATAAAAATGCTCACAGAAGAACCGATTAAAAAAGGTAAAACTTTAGTTTTTGACTTAACGGATAGGGGATTTAACGTGAAAGCGTGGTATTTGAATGATGATTCTGGTAAAGCTTTAGTAAAGATAACAAAAGATGGAGAGTTACATAGGACGTTTAAATGGCCTGCTTACAAAATCTTTAATATTTCTGCTCACTTTAAAGATATCATAGATGGAGAATTAGAAGGTAGGCTATCTGGATACGACATAGCAGGAAGCTGCTTTTAATAAAGTAATAGAGGAGGTTAGCTTGAAAGAACTAATGATAATCGAAAGACGTAAGGCACTTGTGAAAGCTAGAACTGAGTACTGGAGTTTTATGCGGGTACGTGAGTTGAAAGATATAAATTCAAGCTGTAGTTTGGTGTTAACGATGCTTAGGCTTGAGGGAAATTTGGTTGAAGCATCTAATACTTTAAATAAGATAGTAAAAAGGAAGTGATGTTAATTGGAATATGAAGCAGATACAATTTATGAGGCTAAAATTGATGTTGGTATGAGCTGTCGTAGAATTTACTTTTTGTTTTCACGTAGTAAGTTAAGGGGAAAGTGTGTAAGTATTGGTGAAGGCATCCGCACTGGTCCTGAATGGAGTGTTTATTCTATAGGTAGGGCTACTGAGGTTTACCACACTTGTAATGAAGGTACTTGGATGATGCATAGGCAAGAAGGCTGTAACCCTACGTGGACATTTAGGCAGTGGGGAGTGAGTTATTCACATAAAGCTACTGTTTCTTTAGCAAAGGGAGAACCTGAGTTAAGAGGAAAACATTATGATGTAGTAATAGAAGATGATATACCTAGTAGGTCTAGTAGCCCTGAAGATGTTAAAAAAGATACTGGATGGTATCAGATGGAGGCACAAAGAATGTACACCCTAAAACCTAAATATATGGAGGAGGTGAAAAGAGATATGGGAAACAAAGCATTGTTCCATGTAATATTTTTTAATACAAAGCTTGAAGTGATTGACTTTAAAGATTACATAACTGCAGCATCTGAAACAGATGCATGTATGTTAGCTGCACAGAGTTTTGGTAAGTATGACTCTAATATACATGAACGTGTTGTAACACATATTTTAGACTACAAGGTAAAAGAATAAGCTGAAAATGTGGGCTAAGGAGTTTTCACGCTTGTATCGCCTCCTTTAACATCACAGCTTTTGTGTTTTCTGTGGTGAGTAAAAGCATACAGGTTCTTTTCTCCTTAGCCCTTTTTGTACTGCGAATTAAATTCAAAATTTGAAATTTATACTGATGGAAGGAGATAGTTAATGAAAGTAAAAATAGCTGATATTATTGTAGACCACCGCATTCGTAAGCTTTATGGAAACATAGATGCTCTTGCTACATCCATTCAGAAGTTTGGTCTTTTCCATGCTATTTGTATAGACAAATCAAACCGTTTAATAGCTGGTGAACGTAGACTTAAAGCACACATTAAACTTGGTAGGAAGGAAATTGAAGTCAGGTATTATGAAGACCTTCCTGAACTTAAACGGAGGGAGATAGAGTTGGAAGAGAACATTCAACGAGAAGCTTTAACCTGGCAAGAGGAAGTTGAAGCTAAATTAATTCTTCATAATCTAAAACAGTCTATTGAAGGTAAAAGAAAGCAAAAAGCAAAAGGTGGAGGCTGGGGTATTAAAGATACTGCACTTACTTTAGATGAAAGTCAAGGGACGGTGTCACAAGATATAAAGTTAGCTGAAGCCATGCGTATGTTTCCTACTCTAGCTAAAGAAAAGAACAAAACAACAGCCTTTAAGAAGTACAAACAATTACAAGAAGGTTTCTTGCGGGCAGAAGTAAACAGACGTAGAAATACAAAAGTTGTACCTAATATTATTCATGGAGATTGTGTAGTTGAAACAAGAAAGATGGAAGATAAAAGTTTTGATATGATACTAGCTGACTTTCCATATGGAGTGGATGTGAAAAATTCAGCTGGGCTGGGTAAACGTGGTAAGGAAATAATAGCATATGAAGATGCACCCTATGACGCCCTAGAGCTCTTAAGAAAGACTGCAAAAGAACTCTATAGGGTACTTAAAGATGATAGACATGCAATGTTTTTCTTTGCAATGGATAACTATCAACAAGTGCAAAAGATACTTATGGAAGCAGGGTTTGTTGTTGAAAACATGCCACTCATTTGGAACAAAACCTATGGTAGTTCAGCTGCTACAGGTGATAACTTTCCAGCAGCCTACGAACCTATTTTCTGGTGTAGGAAAGGAAGAAGGAAACTTAATACAACCATCTGCAATGTCCTTTCGTATACACGTGTACCACCTAAAAAGAAACAACACCCCAATGAAAAACCAGTACCATTACTTGTGGCTCTTATAGAAGCTTGCACATTTTCAGGGGAAATTATATATGATCCCGTAGCAGGAGGAGGAAGTACGTTAGAAGCTTCATTAGAAGTTGGAAGGGAGTGTACAGTGTGTGAAAAGAATGAGATGTATTATATGAGGATACTTGATAAAGTAGAAACTATTAAAGGAAGGAAGGTGAAAGTAGAATGAAAGTTTTTATTATAGGTTCAACTGCCTATATGGTTAGAATCCATCTTTATGCAAAACATTTATTATCACAAGGAGATGAACCATTACTCCCTGCATTTGATGTAGAGGAAGTATCTGTTTTGGAAACACTTACTCGTAATAGAAAATGGATGGAAATGGCTGATGAAGTACACCTTATATATGATGGTAGAAGTTATGGTTCTATCTTTGACTTTGGTATGTGTTTTGCTATGCGAAAGCCTCTAAAGATTATTTATATTTCTTCTAAAAATATAGTTGATGGGATGAGGGAATATGAAGAGTACTGTAATAAAGGAGGCACAACAGGTGGAAGTAAAACTGAGTGAGGAAGAAGCAGATAAACTTTTCAGGGAAATGATTGCAGATAAGCAAAGGGAAGCTTATGTAAAAGAGGTTATAGATTTTCTTGATACTCATCCTAAAGAGTATGCATTACTAAGAGTTATATCTAAAACCCTTCTTAAAAGCTTTCTAGAGGATATCGAAATTCAGAGAAGTAATCCATATCTTCATGAGGGTGACGAAGTTATAATAGAAAAACATAGGCACGTAATGTATAATATAGCAGCATTTGTATATGCAATGAAGAAGTTTAGAGAGAAGGAGGAAAAGGAATGAAGAAACCAACAAAACTTTTCTTGCAATGGATATGGGTATTACCCCTTTTAATATGGTTCATGCTAACTATAACTGCACCAAGTGGCGAGAAACACACCTCAGTTACTTCTTCTTTTGAAGTTGAAGAAACAACCGAAGGTAAACACACATTGTTTATTGCTTCTCCAGGTTTTACAGGGACAGAAGAAGGGCTCACTATATTTTTTGATGACTTAACTATAGTAAACAATAGAATTAAAGTTATACTTGATGGTGAAGTATATTGGATTAGCTTGGAGGGGAGATAAATGAGAGACTGGATTATTACTTTTTTAATTTGTATCCGTTTAACAATCGATGAAGTGATAGAAGAATTAGAGAAAGAAAAGGAGGTAGCTAATGATTGTAAAGCCAGTCGGACCAAAGAATGCAAACATAATGTTAATTGGTGAAGCACCTGGAGCTGAAGAAGAGCTACGTGGTATTCCCTTCATAGGAGGTGCGGGTAAAATACTAAATGGCTTGCTACGTGATGCAGGCATTAATAGAGATAGTTGTTATATAACCAACATAATGCCTGTACGTCCTGTTAAAAACGACTTTGGAAACTTCTATGAAGATAAAGGTAGAAAAGTACCTAGAGATATTCTACTTGAGGGTATTGAAAGATTGAAGAATGAAATTATAGAAGTTAATCCCAATGTAATAGTTGCCTTTGGTAATGAACCATTAAGAGCTCTTACAGGATTACAGGTGATTACCAAACGTAGAGGTTCAATTTATAACATACAACTTAACAACGAATGTTATAAGGTAATTCCTACAATGCATCCTGCAGCTGTCATGCGGTTTTGGGAGTTTAGACCATTGGTACTGTTTGACCTAAAGAGAGTGCTAGAAGAGTCAACAGGGATTAGTCATGCCACGACGATTAGAACATGGGAAAAGGTAGAAGACATCCCCAAGCTTCGTGCTTACGTAAAAGACTTCTTAAAGAATGCAGAGTATATATCATTTGATATAGAAACAAGTAACAACCAGATAAGTTGTATTAGTTTTGCATACACAGCAAATTTTGCATTCACTGTCCCCATTTGTATATATGATAAATCCTTTTGGACTCCAGAAGAAGAGCTTGTTGTATGGGAGTTAATAAAACAGTTGTTAGAAAGTCCTATTAAAAAGATTGGACAGAATGCTAACTTCGATATGTTCTTCCTTTGGACAACAGTAGGTATTAAAGTTGAAAACCTCTGGCTGGATACTATGAATGCATTTCACGATGTGTATCCTGAGTTACCTAAATCTTTAGCCTTATTATGCAGTCTATACACTGACCAACCATATTACAAAGACACAATACGGTCTGACTTTTATCACTATAATTGTCTTGATAGTATGGTAACCTTTGAATGTGCCATAAAGATTGAACAGGAACTAAAAGATTTTGATGTGCATAAACTATATCATGAACACACCCATCTTATCCTACAGCCATTACTTGAAATGCAAGTACGTGGGCATAGAATTGATATAAAGAAAAAGGTGCTGGCAGCAGAAAGCACTCGAGAGGATATTATAGTCAAACAACAACAGTTAAATGAGGCTGTGGGGTATGAATTAAATGTAAGTTCTCCTAAGCAAATGAAAGCTTTCTTATACACTGACTTGGGGTTACCTCCTGTTATTAACCGTAAAACAGGTGCAGCTACTGCAGACGAAGCTGCTTTACGGAAGTTGCACAAAACTTATCCTAATCCAATTTTTGATTTAATCATATACATTAGGGGTCAGCGTAAACTACTTTCTACTTATTTAGAAGCTTCAACAGACCCAGACGGGCGATTCAGATGTAGATACGTGCTGTTTGGTACAGAAACAGGTAGACTTTCTTCAAAGCTATCTTGGACTGGTACAGGAGGTAATTTACAAAACGTACCTAAAGGGATAGCACGTGAAATATTTATTCCAGATAAAGGTAAAATATTCATGTCTGGTGATTTATCCCAAGCAGATTTAAGGGTTGTAGCTTATCTAGCAAATGAACGGCAGTTTATAAAAGCCTTTGAGGTTGGGGAAGATGTGTATAGGATGGTAGCAAGTTCTGTGTTTGATAAAGATAAGGATAAGATTACTCATGAAGAACGAGAGCTTGGTAAAAGGATAGTGCATGCAAGTAACTATGGTATGGGTCCAGGAAAACTAGCTGAGTTGTCTGGCTTGAATTATCATGAAGCAGAAGAAAAGATGAACCTATACCATATACATTTTCCTAAAATTAGAATTTGGCATATGGAAATAGAAGCACAGTTAAGGAAAACAAGGGTGCTTACAACACCGATGGGACGGAAGAGGATGTTCTTTGGCAGGTGGAATAAAGCATTGTTAAGGGATGCTTATGCTTATATACCGCAGTCTACAGTGGCGGATGTAACTTTAAAAGGAATGGTTAATCTTTATAATGAATTACCTTATGGGTGTGAACTTGTATTTAATATACATGATGAGATAGTAATACAAATACCTATTATGCCTATTAAGGAAGAGCCTTCTGTGGTTGTTACTCCTATGACAAGTTTGTATACTTATTCAACAGAAGAAATACAAGAAATACAACTTATGAGTTTAACAGACATTATGAAGAAGTGTATGTCAGTCCCATTAACAATAGATGGTAAAACATTTACAATACCTGTTGGTATAAAGACTGGAATGAATTGGAATGAGGTGAGTTAGATGTTAGAAAAGATAGACCATGTTATGGCTAAGTTTCGTGTTGCAATGCTAAAGAAGTTTCATAAGAAGGAAACACTTGGTTGGACTAGTTGGGACAATCCAGATACGAAAAGAATATTAGGAACGAAATTAATGGAACATACAATAAAGCCATTTACACGAGATAATTTAGTTGACATTGCTTTACTTTGCCTGTTCCTGTGGAATTTGGAGGATGAATAAAATGAAATCTTGGGATGTAGTTAAAAATATGATTAAAAATAAAGAAATAGATATAAATAACTATGTAGTATTAGTTCCACAGGAGTTATATGAACACCTTATTGCTGAGTCAGAACCCAAAGTAGAAGAAAATATAATACCAATAGGTATAAAGACTGGAATGAATTGGAATGAGGTGAGTTAGATGAAAAAAGTTAAAGAAGAAGATTATTGTCACTATAAAAGAACATGTGAATTCTGTGGGTATGTATGGCATGGGTTGCATTGTGTACATGATGGGTATCAGAACTCATGTCCAAACTGCAATAAGAGACCAACCACTATTCCAGAACCAGCAGATGGATGTGATTGTGAATTTGATTGTTAATTTCTATATAAGGAGGTGAAAGGGGTGGTTGCATGAACCAAAGAAAAATTAAAGATAGTTGGCTAAAGGAGTATCATCGTTACACTGAAGGACAAGAGTCTCCTGACACTTTCCATTTTTGGGTAGGCTTGTCTATGATAGCATCTACCTTAGAACGAAGCGTGTGGGTGGATATGAGTTACTATGTGTTGTACCCTAACCTATATATAATATTAGTATCCGATGCAGCTATTTGCAGACGTACAACAGCAGTTAGAATGGGAGTAAAGCTATTAGAAAAACAAGAGAAACCTCCGTATATCTTTGCACAAAAGATAACGCCTGAAGCGTTAATAGGTGCATTATGTAATCAATGCCAGATAGATGGTGAGGGTAACATCTTAAAAGATTCAGCAGCAGTAGTTGTAGCTGAAGAGCTATCAGTCTTTCTTGGGAAGGAAGCATATGCATCTGGTTTAATATCTATCTTAACTTCCTTATACGACTGTGGAGATGAATGGCCATACGAAACTCGTTCAAGAGGAGTAGAAATTGCTTACAACACTTGTGTTAATTTAATAGGAGCAAGTAGCCCTGAGTGGTTACGCCTTGCAATACCTGCTGATGCCGTTGGTGGCGGTTTCACGTCAAGGATAGTTTTCGTATACCAATACAGATCGGATAAAGTAATTGCGTTTCCAAAGTTAACAGATGAACAAAAAGTAGCTAAAGAGAATTTAATTCATGACTTATCATTAATCAGAAGGTTAAGAGGTGTGTTTAAGTTTAGCCCTGTAGCTCATGCTTGGTATGTAAAATGGTATAAGGGACATAGAATAGCCCTTATGAATAGTGTGGTTACAGATGGAGAACTTGTTATTAGAAAGGAGGGTATGTTGTTGAAGCTAGCAATGTGTTTTTCAGTGGCGGAGAATGACCATTTGATAATAGAACAACGACATCTTGAAATGGCACACGATGCATTAGAAGAAACAGAAGAGTTTATGCCTGAAACACTACGTATATTATCATCAACACCTATGGGCATGGACGCCACTAAAGTGTTAACTATTATTCGGAGATATAAAAGAGGCTGTAGACATGCAGAACTACAAAGAAGAGTTTATCATTCAATAGACTCAGACCGTTTGAAGTCTATTATTGCAACACTAGCTTCAGCACAAATAATAGAAATAAGAAGTAATTTATTAAAAGGAAGTGTATCGTATCATTATATTCCACCAAAGAAAGGAGTTCACATAGCTGATGAGTTTAAAGAACCTGAATAAACAAAACATACTTAATGATTATTTAGCAACTTCGCAGGTATTACCTCCGAAGGAGTTTAACCAAGAGGAACTACTTAATATAATTTTTGAGCAGATGGCATATGAAATTGCAGATGCTATAATAAAACGTAAGAAAGAGTTGCCTAAAGAAGAGTGTTTATTTGTGTTAACTTGTAAAATATATAAGTTTGCTGATTATAAGAAAGCCCATCCAAAGGTGTTTAAAATTTGTGATGCAGAAACTCTTGCACAAGTTCTTGCCCATATATAAACATACAAAAAGTTTAAATTAAAAAGGAGGGAACTACAAATCACTAGTAGCTCCCTCCTCCGCACCTCCAAAAGAAAGGAGAACTAAAGAATAGAGGTGCTTAAATCCACTTCCATTCTTGTAACTTATCAAACGTACCATTAGCTTTTATCCCTACATCTCTACGATATTGCATATCTTCTATCGACAAGTTTCTTATAGTTCTATAAACTCTTCTTCTACACTCTTGAATAGAACATCCCCGAGCAGTAACAGTGGCAACCACGCCATTACCAACTGTACTGACCACTACCTCATGTGCATCTTTTACTGCATCTTGTAACCATAAATGGTTTTCATTCTCAGGGCAAAAACCATTTAAGGTACTTACTTTACTCTTAACATGAGTATAAGGAAATGGAGGAATAGATATTTTAACTGCCATTGTGCAAGCACTTGGGAAGTTAAACTCCTTCTTTTCTCCTGTTGCTATTCCATGCAACGCTCTTCCTAATTCTTCCTGCACGCCTTCAAAGAAAGCGTATAATAAGTCATACTTAAAGTAAGGAACTAGCCTTACTACTTTATAACTATCTTTCTCTAAGCGACATTCTATAGTCATAAACCCACAGTAATTTACCCTTCGTAGAAGAGCTTTCAAAGGTATTACTACTTCTTTAAAGACTTTAGGAAAACCTTTACTTGCGTATAAGGTACACCCCATAGAGTCTACAGTTTTCCCTAATGCTCCTTCCATAAACTTAGTTTCATTTATAGACGCTACTACAGGGAACGTAAAATCCATTCCATTAAACCAACAACTTATATCTACGTTAGGTGCTACATCTCCTACTTCTAAATCACACATTATAAGAACAGCTTTATTGTACTTCTCGTCTTTCAAATTGACGTTAAACTTAGAATCCCCTACACAAAAACCATACTCTTTATAAGCTGTTAAGGGGTTATCCGTTACCACAATAGGTCGATATTGACTAGCACCATTAACCTCTACGTCATGATTCTCTTTTCTAACTCTACTCGCAATGGGCTTTAACTTATCACCCATAAATACAAATTTCATATCATTACTCCTTTCGTTTAAATACTTTTAATCCTCCCGTTACAGGCTTGGGAAGTCCTTTCTCTAATGAGTAAGCACTCCATATAAGCCTTCTCCAATCATCAGTATCCCCAGCCATTAACGCTTGCATACCTTTCCATGTTCTGGCAAACTGGTTGTAAGGTATGCCACTAATTTCCGCCAACCCTTTAAGTCCATACTTGCCTTTTGTAGCCCATGTTTTAGATGTAGCTGCTTTAACTAAATCTGGTGCAAATTGTAAGGGTGGTATTCCATAATCACTATAACCTTTAATCATACTATTTATAATACCTCCAGCAAAGAACAAACCAGACATTGGAAATGATATTATATCTTCTGCAATTTGTTTTTTATTTCTAGGTAGCCCACCTCTTGCTATCATCCCTAATAACATTGCAGGTAGTACGTATGCAAATAATGTTTTTTGTGCCGCCTCCATAGGTGTAATCTTTCCAGCTCTAGTTTTACCTATAATGTCATGTGCAAAGTAATTATAATTATTATTTATTTGGTTTTGAAACATGGTAAACATCTTTAACCAAGATGAACTTCTGTGCCATGCAGGTAAATCTTTAACAGTTGCCATAGGTTGTGTCCTACGAACAGCTAGGTCTGCTTCCATCATTGCAGCCTTCTCTAAATCTTGTGTAGGTATTAACTCTCCATCAAGAGTTTTCCCTGTCATTTGCACTTTATCATAAGCAGCCTTCCATGTTGTTAGCACTGTATTTTTATCCATAAAGATTGCCATAGTCATAGCTTTATCACGTATAGTTTTTCTTCCTGTAAGTTGTTTTGGAGCTTTAGGTTTACCTAACAATTCTGGTAAACTAACTTCAGTTTCAGTCATAAACCTTTCAAACTGCCCCTGTCTATATTTAGCTAGCTTAGAACGTTCATAAACAAATGCTTCTAATCCCTTAGGGTTAAGTCCAAACTGACGTATAGCACTAAGTACATGTGGCAAACCTATTTCTGCAGTTGCTTGAAATATAGATAAGGGTTGTCGCATTGCTGTTAGTATATTAAACCCTAACATTGCTGTGCCTGCATTTGTTCGTAGGAAACCCATAGCCTTATTGGCTACTTCATCAGCACCCGCTGGTTTTGTACCTGCAACAGCATCGTAATATGATTTAATGTTCTTGTAAAAAGTTGGTCCTTTTTTAGCTGTAACAGCCTCTCTCCATTTGGGGTTATTCATAACCTCTTTAAACTCTTTTAAGGGTAATGCAAAGTTAACATAATGTTGCATTCTATTTATGTTATACATATGATTACCTATTGCATCTAATTTGATAGGTTGTGTTGCACCATCTTGTCGAGCTTTAGTAAACCCTTTTTCTACATACCCGTCTATATGATATCTATCAAACAACTCTTGTGCATAATTATCTTTTTCAAAATCTATAAACTCCTTCTGCACCATGATAGGAGAATAGTAAAGTTCTTTAGGAAGTATCTTTCCTGTATCTTTAAAGTAAATATCAGCTACAATTGGATACCATCTTTCATATTCTTTTATCTGCCAGTCTACAAGACCTTTCATTTGAGGGTCAGCTTCTACCTCCGCTTTTATTTCAGCCAAGTCTGCTTTAGTAAACCCCATTCCGTTTAAAGCTTTTGATTTTGTTAAATGTTTTATAGCCTTTGGGTTCTGCATATTCTTATACACTTCTACCAGCTCATTTTTTGATAACATCCATTGTGTTCCCACATGTTTTCTATCTACATAGAACCTATCAATGTTTGGCATAAAACCTAGTTTAGTAATACCAGCTTTAAAAGCTTCTGTATCATTTGTTATTCCTTCTATCTTATCATTGGCAGCTTTATTGACTGTTGTATATCCAACTTTAGTATTAGGTCCTTGTCTATAACCATCAAGCTCCTCAAACATTCTTTCTGCTCTCATATTACCTAAGTGCATCACTCCCCAAGCATATCCTATTTGTTCCCATACATTCTTACGTTCACTAGCAACACGTGGTAACTGTTCAGTAGATAACTTCCTACCTTTGTTAATAGGGTCTAGTAATGTCCCCATCTTTGCATCTGCTACAGCCTTCTTTGATAATGCAAGTTTCTTATTAGACTCGGTTTTTGTTAATAGTATTCCAGGTTGTTCTCCAGCTGTTATCTTTCTGGGTTTAAGTTTGGATGGAACAAGTGCAGTCTCTTCAGGTCCACCAACAAAAGCTCTTCCAGATGTTGGACTTATTTTAGGAGCTTCTCCTTTTACTTTAGCAATTA
>Ga0210003_1001582_pt1 | contig 19917 bp, 22 predicted proteins | sample LantaG_FD_182804 | JGI IMG/M metagenome (GOLD analysis project Ga0210003, IMG submission 182804) | Deep subsurface microbial communities from Baltic Sea to uncover new lineages of life (NeLLi) - Landsort_02402 metaG (SPAdes) (version 2) | ecosystem: Environmental > Aquatic > Marine > Oceanic >... | reverse complement strand
CCCCGTACGTGGTTGAGTTGTAAAATTAGAGATATCCGGAGTGGATTAAATTGTTGCTTTAATTTTCTTCTCCTCTCCTCTTCTCCTTGCGATAGGTGAAAAATATATAAATAAAAATGTTTCTTTTCTTTTAACTTTTTATTTATATATGTTTTTACTTATCGCCAACCATAAGGAATCTAAAAGATATAGTCACCGAAAAGGGAGATAAAAAATTCCCGCTATTATCCTTTCATTTATTTTTTTATCTCTCTTTTGCGGGGTGAGGACTAAATTACGATAGATTAAAATAAATTTAAATTAAATATGAAATATAAAATATTAGAGAATGTCGTTATGGCAACTAATGAGAGAAATAGAGAGAGAAAGAGTGGGTCCTATAATTTATATACATACTATTATTTTCGAAAATCCTCTTTTTGGTACATCAGGGATCTTAACCCGGGAGAGAGAAATAGAGAGAAAAAGAAATAAAATAAATTATAATTAAATTGAGCACCCCCTTTTTAGTGTATTAGTCGCCCTTCCCCCTCTAAAACACTTGTAAAATATAGAAATTACCCCTGTAAAATTACAGGGGTCTTCGTAATTTTTTACTTAAAGAAACTTTTTCCCCTTAAGCTATTCATTGTATTATTTACGATACGCCAATCCATATTAGCTTCTTTTGCTATTCTGTTAGCTGAAGGACTTTCACCATTATAAACAGTTACTAAAAGGCAAGCTATCCCCCGTTGAGCGCTGCTTAACTTCGGCAAAATTCTAATATTTTTAATCAAAATATTACTATCTTTTAATTCACCATCTTTGAACCTATATTCGCAAACCTCGCATTTTATATAAGCAAGTCTATCTGTAATACCAACACATCCATAATTATAAGAAGCTTTCCGATAGACTTTTTTTAATTCTATTTTATTTAAAGGTTTTGATAGTGATCTATTTTTTTTAATAACTAACTTTTTTGCATATTCTTCCGTATTCTTATTTTGGAGTAATAGATTATAGAGAATAAATAGGCTATTGTTTCTCTCTCCTTCCTGTAAACCCCTACTTAATATCTGGCGTATGCAGTCCACCTTTTGACCGTGATATTTTGGTATTTTAAAAGTTTTGTGCTTTCTACGCATACGGTACGGACTTCCTTCTAAAATGAAAAAAGATGCTAGAAAAATATATAATGCTATAGGTATTAAGAGATCAATAACCCCATATATTATAGAAAAATGTAAAATGTAGTACCTTGGGAATTTTAAGAATCCAGTATTCATGCTGGTTTCAGCGATTTATGTGCGGAAGTCGGGAAGATTTAACCTTTTAGCTACTTCTTTTAAAGTTAACATTTTATTACTTCCCTCTCTTGATTACATTATTTATTTACAAGGTATCACGATGATTTATATTTGCCAATGCCTATTTACAATTAATTACTTTTGTTACCGAAAAAGTTAAACCTGCGCCCAACTTATGTAAGCTTGATAAGGATCGCTTTTCTAATTTCTAAATAAAAAAAGAGGGTATTTCTACCCCTAATATTTTCCAGTATATTCCAGTATATTTTTTCTTCTTATTTTCTTAAGGAGCTTATAATATAAAGGTTATAGGAAAAGCAGACTATTTTATTTTTAGCGAAATACTCTAACCTAAAATATCAACCTTTTGTAACAATTAAATATCAACTTCTATCAACTTCCTGGTCATTCTGAAAACCTACTTTTTTTGTTGACTTTGTGTTGCTGGAATTAACCGCACCTGCATATATAGAAGTTAGCCTGCTTTTTAGTGTCTTTAAAATGAAATTATTAAAACATATAAATATAAAGGTAATGAGTACTAGTGAAGCTTAAGATGTAAGAAAAGCGATGATAGTTATTATTTAATTTTTAAAGAGGGAGTTTTTACACAGCCTATTTATCCTTCTTTTTTAAGAATATATTTTTATAGTTTTCTTTATCTATACATTTTTTAATTCTTTACCTGCTGTCCATCCACCATCTACTAAAAGAATCGCACCAGTAATAAAATCTGAAGCTGGCGAGGCTAAAAATACTACAGCTGCCCCTATTTCCATTGGATCTGCTAAACGTCTTAATGGAATATTATTAATAATTTCATTATATTTATCTTTATTTTTAAAGATATGACTCGCCATTTCTGTTTTAGTGAAAGTAGGTGCTATAGAATTCACATTAATCCCATATCTTCCCCATTCCATCGCTAATACTTGAGTTAATCCAGATATGCCAGCTTTGCTTGCATTATAGGACGCATTTTCTAAAAGACCAGTTATACTATTCATGGAGGAAATATTTATAATTTTACCTTTTTTTTGTTTTATCATATATTTTGCAACTTCTTTAGTAATAAAAAATAAACCTTTTAAATTAACATCGAATGTATCATCCCAAGTTTTTTCACTCACCTCTAAAGCAGGTTCACGAAAAGTGACTCCTGCATTATTTATTAATATATCAATTTTGCCAAATTTATTAATAATCGCTTTTATTATCTCTGGAATTCGTGAAAATTCTGTAATATCAAATTTTAAAGCTATTGCTTCGGAACCTAACATTTCGATTTCTTTTTTTACCTTCTCTAGCATTTTCAAGTCTCTAGCAGCAATCACAATATTTGCACCCGCATTAGCCAAAGCAAGAGCGCAAGCTCTACCGATTCCTTTGCTGCCCCCAGTAACGAAAGCAACTTTGTTATCAACTCTAAAATTAAGAAATATTGTATTTTTGATCATGATCCCCTCCATATAAAAATAGAAAAATATTTATTTCTAAATTTTTTTTAATTTTATTTACTGTCCCTTTCTCTTTTTTAAAATCTAATAAACCAATTTTTCTTTTTAATTTGTCTAAAATGGTAATCGAAATATTAAATTTGATATCTTGCTTTAAAAACAAAGCTTCAGCTCCATTTTCAGGAATTAGGCCTATCCCAAATCTGATAGCGTCCTATGGCGAATTAAATTTCACTTTATCCCCATCAAGATAAATATTGCCTGAAATTTTAGCTTTCCGTGAAAAAGAAGAAAATATAAACTTAGATATTTCAGTTTTTCCTGCACCAAGAGGACCTATCACCCCCACTATCTCTCCTTTTCTAACTTTTAGGTTAATATTTTTAAGTTCACGACAGCTATCCCCGATAAACTCCTTATAATTTACATCTTCTAGTCTTATCTTTTCCTCGCCGATATTCCTCTTACGTTTTGGATATTTTTCTTTAAATTCTTTCCCAACTATTAAAATTGCTAATTCTTGCATAGACATATCCCTTGTATTTAAATCGAAACTCACTACTTTTCCATCTCGTAAAACCGTAATCTTCTCGGTAATTTCTTTTATTTCTTCTAATTTATGTGATATAAAAATGATATCTAATTCTTTATCTTTTAATTTACGCAATACTTCAAATAATATATTTATATCCCTTTCTGTTAAAGATGATGTGGGTTCATCTAAAATCAAATTTTACAATCAGAAACTATCGCTCGTGCTATTGCTACTAATTGTTGTTCCGCCATACTTAAGTCTCTTAGTTTTGCATGAGAGCTTATTTTAATATTTAAAGAATCTAATTTTTTTGTGTAAAATTGTATAATGATTTCCAATCCAAAAAACAATTTTTCTTTGGAAAATCAGGAAACGCTATATTTTCAGCCACAGTTAATTTAGTTAGTAGTTCTAACTCTTGATAAATAATATGAATACCTTTTGTTTTTGCATATTTAGGGCTTAAAATTTTTCCCTCAGTCCCATTAAGATATATTTTCCCCATATCTGGCTGTAAAGCACTAACTAAAATTTTCATTAAAGTTGATTTCCCAGCTCCGTTTTCCCCTAATATACCAGTAATTAACCCTCTTTTTAAATTAAAACTAACTCTATCCAAAGCTCTAGTCCCTGGGGAAGTTTTAGTAATGTCTTGCATAGTTAGTAAATTTGGCATAATCTTATAATCCCCGTTAGTCATTAAATCATGTTATGCTTTGCTTTTTTCATTAGACTAACACAATTTTTGACCTCTCATTTTTAATCTATTTTATTTTACAGACAACCCACCATCAGTAACGATATTTTGTCCCGTTATATAACTAGAGTCTTCGCTACTCAGAAAAACCGCTACTTTCGCTATCTCAAGGGGCGTAGCATTTCTCCCCAATGGAGTATCTTTTATAAAAGTATCTTTTAGAGGACTCATTGAAGTTTCAACAATACTAGGATTAATTGCGTTAATTCTTATATTATATTCTCCATATTCGGCTGCTAAAGCACGTGTAAGATTAGAAACTCCGGCTTTAGAAACACAGTAAATAGACTCATATTTTCGGCCAAATAATCCTGCCAAAGAGGAAATATTAACTATACAACCTCCTTTATTTTGTTTTATCATTTGCTTAATTAATATTTGTGAAGTAAAAAAAAGTCCTTTCATATTTACATCCATAATTTTATCATATTCTTCTTCGTCCACCTCGTCAAAAGGTTTCCTAATATATACACCAGCGCAATTAACTAAAATATTTATTTCCGAAAATTTTTCAACAGTTCTTTTTATTAAATTTTCTACATCCATTTTTGATGTAACATCAGTTTTTATGAACAAACAATCTCCTTTATTATCCTTGATTATTTTAGATGTAATTTCTCCTCCTTCTTTTGGATGTTCATTAATATCAGCAATAACCACCTTTGCTCCTTCAGCAGCGAATTCAATGGCGGTAGCTCTTCCTATTCCTGAACTACCCCCGGTAATAATAGCTACCTTATCTTTTAGTTTATCTGCTCTATATAACAATTTAATCTTCCTCCTTTTTTTTAATTTTATTAATTATATCTTTACAGCCTAATAAGTTCCAAGATAAGGACATCATGCACATAAAATAGATGAGCAAAGAAATACCTTTTTTGGATTTCCTTTTTAATATTATCTCTTTCTTGATTCTCTTTAACTTGCAATCCTATCGCTTTGCTTATTCCTTTTGCTACACAATTAACATTTGGTTCCCCATAGGGATTCAAAATTTGTTTCCTTTCTTTTCCAAAAATTTCAATCTCAGTAAAAGTATCTTGGACAAAAGAACGTACTTATCTTTCTATTTACTGGATCGCCTTCTTCTTTTGAAGTTATTTTAAAACCCGGAACCTGCGTCTGAAATATTTACGCAGATTTTTTGCTAAATTCATCTAAAATCCTCATAAATTTCATGATGAATCTGCGAATCTAAATTCAAATTCTGCCATTTTTTTCACCGCCTTTCAAGGAAAAGTCTTATCCAATGCAAGATAAGCCTGAAAGGAAGAGTCATGCTGCTAATATTTTATCAAATAATTTATCTCTTTCAAACTGCACCTTTTTAGCCATCTTATTATCTGTGTATCTTTTTGCTTTTTTATCTAACATTTCAGGTTAAGCCTGTTTTCTTAAAGACTCACGCAGATTCTCGATAACCATTTATTTTCGCTATTTAGTTTTCAAAAAACATAAAGAACATATAGAGTTAAATTGCTGCTTAAGGCAAAATGCTGTATTAAATAGTTAGTTTTTGAGAGATAATTATATTACTTGATTTTGGGGAAAACCAGTGAAGCACTACCCCAGCAGGAGCTGGGGGAGTGCTTTTGGCTACAAGCGAAAAACGAGCTTGAGCCCTTCGGGCTGCCGCTACACCTCCAGACAGGAGTCTGGAGTTTTATGCGGCTTAATAAATATTAATATTGATTATTATAATAATCAATAAGTTCTAGTGTTACTGAAAGACTTGTACGTTTCATTGATTCAACTGTATAACCTGCATTATGAGGAGTGCATAAAACATTTTTAAGCTTTAACATTTCCCAATTCTTTTTAACTGGTTGGTTCACAAAAACATCTAAAACTGCTCCTCCTATTTTATTTTCTTTTAAAGCATTAAAAAGGGCTTCTTCGTTAACAATACCTCCTCTGGCCATGTTAAGTAAATATGCACTTGATTTCATTCTATTAATTTCCTTGGTACCAATTAAATTGGTTGTAGATTTTATTAAAGGTATATGTATTGTTAAAACATCTGATTTTTCTAACAACTTATCTAAACTCAGGAATTTTGCTTTAATGTTTTTTTCATTTTTTATGACATCATAATAATATATACTCATACCAAATCCACTACCAATAAGTGCTACATGTTGACCAATACGTCCCATTCCAATAATACCCAAAGCTTTACCATAAAGTTCCGTACCAATAAATTTAGAGCCTTCCCATTTTCCTTGTAATAAAGATATTCTTGATTCGCATACTTTTCTAATTAAAGATAATAAGCAAGCAAAAACATGTTCCGCGACTGCAATAGCATTTGTATGCGGTGCATTCAATATCGCTATTCCTTTTTTCTTAGCTAATTCAACATTAATATTATCAATTCCAACACCGTGCTTTACGATAACTTTTAAATTTTTTTGTTGATTTAATGTTTTTTCTCCAACAAAATCATTTCCCACAATGATAACATCGTAACCTTCTACAATATTAGCTAAATTTTCATCATCAAACGGACCCTTTTCCCAAGTTATTTGAAAATTGTTTTTTCTTAATAAATCCATTGGCTCTTGATCAATTTTTGAAAAAGAAGTTGAGGTTATCAATATTTTTTTAATATCAGACAATAGAATCACCTACTTTCAAAATATAAAAATAAATTAACTAAATGATTATCTCCCAAAAACTAAGGTTTAAAATAACAAATTTTATTTAAACAGCAAATTTAACTCTATATGTTCTTTGAAAACTAAATAGTAAAAATAAATGATTATATAAAAGAGTAGAAAGGTTAGTTTTAGGCTCCTTTATCAAGACTTTTATCAATCTCTTACGGTTTATAGCCGATATCTTAAACCCTAAGTAGACCTTTACCCGTACTAATCCCCTTACCGGCAGATGATCTATCTTGTACCTCCTTCGAAGTACCGAGGAGATACCTTCTATCCCAGCTCTTTTCCTAGCTAACTCTTGATACTCGGAGGTTCCCATCTTGGCGATAAGTTGACAGCAGTGTAACCTTATTCTGCCGGCAATCTGTTCCGGGGACCAGTCTTCTTTGAACTTGGCTAACACATAAGCTCGTACCAGGGGATTCCTTAACCTTTTCCTTTGGACAGCCTGGCTTCTCCTTTCGTTGGCTCGATGAGCCAGATAACAATGATACTTTAGGGGAACTGTTGCGCTTCAGTTCCCGGGTAATTGTGCTTTTGTCTCGTTTTAGCTTTTTCCCTATGGTAGCGCAGCTTTCTCCTTTACGGCTGAGCACGTCAATTAGATCTCGTTCTCTTTGGCTTAACTGATTGTATTTTTTCGTGTCGTTCATGATAGCATATTCCTTTCTGCTACCTCAAGCGTTGCACTTCATTATTGAACTGGTGAAAAACAATAAAATTAAATTTAAAAATATCTTTTATTATTGTTTCTCAGATAAGTATAATTGATTGAAAAAATTAATATTTGATTTATATAGCATTTTATATAAAGTGTATTCTTCCTGGTATACTTTGCTATTACTTTCTATTGGGAAACTTTTATTTCCCAAAAAACCCATATTTTTACAGGCTTCTTTTATGTCTGAATAAATCTCAGCACCTACAACTGCTAACATAGCTGCTCCAAGACAAGTGGCATTTTCTTCTTCGACAATATATGTAGGAGTTTCAATCATATCAGTCACTATTTGCCTCCACAACTTGCTTTCTGCACCACCACCAGTTAATATTACTTTCTTAATTTCTAAACCTAACTCCTTATGAATATTAATCCTATCTTTAATGCTTAATGCAACACCTTCAAGAATAGAGCGAATGAAGTGTGCTTTGGTATGTTTTAAATTAATACCTGCAAATATTCCTCTAGCTTTAGGGTTAAAAATAGGGCTTCTTTCTCCAGATAAATAAGGCAAAAAAATTAGACCTTCACATCCAGGAGGAATTTCTTTTGCTAATTTATCAAGAATTTTATAAGTATCAGTTCTCTTTTTTCTTGCCTTTATTTTTTCAATCTCACAAAACTGATCCCTAAACCATTTTAATGAAATACCAGAACTATTAGCTCCAGCTATAGTCAAATAACTTCCTTTCGCAAGATAAGGATAACAGCCCATTCTCATCTCTTTATCAACAACAGGATAATTTAAACACATAGTTACATCAGAACAGGTACCAATGTTTACTACTAGGTCCCCTTCATCAATTGCGCCACATCCTAACGCGGCAATTGTTGTATCGGCTCCCCCAACTATTACTTTTGTCTTATTAGATAAACCTAATTGATCTGCTATTTTATTATCTACATTACCTAATACTTCTGTAGATTCTTTAATTTCAGGCATTATATTGCTTGAAATTTCAGCCGAATCAAAAATTTCTTCTTCCCATTTTAGAGATTTTAAATTCATTGCTTGCGTAGTTGCAGCGATAGAAAAATCTGTAGATAGTTGATTAGTTAATTTATAATTTATGTAATCTTTTGCTTGTAATACCTTGTAGGTTTTATTTGATATCTGGGGCATTGTTTTCTTAATCCACATAAGTTTATAAATATTGAATGTTGGGTCAGGTCTTCTTCCAGTTAATTCATACAATCTCTTTTTTCCTATCCGATTTTGTAAAAAATTACACTCATCTATAGATCTTCGATCCATCCATATAAGAGATCGGCAAAGCACATTCCCTTTTTTGTCAATCAAAACTGGTGAAGAAGTTAAGCTACTGGTACCTATAGCTAATATTTTTTCCTTATTTATTCTTGATTTTTTTATCACATTATAAATCCCTTTTTTGATAGCTAACCACCAATCATTTGGATCTTGTTCAGCCCATCCAGGCCGTTCACAAATTAAAGAATATTCATTATATTCGGAAACAATCAATTTTCCCTGAAAGTCATATATTGCTGTTTTAATTCCAGTTGTTCCGATGTCTAAAGCCATTACGTAGTCACTTTTCAATTAACATCACCCCTTATATTTTAAAGTTCAGGGGTGTAAGATTATAATTTTGCACCCCTGATTAAATTTTTTACAAATACCCTAAATTTATCAATCCTGATTCAATAGTTCTCATTTCCTCTTCTGTAGGCATCCTTAATGGCTTCTTAGCAAACCCTCCTTCTTTTCCCAATAATTTTAATACTTCTTTATAAGTAGATATATAGGGACCTTTCTTCATAATCATTCTAATTTTCACAGCATTATACTGAAGTTTTACTGCTTCTTCTAAACTTCCTTTCTTAAACTCATTAAACATATCAACATATATTTTTGGGAATAAAAGAGCCAGAGCAATTACAGCTCCTTGGGCACCCATTAAAAGTGCGCATACAGTATAATCATCGTCGCCAACTAAAAACACAAAATCTTTATCTACAGACATCTTAAATTTAATAAATTCCTTAATATCACCGCTACTGTCTTTCATCCCAATTATTTCAGCTATTTTAGCAAGTTTTGACAAAAGATTTGGGGTAATTTTATTGCCCGAACGTGAAGGATTATTGTAAATAAATAAGGGAAGTGAAGTAGCTTCACTAAGTGCTTTATAAAAATCATATAAAGCTATATCATCATGGGGATAGTAAAATGGCGGAACAGCAGCAATGGCATCAACTTCTGCAGATTCAGCATATTTTGCCTGTTGAATAGCTTGAGTTAAAGTGGTGGCACCTACCTGAGAAATGATAGTTACTCGGTTATTATTTATTTCTGCAAGAGTTTCAATATATACTTTATATTCTTCTGGAGACATCATAGGTCCTTCACCATAAGTTCCCCCGGCGAAAAATCCTTTAACATCCTCCTTTATTAAATAATTAATTTCGTTTTCGAATTGCTTTTTATTTAAACTTCCATCCTCATTAAAAGGAGTAGTAGGTGCTACAAAAATACCTTTATATTTTTCAATATTTCTCATAGTTTTTCTCCAAAATATATTTTTATTGTATAATATGATTGTAACCCAAAAAGCCCAAAATATAGTCTTCTTTAATATATAACAGCAAGATATGTTTCAGGCTTTTCGGGTAATAACATTTTACAATTTTAAAAGTTTCTTGGCATTTTCATAAAAGATAGCCTTTTTTGCATCCTCAGAAATATCACCATGTTTAATCTTTGCTACTTCAGCATATGCATTTAAAGCCATTGCATCAGTACCAAAAAGTACTTTTTCTTTTCCAGCTATTCTCACCACCTCACGTAAAGTTCTAACTTCGTTATAGAAGCCTGTTGTATCTAAATAAACATTTTGCATTTCTTTAGCTACAAAAGCAGCTTCGTAAAAGTCTTCAAACCCCATATGTCCCATTAAGATTGTAACATCTGGAAACATCTTTGCTAATTTTCCTACACGAGATGGGTTAGATAGGTCATCATTCCAGGTATGAAAAAGTACAGGAACATCATATTTTTGAATTCTTTCCATAACAGGATATACTATCGGGGAATCAGCTGCCCAATTATTTATAGTAGGGTGCATTTTTATCCCTTTCATGTTAAGATCATTAATGCATCTATCAACTTCATCTGCAACATCAGGGCTCCATCTAGGAGAAATCACTCCAAAACCAATAAATCTATCCGGATATTTTTTAACAATTTCACATACTTCATCATTCCCCGTAGGTGGATCGTATAAAATATTCAAAGAACTAATACATGCTTTTTCAACTTCTAAATCATCATACATTTTAATCATATCTTCTATGTTATCTGTCATTTTTTCCCAAGCCATCCATGACTTTCCAACATGAGCATGAATATCAATAATCATTATTTAATCACCTCCTTTCATTTTTTATTGTGTCCTTCACGAAATTTGAAAACCCATATCTACCAACGGTTTCCAAGGATACCTATTTTTAATCTGCCCTCCAGCTCCAAAACCCTTATATATAGCAGGTTTTAAAAGGTATTTTTTAGATTTTTTACCTTTTTTCTCCTCTTTTTAGAAAGGTGGAGGGCAAAAATATATTTTTTTAATTTCGTGAAAGCATTAAATTTTTACCTTTTTTTATTTCCCTTTTCTTCTTATCCTATCTAAGATTTCTTACTTTACTTTTTTACCTCCTCCCCTTAAAAGTAGTATTATTTAACATAATACCTTTAAGCCTTTTAGTCAAGCTGTTCTTACTCGAGCACTTATCTTTAAAAATTTGCGCTCTTTGCCCACTTTAAGTGATGTAGACCTTCACCTTTTTCTTTTAAAAAATCGTGATATACTGTTGGTCCAGTAATTGCTTGTATTTTTTCATGTCCTTGATGATAGCATATTCCTTTCTGCTACCTCAAGCGTTGCACTTCATTATTGAACTGGTGTAATAATATTTCTCGGTAAAAATAATTCTTGGTTTTACAAGGGGCCTAATCCCAATACACCTTCGTAATAATTGACTACTTTAGTTTTTCAAGCGTGTTTCTAACATTTCAATCCGGATATCATCTTCAATATTAACTCGCGAGTAATAGCTTTTTTTAGTTTTTAGCCAAAGCAGTTCAAATTCAACAGCTTTTAGTATACCCTCTTTAATGTTTTTATTAATTAATGAATTTTTAAATACCACTTTCATAGTTTCAAATTCATCTATTAAATTTTCCTCATTTAATTGTTTTAAAAATGGAATTGCCTCTGGTGAAATAGCACCTCCTAAACCAGTTTTGAAACCTTTTGCTTTTAGCTTTTTAAAAATATCGCGGCATATTTTAAGCATTTCTTTACTATTCGCGCTATTTCTATCAAGCCCCATTGAAGCAATAAAATCATTTCTACCGATTGTCATGATAGAAAGTAAATCTATTCCCCTCGTGCTTAAAATTTCATCAATATTTTTATAAGCAGTTATCGTTTCAATAATGGCTGAAAATTCCATATCTTTTCGATTATCTTCGGGAACAAATTTTTCTATGGCTTTTATATATTTAGACATTGCAAATGCTGTCTCTACCATAGGAGCAACTATTCCGCCAGCACCAATAGTTAAACAATTATAAATATCTGTTCCTGCTCCTACCCCCCCTATATTCATCATCAAGGTTAATCCAGCGGAACTTACAACATCTTTGAGGCGAGATAATTCAACCATTCTTGATGCTTCGGATTCAAACTCTGCCCTAATTTTTATCACATTATAATTTTCTTTTAAATCCTTCAACAATAAAGATAATTGCTTTTCTAATTTATTCATAAATATTTTTCCTCCTTAGCTCTAAAGCTTTTTTATAGAACCATTTTTCTTCAATAAACTTTTTCTCTAAAATAACATTTTAATAATATCATTCAAGTTCTTCTAAAAAAAATATTATCATTTAAATCATTTTCTTAATCTTATCAATATTTGAACCCAATTAAACTAAAGTAAATTTTTATCCATCTTAACCTTCGGGTTCCTTAAACAGATAACCCTTTCTTATCATATCTAATAAAACTGCTAACCATAATACTAAACCCTTAGCTACTAATACAAAAAATGGAGAAACTCGAGATAAAGTTAAAATATTACTCACAGTTTCTATAATTATAGCCCCTACGAGAGAGCCAAAAACTGTACCGACACCTCCAAAAAGGCTTGTTCCACCGATTACTACTGCCGAAATTACGTCTAATTCTAATCCATTACCTAAAGTTCCTACAACTGAAAATATGCGTGAAGTAAGAATTACAGCGACAGCTCCTCCGGTAATTCCAGAAATAACATATGCACTAAAAATTACCTTTTTCGTCTTTATACCAGATAACCGAGCCACTCTAGCATTATTCCCTACTGCAAATATATGTCTGCCAGATGCAGTAAATTTTAAGTGCAAATAAGCAACTAAAAAGAAAATTAAAAATATCACGATAGACATTGGTACTCCAATTAGCTTACCTGAACTAAAATATCTCCAAGATCTTGGAAGGCCAAACACTGTCTGCGCTTTGTAAATAAAATGGGACAAACCCCTAGTAATATTCATCATGGCTAATGTGGCAATAAAAGGAGGCATGCGTAACACTACCACGCTAAAGCCATTTACCATTCCAATAATTGCTCCCAATCCTAACATAGATAAAGCAACAAGATAGATATTAAGACCTAAGTCTTGTAGTAAGGTTGCTACTCCCACATAAGAACAAAAAATGACCACACCACCCACAGATAAATCAATTCCCCCAGTAATAATTACATAGGTCATTCCTATGCTGGCTGTAGCAATTATTGTCGTTCTAGTTAAAATATTCATCAAATTATTAATTGATAAAAAATGGGGTACAATTGGACCAGATATTAAAATTATCAAAATAAGAATTAAAACAATTAAATATTCAGAATTTTTTAACCTTTCCAAAAAATCATTTTTACTCTGATTAATCTTTTTTTTCATTAATAAATCCCTTCCTAGTAGTTCTAATTGTTTAATTTTAAGTAATTAGGCTAAGTTCTTGATGGGAATCCCCATAAAAAATTAGTCATTATAATCAATTCCTGTTATTAGTGATACAATTTCATTTTCTCTCGTATGTTTACTAATTTTTTCCCCCATTTTTTCCCCTCTTCTTAAAACAATAATTCTATCGGCAAGTCTAAATACACTTTTTAAATCATGAGAAATAATAATAACGGAAATATTGAACTGATCCCTAAATTTTTTAATTAAAATAGTTAATTTTTCCTGTTGTTCTATTCCGAGATTATTAAATGGCTCATCTAGAATAATTATTTTACCACCCCAATAAACTGCTCTTCCTACTTCAATGGACCTTTGTTGTCCTCCGGAAAGGTTATTCACTGGGGAATTTTGATTTTCAATTTGAATACCAACCTTATTTAATAAATTTTTAACCTCTTTTTTCATGCTCCTGGAATCTAACCACTTGAACATTTTTCCAAATATATTATTAATACATTTTTCCCTCCCTAAAAATAAATTGGCTGCAGGATCAAACTTTTTTATTAAACTTTGATCCTGGTAAACTGTCTCAATTCCGTATTTTTTTGCACTATCTATATCTCTTATATAAGCTTTTTCTCCATCAACATATATTTCTCCACTACTTGGACGAATAACTCCTGAAATAATTTTTATTAATGTAGATTTACCTGCTCCATTATTTCCAACAATGGCAACAATCTCTTTTTCAAAAATTTTTAAGCTAATATCATCATTAGCTTTTAAACCACCAAAATATTTAGTAATTCCTTTTAATTCTAGTATAATTTTATTTTCCATTTTTTTTACCTTATTTTTAATAATACATACCCATGGGCTTGCCCGTGGTTATCTATATTTCTAAAAAGAAACAAAGAATCCACTTGTATAGAATTTAGCTTTAAGAGGCCTCTAGAAGAGGCCAAATTCTTTCTGCTCATCCTCTTTCTTGTTGTCTTTCTCTATCTTCTTGGTATTTGATATACTTTCTGATCTTAATCTCATCAAGACCGATGGTGCCCATACAGTACCTCTGTTCCAAATGTGATTTCCCAGTAAAGCTTCTTTTTGAGCAGAGGAAAGCTTTTCAATATTTTTATGGCTCGTTTCCTTTGAGCATTCCCATGACCTCAGACAACGATAATCTGGGAGGTATAGAAAGCATAAGGTGGATATGTGTCTGGTTATCTTTGACATTCAATTCCAGGATCTCTATACTTTTTCGCTCACATAGCATCCTTATAGTTTGTTCTTCAAATTCACCCACTTCACCTTTTAGGATTCGGTATCTGCAACTTGGGACAGAAGGCGATACATTATTTACATTGATAGATGGTATGGGATAATTTCTTCCATTTATTCATACCTTATCACACCATATCAATCGCCCCATGGAAAACCATTTACCCATTACCACCTTCTAACTAAGAAGGTAGGTTTTCAAGATGAACTAAAAGAATAAATAGAAACCAAAATTGCATACGCTACCTAATTTTGTGAAAAATCTTTCTTTTAATTATCCTAATAGGCCAGAATCATAGGGCGACGATATTTGTATATATATGCTATCTATAAACTATAACGCCGCCCTATGCATTTCACAAAGCAACATGTGGTATGCTTCCTTCGCTGAGAAAACTACTCATAAATTTTTTCATCGCCAGGCCATTTATAATAATCAAAGACTTCTTGAGTTCTTGGCCATAATTCATCACGAGGAACTCCATAATTACCCCATAATGATGGCTCCTCTACATTTTCAGCAGTTATAGAAATTGGTCTAACTTCAACTATTCTATCTTCACCTTTGGGTAAATCAAGCCCTTGAGCAATCATTAAAGCTCCTTTAGCAACTACACAACTCATAGCATAGGGATTTTGTTCAACTGTAAAATCATGAACTCCTTCTCGAATCTTGTCCAAGGCAACTGGAGCTCCATCAACAGATGCAGTAATAATATGTTTCTCGTGACCAACTGGATATAATCTTCCTGCCTGTTCTAAAGCTTCCAAGATACCGGGAAGAAGAACATCGCCTTGAAGATAAATCCCCCATATATCTGGTGTTACAGTTAACATGTCAACCATAATAGAATAAGCTTCCTCAGTCTTCCAATCCGTATATTTAGAATCAACTAACTCAATATTTGGATGCTTTTCAATAATTGATCGAAATGATTTATCTCTTTGAATAACAATTAGTTGTCCTGCTGCACCCATAAATTGCACAATTTTAACTTTTTTCCCATTAGCTTTTTCTACAAGAAATTTAGCGGCTTCTTCACCCATAGCCCAATTTGGAGAACCACCTAAAAGATCTACAACTGGCTCTTGATCTTTTGTCATCATAGGATGATTCATTGCAAGTACTGGAATACCTTTTTCTTGCACTCTCATTGAGGCATCAAGTAATGCAAAATCATCAACTGGTTGGACAATAATAACTTCCTTGCCCATAGCAACAAAATCTTCAAGAATATTTACTTGTTTGTTCAAGTCTAAATCTGGATTAGCATAATCAACAATACATCCACTATTTTTAAGTAGCCATGAAGTGTATTCAGCTAACACAATTGAAAATTCACTATAAAGTTCTGAGGAGGTTATGCCTACTCTTAATGGAGTACCATCAGGTTTAATACCTGCCCCTTTTGTTTTTTCCAAAAAACTTTCATTAGCAGTTGCACTCGTAATCCCAATTAAGCTAACCATAGTAATAACCACAATTAATAAAATAACTTTCCTAAACATTGTTTTCCTCCTTAAATTTTTTTACATTTGAACTTTAAACTAAAATCCATATATTAAAAATTAATCCATAGGCATCATCTACTTTCTAACTTTTAGTTATTTGATTATAATCAGACTTAATTTCCATTTTCTTAATTATGTTCACTATTTCTCTACTTTTGGAAAAGCCAACCTCAATCTTACGAGGCATTTGAAAAATAAAATTCTTCATTATAAAAAACCTGCCTAAATAATATTCTTCTGTTATTTTAACCAAAGAACCAGCTAAAATTTTTAACTATTTTTTTAAAAAAATAAATTTCATTATCCCCTCTACAAATGATTTCTAACCCTAGAATTATTTTAATATCTTTATAGAGTTTGACTATCTCTTCATAAATTCTTTTAATATCATTGTTACTAAACTCTCCCTTACTTATTCCAAATTCGGGATGTTTATCTCCGTATAAAGCTGAACCTTTATCTTTAAGTATACAATTTGCCAAATGGATATGATTACAATAAGGGAATGTTTTTTTAATAGAATCAAGTGGTTCTTCATCTAACTGTCTTAGATGACTTGTGTCCATGGTTAAACCAAAATTTTTGTATTCTTCTCTTATCTCCCTTACCAGCTTTATCGCCAAATCCGTGTTTCCAATCAATGAAAAAGAATCAACTTTTGTGTCTCCGGGTTCTAAGGTAAGATTTAATTTGTAATCTTTGGCTGGGACATCTATATATTTTAAAAGTTCTTCAAGTGATTTTTTAAGATATTCATAAGCAATTTCATCTTCTTCATTATCCGGGGATCGTCCGCTATTTATCAATATACTGTATGAACGATAAAAATAGGCATCATCGATACATTTTTTCATTTCTTGAACTGATTCTTCTCTCAGCTCTTTATTCGGAGAAGATAAATTTAAATTTTTCTGTTTGGCAGCCATCGCTCCAAGGTAGATACTATTTATCTCATGACTATTCAAATATTCCTTAATTATCTTTTTATCATTTCCTTTATAATAAAACTCGATAGAATAAATATCATAATTCTTTAGAGTCTTTATTGCATTTAAAAAATGCTGTGTATTCTCCATTGAACTTGGGAAAAATGCCGGCAGTATAATAGATTTTTTAAACACTTTTTAGCTCCTTTATTTTCTATTCAACATTAATGATAAGTTTTCCACAATTTCCTTCTTTGGCCATTAAGATGGCTTTTTCTACTTCATCCAGGCTAAATTCATGAGTTAACACCTCTTCAATATTTAACTTTCCTGATTTAATTAAACTCTCCGTCTGGTACCAGCTGTTGAACATTTCTCTACCGGTAATACCGTAAACGGTTGCCTCCTTATAGATCACATTATTAACTAAATCCAGGGGTACCTCTTGAGGGTGAAGTCCGATGAGTGAAATCCGCCCTCCTTTTCCCAAAACATCAAATCCGGTCCTTGTACCTTGTACCGAACCGCTTAATTCTATCACGACATCAGCCCCTCTACCATCGGTTTTCTCCCTTATGATATTGGCTACATTATCTTTTTTAGGATTTAAGGTTACGATATTGTCTCCCATCTTGGCGGCCAATTTTAACCTATATTCATTTAAATCCACCACAAATATCTGGCTGGCTCCTGATATATTTGCAACATTTGCTGCAAATAGTCCTATAGGACCGGCACCGATGATGACCGTGGAAAGACCTGCAATCTTATCCCTTAAAACACCATGAACGGCAATGCCAAAGGGCTCGTAAATGGCTCCTATTTCCGGAGGGGTATCTGGATGCAACTTCCAGGCACAAATTTCTGGTATTTTTGCATATTCTGCAAAAACACCATCGGTATGCACTCCTAATATTTTCATATCCCGACATATATGTTGCTTTCCTGTTCTGCATAACATGCATTTACCACAGGGTATATGCGTTTCTCCGGCTACTAAATCACCGGTTTTAACTAAAGTTACATTTGACCCAACTTCGACCACTTCCCCACAAAATTCATGACCAATGATCATGGGGTTTTTTGCGTTTACATTTTCACACCAATTATTCCAAGCATATAAATGGATATCCGTACCGCAAATCGCTGCTTTTTTTACTTTTACCAATACTTCATTTTCTGAAATTTTAGGAATAGGCACATCTATTATTTTAATTCCTTTTTCTCGATTCGGTTTATACGCTGCTTTCATTTTTGGTCTCCTTTATAGAGATACACTTAATTCGCGAAATCTATAGCCATCTTAATTGCTTCTACCATACTTTCTTCGTTAGCTCTACCCTCACCCGCTTTTCCAAAAGCAACTCCGTGATCAACCGAAGTACGAATAATGGGTAATCCTACAGTAATATTTACTCCACTCATTGTTGACCACTTATTGGTTTCTTTATTATATTTAAATCCAATAATCTTCATAGGAATATGCCCTTGATCATGATACATAACTACTGCAATATCATATTGCCCGCCTATAGTCTTAGAAAAAATAGTATCCGGAGGAATCGGTCCCTCAACATCTATCCCCTCTTTTTTAGCTTGAATTATCGCGGGAATTATTTCTTCAATTTCCTCTTTACCAAAAAGCCCCCCTTCTCCGGCATGAGGATTTAATCCAGCTACTCCAATTTTTGGATTTTTAATTCCTAAATCTTTCAATGCTTTATCCGCCAAATGAACAACTGTTAAAATTCTTTCCTTCTTTACTAAATCACATGCCTGACGTAAAGAAACATGTGTGGAAACATGAATGACCCTTAAACTTTCATCTGTCAACATCATGGCATAATCTTTTGTTTTAGTACGCGTGGCAAATATCTCGGTATGACCAGCATAAGGTGAGCCAGCTGTTTTGATTGCTTCTTTATGAATAGGTCCGGTTACTACCGCATTTACTAAGCCCTCCATAGCTAAATCAATCCCCTTATAAATATAATCTAACGATGCTTGGCCTGCTTTAGCACTTACTTTTCCATAATTAAATTCATCTCGTGTGATATTATTTAAATCTATGAGATCGATGGTGCCAAATTCTCCCCTGATCCCTTTGGTATCTTTAATCACATTCAACTTTAAATTTGAATGAATAAATTTTATTGCATCATCTATCACAGATTTACTTCCAATAACCACTGGTTTTGATTTTCTATAAATCTCTTCATTGCCTAGCGCTTTTACTGCAATCTCTGCCCCAATACCTGCGGGATCTCCCATAGTAATACCAATAATTGGTCTTTTCATTGTAAAATATAATCTAGTCCACTATCAGTGAATAATGAACCCTTCCTCCATATCTTAATAGTTTTTTAATTTATTAATTAAATTATATAAAGTATCTTCTTTGCCGAATCCGCCCGCTTTGGTTATAATATTTAAAATATTATTTTCATAGTCAGCAGTAGATAAAGGAATACCCGGTAAAAGTTCATCTATAACGTTTAAATTGGATATGTCCATCTCTTTACAAACTCCTAAGGCTACATCTCCTCCGGTTAAAATTAAATTCCTTGCATCACTATTTTTTACTATTTTAGAAGTAAGTTTACCAAGAAAATTTTTAATTTCAATCTCTAGTTCTCTAAAACCAATATTGTATTTCAACATCAGCTTTTTATTTATTAATTTCTCTTCATTATAAATGGCATCAGTATGTATTACTAAATCGTGATTACCTTTTATAGCCTTAATACATTCAGCAGCATAATTATCTAAGATTCTGTCTTTATTAGAAAAAACCTGTTC
>Ga0210003_1001581_pt1 | contig 19921 bp, 20 predicted proteins | sample LantaG_FD_182804 | JGI IMG/M metagenome (GOLD analysis project Ga0210003, IMG submission 182804) | Deep subsurface microbial communities from Baltic Sea to uncover new lineages of life (NeLLi) - Landsort_02402 metaG (SPAdes) (version 2) | ecosystem: Environmental > Aquatic > Marine > Oceanic >... | reverse complement strand
CTTCCTTAGCTGCCCTGAAGGCCCAAGACGCCGCGGAGCTGATCCTGAAGCTGGAGCAGCAGAAGGAGAAGCAAGAACAGCAAGGAGGAGGAGGAGGAGGAGGAGGAGGAGGAGGAGGAGGAGGAGGAGCGGGAGGGAAGAAGAGCGAGGACGGAGAAGTAATGGTCGTCGGGAGCAGGTTTGAGAACGCTGCCGCCGACTTCGACGTCACCTCGCTGGCACCCACCCGAAAGCTCCTCTGGGGCGTGCCCGGCAAGTCGGCGGCCCTGGACGTCGCCGCCTCTTTGGGTTTGGACGCCGAGGTGATCGAGGCGGCCCGGAGGAAGCTGGCGGAGAACACGGGGCTGGCCGCGTTGGTCGAGGCCGGCGTCGTCGGCGGGAGCGCCTCTGCCTCATCGGGGCAGCAGCCTACTTCCTTGGACGCCGCCGCAGCAGACATAGAGACCACCAGGGCCGCCGCCGCCCGGGACAGGAGGCTGGCCGCGGAAGCCAGAGCGCAAGCGGCCGCGGCAAAGGCGCAAGCGGCGGAGCTGTCTGCCAGAGCCGAAGAGGCGTCGGCCGCCGCGGCGCTGGAGGCCGCCGCCGCCGTCGCCGGCGCCGTCCGCAGGGGCGAGCAGCTCCTGAAGGAGAGGGCGCGAGCCAGAGCTTCCGTGGAGCGCACCGAGGCCCGCGAGCGGGAGCAGCAGCGGGCAGCGGCCGAGGCGGTGGCAGCGGCCGAGGCGGCGGAGGCAGAAGCCGCTGCCTTACTGGCGGCACAAGGGCCGTGGAAGCCCCAGCTCGGAGAATCTGTTTTTATTCCTCGCCTGCGCTCTTCGGGGACCATCTCTTCCTTGCACGACGGAGGGAGGCAGCTCGGGGTCAGGCTGGGCGGCGGGGCCATGGCGATGACGACGAGGGTGGCTGTCGAAGAGGTCGAGCGCGTTGTGGAGGAGAGCGCGGCCGAGAAGGAGAGGAGGAAGAAGAGCGCGAAAAAAGGAGTGCCTTGGAAGAGGCTCTGAGATTGGAATTTCTTCTTCTTCTTCTACTCTCTCCAAAAATGAATCAGGGGGTTGAAAAAAAGACAAAGCGGGCGGGTGCGGGGAAAAAGTAACAATGTGAATTGAAAATTTGGAAACACTGCAAACAAAAACAAAAAAACAAAAAAAAACACTCGACTTTTTTCTTTCGTCGTTCTTTCTCTTTCTCTCTTTTTAACTTCCTCTTTTACCCTCTTTCTTTCCCTTTTTTCACCTCACGGGGACAATGTCGTCGATCTTCAGGATCATGCGCACGCACTCGGACGCCAGCCCGATGGCCGAGCGGGACACCAGCAGCGGCTGCACGACCCCGCGCTCCTTCATGTCGGCGACGCCGCCGGCCCTCACATCGATGCCCGCGTTCCTGTCGCCAGACTCCGAGCTCCCCTTGCCGTTCTTCTCCTCGGCGCTGGCCGCCGCGGCGTGCCTGGCCCGCAGCTCGGTCACCACGTCGATGGGGCACAGGCCCGCGTTCTCGGCGAGGGTATAGGGAACGGACTCCAACGCGTCGGCAAAGGCCCTGCCGCAGGCCGCCTCGGAGCCGGCGGCCCTCGACGCGCTCCAGCGGGCCAGCGCCGCCGCCGCGGCTGCTTCGGGGGCACCCCCGCCGGGGACCAGCGCCCTCCGCAGCACCAGGCACCGGACCACGCACAGAGCGTCGTGTAAAGATCGCGCCGCCTCGTCGAGCACCAAAGCATTCGAACCCCGGAGCAGAGCGCAGGCGGTCCTCCCAGGGTTGGCGACCCCCAAGACCCTGACCACGCGGCCTCCTCCGCCTCCCGGTAAGGCCACGTCCTCCACCAGTCGCGCGGAGCCCAGCTTGTCCTCCCTGAGGTGGTCGACGTGCGCGACGGGCCTGAGGCCCAGGGACTTCGAGATGATCTCGATGTCATCGCGCTCGACGTCGCGGACGACGAGGATCTTGGCTTTGGCCAAATAGTGCAGCGCGAGGTCGGTGGTGGCGTCGCGGAGGATCGACTTCTGGACCAGGAGGACGTTGACCCCCGCGGCGCGGATCTTCTTGACGAGACTGTTGATTTTTTTTGTATCCAAGGAAATGGAGGGGTGAGAATTGGAGGAAAGTTTTTCTTTCCATTCGATGCGCGATGAAAAAAACCCGAATTCGAAATAGAAAAACTCCCTCTCCTCCTCTCTTCTCACCCCAACACGTGGTTCCTCTCGTCGCGAAGCACCCTGTCCATCGCCGCGTAGTCGCTGACCACCACCGAGTTGTCCAGGTCCGTTTTCGGGGGGGACAGACAGAACTGGATCAGCGCGATCTTGGCGTTCTCGACCCTCGTCGGCCCCCCAGCCCCGCGCGCCGAGCGCTGGTCGAAGACCAGGCCGTCGACGAGCTCGGAGTCGTCGACGGTGCCACCGAGCTTGGCGACGACGCGGACGTCGCGGAGGTCGACGGCCTCGGGGCGGTCGGGGTCGACGACTGAAGAAAGTTTTTTTTTTTTTTTTTTTGGAAAAGGTCGAGTTTTTTTTCAGTTCTGTTTTGAAAAAGTTTCTTCTTCTTTCTTCTATTCTTTCTCCTTTCTCTCCCGCTCTCTCTATTATCCAAAACCTCCTCTCACCTTTCAGCACGCAGTCCACGGCCATCGGGGCCAGCAGCGCCGCGTGCTGCGACACCACTTTGCTCTGCAGCGACGTCGAGGCCGCCTTGGCGAGCTCGTCCCTGTCCCTCAGGTCCACCGGGATCGCCAGGGACTCCACGGCCTCGAGCGCGACCTCGGCGGCGCGCGCGAACCCGTCGGAGACCACGGTAGGGTGCATGCCGCGCTCCAGCAGCTTGAGGCACGCCGTCAAGAGGGCGCCGCAGATGACCGTGACCGAGGTCGTGCCGTCGCCCGCGGCGGCGTCCTGCGAGCGCGCCAGCTCGACGAGCATCTTCGCCGCGGGCTGCGTCACCGTCATCCGGTTGAGGATCGTGGCGCCGTCGTTGGTGATGACGACCTCGCCGTTGGGCTGGCAGACCTGGGGGAAAAGGTTGGGGAGTTTTGGAGTTGGATTTCGTTTTTTTTTTGAGGTTTTTGAGAAGAAAAAGAAAAGGAGGTCGGAAGGCGAGGCCGATCGTCTTCCGCTTGTTCTTCGCTCGCTCGCTCGATCAATCCCTCTCTCCATCTCCTCTTACCATCTTGTCCATCCCGCGCGGGCCCAGGCTCGTGCGCACGGCGTCTGCCACTGCCTTGGCGGCCTCGATGTTGGCGATTCGGACGTCGGACTTTCGGACATTGTCCCTGAGGTGAGGAGAGGAAGAGAGGAGAAGAAGAGAGAGATGAAGGTGAGCGATGCCCATGAAAAAAACGAGCAAGCCTTTTTGGCGAGATCGACGAGCGGGGCACCGCGCCGGATAGACGACAACGCCGTCTGACCGCCGCGGCGATGCCTCTGCGACGCGCAGAACGCAGAGAAAGAGGTAGAGAAACAAGAAGGGCCTCACTTGAACGTCTCGCCGCGTGGCGCGGCTGCAGGGGCGGCGGCGGGCGTCGCCATCGCAATCGATCAAAGGAGAGGAAGAAGAAAGGAAAAGAAAAAAAAGTGAGCCGGCAAACGTCCTCAGAAATCGGAAAAACTTCAATGCCCTTCGGCCCGGCGATGAGAGCTCTGCTGCTGCGCCCCTTCCTCCTCGCACACCAGCAGCAGCAGCTGCATCACTGTCGCGCGAACCTCGCCGCTGCTGCGAGGAACTGGTCCTCCTTTTCGTCCTCGGCGGCTGCTCTGCCGGAACAGGCGCGGATGATGATGAGGAAGAGCGACGACGAACAGAGAGACGCAATGCCAAACCCAAATTCGACCTCGACACCCTCGACCTCGACCTCAACGCCTCCCCCCCCACCGCCGCCCTCCTACCTCCACCGCACCGTCTTCCGCCGCCCCCTCAACCACCCGGCCATCGCCTTCTCCTCCCCTGGGGGGCGCCAGCTCTTCTCCCGGGCCCTGGCGGCCGGGACTGCTGACGGCTTCTTTCCGCTCATCGAACAGTTCTCGACGCAGGACGAGCCGGCGTACTGCGGCCTGGCGTCGCTGGCGATGGTGCTGAACGCGCTCAACGTCGACCCGCGGAGGCCGTGGAAGGTGAGAAGAGAGGGACTTACTTTTTGTCTCTTCGGAATGAGCGGAGAGAGAGGAGCAGAACGGTAAAACTCACGGAAGATTTTGACGAAAAAACCCGAAAATTGAAATTAAAAAAAAATCGAACAGGGCCCCTGGCGCTTCTACTCGGAGGCGCTCCTCGACTGCTGCATCCCCCTCTCCCGCGTCAAGGAGGAAGGGGTCTCCCTGCCGCAGGTGGCCTGCCTCGCGAGGTGCAACGGCGCCGTCGCCCGCGTCGTGAGACCCCCGCCGTTCGACGAGAGGGAGAAGAAGAAGGGTGAAGAAGAAAGCGCCGCCGGAACCGGAAACCTCGACCTCGACCTCGACGACGAAAGCGAAAAAAACGAAACCGAAGCCACGAGGGCTGCCCTCGCCGGTGCAGAGGCCCAGTTCCGCTCCGCGGTCCTCGAAGCCTGCCGCGGCGGCCCCGAGTCCATCGTGGCCTCCTACTCTCGAGCCCTGGTCTCGCAGACCGGGGAAGGGCACTTTTCTCCGATCGGCGCCTTCGACGAGACTTCTGATTCGGTTTTAGTGTTGGATGTTGCGAGGTTCAAGTACAGCCCTCACTGGCTGCCCCTGAGGTCCCTGGTCAGGGCGATGCGCGCTCCCGACAAGGCCACGGGCCTGCCTCGAGGGTGGCTGGGCGTGAGGGCGGCGCCGGCGCTGAGGAGCGTGCTTTTTACTTTGGAAGGAGGAGGAGGAGGCGGCGGAGGAGAGGGCGCGGCGGCGCGGTTTTTCGGAGAGACGACGCTCCCCGAACTTTTGGCCTCTTCTTCTTCTTCTTCTTCTTCTTCTTCTTCAAAAAATGATCTCGATGCTTCTTCTCTCGTGTCGAAGGCCGCAGCCGCTGCCCCGCTGGCTGCCGTGGCGGCCTTCGTGGGCCTCAGGGCGCCCTCTGCCGCAGCAGCGGCGGAGACGGCCGCCGCCGCCGCCGCAGCAGCAGCAGCGCTCGCTTCTTCCTCCTTGAACGAAGGAGGAGGAGCAGCGGCGGCAGCAGCGGCGGCGAAGGCGCAAGCTCCTCCCCACGCCTGCGGCTCCGAGACCGAAGCGGAGGAAGCGACGACAGCCTGCGCCATCCCTGACGCCGCCGCGGCCTTACTGGCGGAGCTCGAGGCCTGGCCGGCGCTGCGGGTGGTGCGGGAGGCGCTGGACAGGGCTCACCCCGGGAAGAAGAACAACGCTTCCGCCGTTGTTGCCGCCGCCGCTTCCGAAAGCAACGCCGCTTCCGGGGGCTGCTCCGCGCGCTCCTCTGCCGCCGCCTCCGTGGCCGGCCGCGCGGACGTCGCGCACGCTGCCGCGGTCGCCGCCCGAGAGAAGCAGGAGCTGGAGATCTACGGCTTGCTGCCGGAGCGGCTCGCGCTCTTCCTCGCCGCCGCCGCTCCGTCGGACGAGTCTTCTCCGACTTTGACTTCTCCTTCTTCGACTTCTCTTTCTCCTTGGCCCGCAGGGGCGAGGAAGCTCTTGACGCCCCCTAGCGGCTCCGTGCTCGCCGCCGAGGTGAGCTACCTCCGGGCGCAGTGGAAGGAGCTTCCGGCGCTGGACGCCGCGAGCGCCGCGAGCGCGAAGGCGGCCGGGAAAGGAGGGTGCGGGTGTGGGGTTTGAAAAGAAGAAGAAGAGGAAGAGAAGAGATGAAAATTGAAAACGAAAAAAAACTCGAAAAAAACACAAAGCTAGCTTTTTTTAGTCTTTCTCTTTTTCTCTCCCCTCCGTTTTTTATCTTTCCTTTGCCCGATCTTGAGGTTCGCGCGATGCTGAGGGCGAGCGGCGTGTCGCCTACGGGCGGCGCGAGGATCGCTGCTGGTAGCGGCAGCAGAAGAAGAGAGAGCGGAAGAGGAAGCGATGGCGTCGTCGGGCGATCGACAATGGCGGTTCCTTCGACCTCGACCTCCTCAGGCAACAACGGCGACGCCGGAAAGAAGAAGAAAACCGTGATCGGCCTGGGCTCCTGCGGCCTCGACTACCTCGCGCTCGTGGCTGCGTTCCCCAAACCGGACGACAAGCTCCGCACGGAGAAGATGGAGGTGATTTTTTTCCCGCTGAATTCTTTTCTTTTTTGTTCTTCTTCTCGTTTCTTCGAGACCCTTGAAGGAAAAGCTAAAAAAAAACCCGAAACACGAAAAAAAAATTTTCTTAAAAAAAACAGCTGCAAGGCGGCGGCAACTGCGCCAACGCCCTCACCGCCGCGGCCCGCCTGGGAAGCGTCCAACCTTTCATCGTCTCGCGCGTAGGAAACGACGGCGCGGCCGAGGCGATTTCTAAAGAATTGGAGCGCGACGGCGTTTCGACCCGCTTCCTCTCGCGGTGGCGGCCGAGAAAAAAGAGCTCTTCTTCCTCTTCTCCTCCCTCTTCCGAAACGGACGAAGAAAACGAAAACGCCGATTCTTTCATGCCCTCCCCTTCGACCTACATCATCGTCGACCGGAAGGGCGGGACCAGGACGTGCATCCACACGCCCGGGCCGGCGTTCGGGGCCGTAGACCTCGAAGAGATGATGACGACGACAAAGAAGAAAAAGACAAGCGACGGCGACGGCGACAAATCTTCTTCTCCGTCTTCTCCTTTTCCTTCCCTCTCCTCGGCGCTCGACGCCGCCTCCCTGGTCTTCTTCGACGGCAGGCTCGCCGAGGCAGCGCTCCCACTCGCAGAAGCAGCAAGGCAGCGCGGGGTTCCCGTGCTTGTCGAGGCGGAGAGGCCGCGGGAGGGGCTCGGGGAGCTGCTCGAGCGCGCGACCTTCGTGACCACCTCGGCGTCGTTCCCGGGTTTGGCCCTCTCTGGGGCCAGAGACACGCTCAGAGGGAGCTCTTCTGGAGAGAGCTCTCCTTCTTCTGCTTCTATTCCTCCCCACCCGGGGCCCGCAGCCGCTTGGCTGCTGGCATCGCTGCCCGAGAGCGTCCGGTGGGTCTCGACGACTCTGGGAAGCAAGGGCGCTATCCTGCTCGAGAGGAGGGAAAGAGACGAAGATCCCTCTTCTGATTCCGATTCTCCTGCTGCTGCTGCCGCCGAGGACGCTGCAGCTGCTGTCGACACCGCCCTGGAGCTCGCCAGAGAAGCCCAGGAGCGGCTATTAGAGATGGAGGCAGAAGGGGAAGGAGGAAAGAAAAAGAGCTTTGCCGCTCGCTCCTCGACGGGAGTCGCTGTCGGGCTCCCCGGGGTCGTGTCCTCTCGCAAAGTCCTCAGGCTCCCCAGAAAGGCCGCAAATGCTTCTTCTGCCTCCGATTCCGACACCATCTCCGTCACGCTCTACGCCTCGACCGCGGCCTCGCTGCCGGGGCCGGTGGTCGACTCGACGGGAGCCGGCGACGCCTTCAACGGAGCCCTCATCCACGCCCTCTCTTCTTCCGCTGAAAATTCAAATTCAAACTTGGAGAAGGCGCTCGCGCTCGCGTGTTCTGTGGCTGGGTGCAACTGCATGGGGCTGGGCGCGAGGGGCGGGCTGCCGAGCTCAAGGGAAAGCGTGAGCGGGGAGCTGCTGCTGTAAGAAAAAAGAAGAAAAAAGAAGAAAAGAAAAAAGGTGAAAAGGGTGGCAGTTTTTTTTCTTTCCTTTTTCGGTTTCATTTTTTTCAGGGAAAAAAAACCGCCGCTTGCTTCCTCTCTACTTCTCGCGTGTTTCTGTTCGCTCATAAAAGAGATGAAGAAGGGGCGGCGCCTCCCTTCCTGGCGGTGCCCCTGCCTGCGCGCTCCGCGGACGGGAGGTGGAACAGGAGGAGAGGAAGAAGAGGCTTCTTCTTCTTCTTCTTCTTCTCCTTCTCCTTCTCCGCTCTCGCTCTCGCTCTCTCCTGCCCGAAAGCAGCGACGTCGGTGGCAGCGGCAGCCTCCGTCACCCTCGTCTCCTCCTGTCCCTGGAGACGACGACAGCGGAAGCGCCTTCATGCCTCTCGCCTCGGCTGCGTCCGTCGCCGCTTCTGCTGCTGCGGCTTTCGCCCTCGCGGCGGAAGCGCGGGAGAAGGAGGAGAACAAGAAGAAGAAGAAGAGGGAGGAAGAAGAAGAGGAGGTGGAGAAAGGTTTGTCGCAGCCTCCTCCTCCTCCGACGGCGGCGGCGGCAACGACAACGACAACGACAACAACGCCTCCTCCTTCTTCTCCTTCGCGGCCTCATTCAGCGGCATCGGCGGCAGCTGCAGCGACTGCCCGCGCCGTTGCCTTAAAGTCCCGTCTGTCGCTCGCCGCCGCAGCTGCAGCCGGAGCCGCCGCGAGAAACAGCAACAACAACAGCAGCAACAGCAGCAGCAGCAGCAGCAGCAACAGAAACAGCAGCAACAGCACCTCGAGAGCGACGAAGACATACAGCTGGGGCTCCTTCCCGCAGAATGGAACGACGCCCCCGCAGGCCTTCACGGAGCCCAGCGCCCTGTGGGAAACGTTCGGAGGTTCCTCAAGCTCTTTTGCCGCTAGTCTGGCGCCGCTGCCGCTGCCGGCTCCTCCGCGGGCAAGGCAGACGAAAAACAACGCTCCTCTCCCTTCTCCTTCTCCTTCTCCTTCTCCTTCCCCTTCTTTTCCTCCTTCTTCTTTTTCTTCTTCCTCCTCCCCCGCTTCGTCGATCGCGCTGCTGCCGAACGCTGCCGTCGTCGTGGCCAGGAGGGACGGGACCCTGGTTCTAGAAGGGAGCGACGCAGGAGGAAGAGCTGCAGTCTCCTGCTGCTGCTTCGCCGCCGCCGTCGCTTCGAGCGGAGGCGGCGGAGGAGGAGGAGGTCGCTCTTCCCTTGTGAAAAGGCGGAGCAGCTGCTGCCGTTGTTGCCGCCGCTCTTCCTCTTCCTCCTCTTCTCCGCTAATCAGGGGACTCTTCCCCTTCGGGAAAGACTCCCTGCTCGTTCTCACGGCAGGCGGAGAGCTCCTGGAGTGGAGGGCGCCGCCGCCGCCATCGTCGTCGTCGTCGTCGCCGTCGCCGCTCTCGCTGCTCTTTGCTTCCGTCCCCACTCTCGTCTCTCCTCCGCCTCCTCTTCCCCGGCTCTCTTCGCGCCGCCGCCGCTTCGTCGCCGTGGCCGCGTCGAGGTACCACGCCCTCGCCGCGGACGAAGGGGGGAGCTGCTACTCCTGGGGCAGCGACGGCGGCGTCGGGAGGTTGGGGCTCTCGAATCCTCCTCCTCCCTCTCGTTCGAATCCTCCTCCTCCTCCTCCTTCGAATGCTGCTGCCTCCTCCTCCTCCTCCTCCTCCTCCTCGAGCCCTTCCTCTTTCGTGACCTCCCCCAGGAGAGTCGCCGGGGTGAGGGGAAGGACGATCGCCGTCGCCGCAGGGGAGTGGCACTCGGCTGCGGCCGCTGTCCCGGAGGGGGGCGGAGGGAGCGGCGGCGGTGACGGCGACGGAGGAGGGGGAGAAGAAGGCGGTGGAGGAGAAGGCGACGGCGACGAGGACGAGGACGAGGACGAGAGCAGGAGCGGTAGCGGAGGCGAGACGGGAAAGACAAAAACAGGCTCCTCCTCCGCTCTCCTCTGGACCTGGGGCTGCGGCTTCAGGGACCGGCCCCGCGGAGGAGGCGGAGGAGGAGGAGCAAGGGCGAAAGGTGCGGAGGAAAAGCGGCAAGCGCCGGCGGCGACATCGTCAGTAGTTGCTGCTTGCCTCGGCCGCGGCTCAGGCGCCTCTCCTTCTCCTCCTTCATATTCTGTTCCCTTTTGCGTCGGCCTCCTGGGAGGCGAGAGCGGCGTCACGGCCCTGGTGGCGACGAACACGGCGACCCTGGCCCTGGACGAGGAGGGGAGAGCGTGGCAGTGCGGGGAAGCCACCGGGAGGAAGCGGCAGCAGCAGCAGCAGCAGCAGCAGCAGCAGCGGAAGGCGTCGGCGGCGTCGGCGGCGGTCGTTTCCGCTGTTGCTGCTTCCGCCGCCGCTGCCGCCGCTGCCGCCGCCTCTTCCCTCCCTTCTCCTCCGGCGTGGGAGGGCTCCTCGGTCCCGGAGCTCGTCGGCGGAGCCCTCCGAGGCAGGAGAGTGCTGAGGATAGCAGCGGGGGAGGCCCACTTTGCTGTCGTCGCCGTCGAGGGGGAGAGCGGCGGGAGCGGAAGCGGGAGCGGGAGCGGGAGCGGGAGCGGGAGCGGGAGCGGGAGCGGGAGCGGGAGCGGGAGCGGGAGCGGGAGCGGGAGCGGGAGCGGGAGCGGGAGCGGGAGCGGGAGCGGGAGCGGGAGCGGGAGCGGGAGCGGGAGCGGGAGCGGGAGCTGGAGCGGCGGGAGGCAGCGGCTGTTTGCCTGGGGGGGTTTTTCTTCCTCCTCCTCCTCGAGTTCTTCCTCCTCGGCCTCTCTCCTCTCCCCTCGGGGTCGGAGCCTCGCCGCGACGGCGTTCCCCACGGAGCTGCCGTTTTCTGCAGCCTCTGACGCCGACGGAGATCCGCAGCGAGAGGGGGGGGGCCGAGAAGGGGAGGAAGCGGCGGCGGAGACTTCTCCTGCTGCCGCCGCCGTCGTCGGCTTCGCCTGCGGCCCGTCGGGAGCGACGACCGCGCTCGTCGAGGTCGAAGAGACCTCGTCTTCTTCTCCTTCTCCTTCCCTTCCTCTTCTTCAAGATAGCGACGAGCCCACCTCTCCTTCCTCTCCTTCCTCCTCCTACTACAGCATCGTTGCGAGGTGGTGGCGGCCCAGGAGGGATCCCCCGCTTTTCTCGCCGTCGCGGGCGAGGGCGGCAGCTCTTCCCGTCTCCGCGACTGCCGCGACTTCGAGCGGCGTGAGCGGCGTCGGCGCCGGCGCCGACGCCGGCGCCGGCGGCCCGCCGCTCTCGTCGCAGCGCTCGCTCAGCGACGGCGGGGGAGAGAGCCTCGCCGCGGTCGCCGCCGCCGCCGCCGCCGCCGCTTCCGCTACCGTGATGCTTCCGGTAGAGAGTACCGCCGCCAGCAGCAGCAGCAGCAGCAGCAGCAGGCGGAATTCGTACTACGGGGGCAGGAAGCGGCGGAGCTCGGCTCCTGGAGAGGCATGGTAAAGGGGAGAGAAAATGTTTTTTTTTAAAAAAAAAAAGAGAGAAAAACTCGTCTTAGAAAAATTTTCGAAACAGATTTGTTGTTTCTTTTTCGTCATCCTTCTTTTCCATCGCGCTCTCTTCTTGTCTCCTAGTTTCCCGCGTTTCTCCCCCCCCCTTGAATCACAGATCCATAGAGAGCGAGAGGTCATGCCGCGAAGCGGGAGCTGGAGAAGCAGGAGCAACAGGGCGGCGGAGCACATTGCCGATGCGAACGGCGGCGACGCTGACGCCGCCGTCGCAACCTCCCTGACGACCTCTTCCCGCCTCGCCCCGGCCAGGGCCGACGACGACAGCAACGCCCCCTCCTCCTCCTCCGGCGGCGGAGGAATAGCAACGACGCAGCCACCTTTTCCTCCACCCCCGGGCGCGGCAAACGCCATCAAGCACAGCATCCACGGCGAAGGGGCGGCGCGCCGGCAGGCCGCCTCGGAGCTTCTCTTTTTTGCGGGCGTGGGAGACGTCGAGCGCTGCAAGCAGATCGCCGCCGACTGGGGCCTGGACGCGCAGACGGCCGCGGACTACGACCGCAGAACGCCGCTGCACCTCGCCGCGGCGGAGGGGGCCTTCTCCGTCGTGCGATGGCTCTTGGAGGAAGTCGGGGCGCCGGCGAACCCTGTGGATAGGTTTTTGAGGACCCCACTCGAGGAGGCCGCGCTGGGGGATCACGGAGAGGTCGTCGCGCTCCTGCAGAGGCATGGGGGTAAAGTTGTGGCTTCTTACAGCGCCGAGGACTCGTTCTCGATGAAGGAAGGGGCTTCGGCTGCTGCTTCTGCCGCCGTCTCCCCTCCTCCGCCGAGGCCGCCGTCGCCGTCGCCGTCGCGAAAGGCTTCGGCTTCGACTTCCCCGGATGAAGCTCCGCGCCTCGTCCCTCTCGAGCAGTCCCGCCTGGCGGGCGCGGTCCGCATCTTCGGGGCGCGCACCGCTGCGGCGGCGCACGCCGGTCCCACCGAGGAGGAGCAGCAGCAGAGGCGGCTGCTGGAGGAGGAGAGGGAGGAGGGGGGAGCGAAGCAGCAGCAGCAAGCAAAGACGCTCGCCGCCTCCTCTCCGGTTTCGACGGCGGCGGCGGCAGCTGCGGCAAAAGCGGCAACGCCTTCGATCCCCCCGGCGCTCCTCACGACGCCAGAGTGGGAGATCAACCCTTCTCACCTGAAGATAGGCCCCGCGATAGGCGAGGGCGAGTTCGGGACGGTGAGTGGTAGTAGTTTTCGGAGCTTTTTTTTTTTTTTTTTTTTTTTTTTAATTTTTTTTTTTTTTTTTTTTTTTTTTTTTTTTTTTTTTTTTACGATTCTTTTCTCTCGAAAAAAAAAACCGACTCATGAAAAAAAATTCAAAAACAATTCAAAAAAATGAAAAAGGTCCACGCCTCGACCTGGCACGGCGCGCCCGTCGCCGTCAAGATCCTCAAGCGGTCCGACGGCGTCGCCCTGGGAGACTTCAGGACCGAGCTCAACGTCCTGCAGAAGGTGCACCACCCGGGATGCGTGCAGTTCTACGGAGCGATCACGAGGTGAAGAATTTTTTTTTCCTTGCGGAAAAATGAAAAGTTAAAAAAACTCAACCTCAACTTTCTCTTCCCTTCTCTTCTCCCCACCCCCACCACCAAAACCACCAAAACCCCAGGTCCCGCCCCCTCATGCTCGTCACCGAGCTCGTCTCCGGGGGATCCGTCGCAGACCTCCTCCGCGCCTCCCGCTCGGGTTCCGCGCCGCACCCCTCGGCGACGCGCGCTGCCCAGCTAGCTCTAGACACCGCTCGGGGTTTACTTTACTTACACTCGAGGCAGGCGCACGTCGTCATCCACCGCGACCTGAAGCCCGGAAACCTGCTGGTTTCTCTGGGGGCCAGGCTGCCTGCCGGACTCGACTCGAGGAGGGCAGCCGGGGCGTACGGCTTCGCCAAGATCTCGGACTTTGGCTTGTCCAAGTCGCTGGCGATGCGGAGTGGGGCCCTGGCTGTCGGTTCCGCCGCCGGGGTCACTGGAGGCGCCACGGGGACGCTGGCGGCCTCGGCGTCGGCCGCGGCGCTGGCGTCGCTGGCAGAGGAGGAGGGAGGGAAGGAGAAGGAGAAGGAGAAGGAGAAGGAGAAGGAAGAAGAGGAGGAACAGCGGCGGCAGCAGCAGCAGCAGCAAAGGCGGCGGCGGAGCGAGAGCGAGGGAAGGGAGAAGGGGAACAAATCGGCAGGAGGAGGCTCTGGATCGAAAGGCCCTTCCTTTGCGAAAGAAGACGAGACAAGCACCTACAAGCTGACGGGGGAGACGGGGAGCTATCGGTGAGTTTGGAGTTTGGAGAGGAAGAGGAGGTCGAAAGTTTTTTTTCGTCGTCGAATTTCTCGTTTTTTTTTCTTCATTCTCTCTTTTCTTCCCTTTGCCCCTTTTTCTCTCACTCTTTTCTCTCCTCCATTCCCCAATCCTTCTCTCTCTCTCTCCACACAGCTACATGGCCCCCGAGGTCTTCCGCCACGAGCCCTACAACGCCAAGGTCGACGTCTACTCCTTCGGCATCATCCTCTTCGAGCTCCTCGACGGAGGTGTTCCTTTCACCAAGAAAGTGCACCCTCTGGACGCCGCGAGGAGGGCCGCGCTGCTCCACGCCAGGCCAGGGTGGGGCTTGGGGGCCACGAGCAGAGGGCTGAGGAGGGCACCGAGGCCCCCGCCGCCCCCGGCGTTGAAAGGCTTGGTAGAGGACTGCTGGAGGGCGGACCCCGCTGAGCGCCCGGAATTCGGCGAAGTCTGCTCCCGGTTGGAAGCCGCCTTGGCGGAGCTGCCGCCTGACAGGCCTGCCAAGAGGCTGGGGGTCGGGGGAGGGAAGAGCCCGGCGGGGTGCGTGGTGCAGTAAGGAAGTCGACGAAGAGAATCACAAGCCAAAAAAAAGTTCCCTTTTTTTCTTTCCTTTCCTTTTTTTTTTTTTCTACCGAGATCGAGTTGCTCCCCCTTTGTATCCCCCTCACCCTCGCTACACTTATAACTTGGAAGTCTACGACCGAGAGAGGAGTCAGAGAGAGAGAGAAGACGCGAATCAAAGATTCGACCTTTTTTCTGTTCAGTGAAGAAACGATGAGATCGATGACGCTGCGATCGACCCCTCCTCCCCGTCCCGCCTCCTCCCCCGCCCCCGCCTCCTCCTCGCGCACGGGGCGTCGAACCCGCTCGACCGCGATCTGCAGAGACTCTTCCGAACGCGATGAAGCCGCCGCCCCCGCTGCAGCAAAGATCGGAAGGAGAGAAACGCTCCTGGGCGGGGCCGCAGCAGCGGCCGCGACGGTTGCCATGCCGGCGAGCAAGGCCCTCGCCATCGAAGACGGAACAACACAGTCGCCGTCGCCGCTCACCCCTGCCACCGACGGCTCCGTCGCCTTCAACTGCACCCCTCGCGAGCAGCCCGTCCGCCTCGGCCGCTCCGACCTTTTCGTCACTCCCTTGGCCGTGGGGGCCTGGTCCTGGGGCGACAAGACGGCCTACTGGGGCTACTCCTCCGACGAAAACGCGGAGTTTGGTCGCAAGCAGTGCCTCGAGGCCTTCAACGCCTCGCTGGACTCCGGGATTACTTTTCTCGACACGGCCGAGGCCTACGGCTTCGGCGCGTCCGAGGAGCTGATCGCCTCCTTCTCCAGGGAGCGCGGCGACGGGGCTCACCCTGTGATCGCGACGAAGTTCGCTCCGCTGCCGTGGAGGGGGAGAGGGGGTGTTTTGGAAGGGGCGAAGAGGTCGCTGGCGAGGCTGCAGATGAGCAGGCTGGGGCTGTGAGTCGTTGGATTTGTTGGATTTGAGACGGAGAGAGAGAGAGAGAGAGAGAGGCGAGGAAGCGAGGAGAAGAAGAAGGAGAAGTTTTCCCTTCTCGACGACGCTCTCGGCGATTTGTTTTTTTCTTTCTTTCTTTCTTCTTCTTCTCCTCCTCGCGCTCACCCACCCCCCAACAAAAAAAAAAAACCAATTCCCCAAAATCAGCTACATGGTCCACTGGCCAGGGGCCCTCCCGAACCAGACCGAGGCTTTCGTGCAAGGCATCGGCGACGTCTTGGACGCAGGCCTCGCCGTCGCCGGCGGCGTCTCCAACTTCAAGGCCAGCAGGGTAGAAAACGCTGCCAGGGCCCTGAAGGGAAGGGGCCACTGCTTGGCGTCGAACCAGGTCCAGTACAGTCTGCTGTACAGGACGGTAAGTCAGGGGGAGGAGGAGAAGAGGAGGGGGGAGGGGAGGGAGAGAGAGAAGAAGAAGAAGAAGAAGAAGAAGAAGCGGGGTTTGTTTCTTTCTCTCGACAAACGCTCACGCCGTAAAAAAAAAAAAAAAAAACTCAAAAAAAAAAAAAAACTCTTCACGTACGGGTTTTGGGTCTCTTCGACGCTGCGGAAGTAGGCGTCCATCCTCTCTTTACCGCCCCCGATCTTCAGCCACCGGCCGTATTCTTCGACGGACCACTCGTGCTGGTCGGGCTTCAGCGCCTCCTCTTCCTTGAACGCGGCGTTGAAGGAACCGCGGTGGCCGATCGCCTCTGATTCCAAAATCACGCCGTCGCAGTCGAAGAGCAGGGCCTGCGGTTGGTCGATGTTTCTCAGGGCGGCCGCGGCGACGACGCGGGAAGCGGGGCGCGGGGTCGTCTGCTTCTTCGCCGTGGTGGCGAGGGGGGGCCTGGTGGGGGCGCGGAGGGGGAGAAGAGGAAGACGAAGCTTGGAGGAGGAGGAGGAGGAGGTCGGGGTCGAGGAGGAGGAGGAGGTTGGAGGCTTTGCCGAATTCCGCAACGCCAACGTCGTCGTCGTCGGGGCCCTCGCTCGCAGCGTAACTGACGAGGCCATTTTTGTTTGTTCAACTCTTTTTTTTTATAGACGGGGTGGTCTCGATGAGCTCTGTCTCTGAGCGTAGGAATCAGAAGCAGGAGGCCACTCGATTCGGTGGCAAAGTTCGGCGCGAGGAGGACTGGTGTTTTTTGTTTTTTTTTATCTCGATCGAAAAAGGAAAACCTCGGCCGAGAGAGAAAAGTGACGAAGCAATCGCTGCTCGTCACTTCAATTGTTTTCTCTCCTTCGGCGCCGGAAGGAGACGAGAGGTCGGAAAAGGCGAAACGCTCTCCTTCTCCCTCCTCGCTCCCTGACCGTCGATTCGCACGCCCTCCCCTGCTGCAGAGCGTCGTCGACGTCTCTCGCCTCTGAGAGCACAAGGAGCATCGAAAAAAGACCTCCCGGGCGGCGAAGTGAGGAAGAGAGAGAGAGAAGAAAAAAACAAATGCAGCGGCAGCATCAGCATCAGCAGGGCGGAGGAGGCATCGTCGTGCTGCACAGGCCGCACCTGACGCCGTTCTCCGTCGCGCCCCCTTCGGCAGAGGAGCTGGCGCACTCTGCCGCGCTCGAGCAGGTAAATAAGAAAGAGAGAGATGTGGAGAGGGGAAGAGAGAGAAAGAAAAGAGAGAGACTCGTTTTCGACGTCAAAGGGAGTGTTCCAATCGACGACCATCGACCTCTCGACCTCACGCTTTTCCCTCCCCAATCTCTTCAAAACCTTATTTTCCCAACCACCCAGACCCTCCGCGACGAGAACCTCTACGAGCCCCGCTCCGAGGCCCAGCTCCGCGAGGAGATCCTCGGGAGGCTCGATGCGTTAGCCAATGAGTGGGTGAGGCGGGTCGCGGCGGTCGTCGGATACAGCGACGCCCTCCCCGGAGGAGGAGCAGGAAACTCGACTTCGAACTCATCGTCGAATTCCTCCATCGGCGGCGCAGCCATCTTCACCTTCGGCTCCTACCGCCTGGGCGTCCACGGCCCCGGGGCGGACATAGACACCCTCTGCGTCGGCCCCTGCTTCGTCGAGCGAGCAGCGCACTTCTTCGGCGACGAACCGCACTGCTTCCAGAGGATGCTGTCCGATTTGCCCGATTGCGCCGAGCTGCAGCCCGTGCCCGACTCGTTCGTGCCCGTGATCAAGATGCGGCTGGGCGGGATCAGCATCGACCTGCTGTACGCCAAGCTGTCCGTGCCCACCTTGCCGCGGGACCTGAACATAGCTGCCCCTTCGACGCTGCGAGGCGCCGACGACCAGTCGGTGCGGTCGCTCAACGGCTGCCGCGTGACCGACACGATTTTGGCGGAGGTGCCCCCGCCTCCGCTGGCGTTCAGGGCGGCGCTGCGGTTCATCAAGCTTTGGGCGGAGAGGCGAGGGGTGAGTGATATCGAGATGGAGATGGAGATGGGAGGGGGAGGAGAGAGAGAAAGAGAGAAAGTTTTCGAAAGAGAGAGAAATAAATTAAAAACTCATTTTTTTCAAAAAAAAAACTTTAAAAAAAACTCCTAGGTCTACTCCAACGTCGCGGGCTACCTCGGGGGAGTCAACTGGGCCATCCTGGTGGCCTACGTCTGCAAGCTGTACCCGACGAGCCCGGCCTCGCACGTGGTGTCGCGGTTCTTCAAGGTGAGAAGAAGAAGGAGGAGAACAGAGAAAGAAGAAAGAGAAAGAGTTTTTTCCTTCTTCTTCGACCTCTTTTTCGTTTCTCTCTCATGCGGAAAAAAAAACCGAAAAAAAAACAATAACAGCTGTACTCCCGCTGGCCTTGGCCCACGCCCGTCGCGCTCCGGGACATCGAGCAGGACCCCTCCGTGGGGCTCCCCGTGTGGGACCCGCGCGCCAACCCGCGAGACCGCGGGCACCTGCTGCCGATCATCACTCCCGCTTACCCTGCGGCGAACTCGTCGTGAGTTTTTTTTCCTTTTTTTTCGAGTTTTTTTTTCTTTCTTCATTTTTCTTCTTCATTTTTCTTTCTTTTTCTCACCGCTCTCTCTCTTTCTCTCTCTTTTCTCTTCTCCATGTACTCAGCTACAACGTCTCCGAGTCCACGCTGGCCGTGATGCGCGAGGAGTGGGTCCGCGGCGACGCCATCTGCTCCGAGATGCTCTCTCCTTCTTCGACTTCCGCGAAAACTGCAACAGCCGCCGCCGCCGTTGCCGTTGCCGCCGCCGGCGAAAGCGAACAGCAGCAACAGACTCCCTCTTCCTCTTCTTCCAATTCCCTCGCCTGCTGGGCCCGCCTCCTCGAGCCCGACCCCTTCTTCCTCCGCTACAAAAATTATTTGGTCGTCGAGATCTGGGCCCGGGACGAGGCAGATTTCCTGGTGTGGGAGGGCTGGGTCCACTCGAGGCTGCGGCAGCTTGTCTTGCGGGTCGAGCGGCAGCTGAGCGTGCGGCCGTGGCCCAAGGCGCTGTTCCCGCCGAGGGCGGGAGAGGAGAAGAAGGGGGCTGATGGTGGTGGTGGTAATGATTCTGCTGCTGCTAACGGTGAGAGAGAAAGGGAAAGAGAGAGGGTGAAGAGCGAAGAAGAAGAAGAAAAAAAAAGAAAGAAAGAAAGAAAGAAAGAAAGAAAGAAAGAAAGAAAGAAAGAAAGAAAGAAAGAAAGAAAGAAAGAAAAGAAAAAAAACTCACCTTTTCTTCTTTCTTTCTCTCTTTCTTCACCCCCCCGCCCACCCTCACAACAGGAAACGGCCAAGCCCCCACAACATCACCAACCCCCGCTCCCGAACCCTGGCGCTGCTTCTACTTCTTCGGCCTCAAGAAGCGGCCCCTACCCCCTCAGGCCCCAGGCCTGCCCCCCTCTCGGGCCGCCCTCGCTGCGCAGCAGCCGGTCAACCTCAACGCGCCCGTCGCCGACTTCCGGCAGCAGGTGCTGAACTACGAGCGGTGGAGGGAGGGGATGGACCTGAGCGTGCGCCACGTGAAGGCCGCGGCGCTGCCGGCGTGCGCGCTGGAGGCGGCGAGGAGGACGCAGGCCGCGATCGAGGCGTCGAGGGCTCGGTTCGCTGCTCCTGCGAAGGCCGCCGCCGGCGCTTCCGCTGCTGGAGGAGCTGGGGCTGCTGCTGCTTCTGGCGTCAAGCGGGTTCGGGAGGAGGAGGAGGAAGGCGATGCCGCTGCTGCTGCCGCCACCACCACCTCCACCGCTGCTGCGGCCGAAGAGGAGTCGCCGGCAAAGCGCGCAAAGGAGGAAGCAGCGACAGCGGCGGCGGCGGCAGGAGCAGCAGCAGCAACTCCCGCCGCAACGGAAGCTGCTGCTGCTGCCGCCTCCGGGGACCTGAAGGCCGCCGAGGCAGAGGCCGGGATGGCCGCCGCGGGCGACGTGGGCGAGTGGGCAGGGATCGACGCCGGGACAGGGTAGAGAAGGAATGAAAAGGAGAGAAACTCGTTTTGAAAGAAGAAAAACGACAAAAACGAAAGAAAAAACTCTCAACTTTTTTTTTTTTTGCTCACCAAACTGAAGAAAGGGCCTCATTTTACAAAGACTTCTTCTTTTCGACTTTTTGAAAAATGTGCCTCTGAAATAAGAAAACGAGAAGAAGAGGAGGGGGGACGGGGCGCGGCGCCAAGGAACGGCAAGGATACGAATCGGTCGAAGGGCAAAGACTCCATCCGTCTGTTTCCTTCCTGTTTCCCCTTCCCCCTCCTCTCCGCATTTTACAGTTTTTTCACCTGTCCCTGCTGCTGCTGCTGCTGGCGGTTCACCCCGGGGACATGTGTTTTTTTGCGTTTGTTTTTTATGGAACAAGGAGGCGGGTGGGTGGAGGCGGGGAAACACCTCCACACGCGCGCTGCTCCTTTCCTAAAAAAAAAAGTCGTCGTCCTTTTTTCTGTGTGTTGTTTTTCTTCTTCTCGTTTCGCGCGTCTTGCTACCTTGAAAGGGGTGGGGAGGTATGAAAAGGCAAGCGCGCGCTTCGGCTTTTAGTCGTTGTTGTTTTGGTGGTGGTGGTAAGAAGATGAAAAGAGACAGAGGAAAAAAAAACCAACACCCTTCCTCCTCCTCTCTCTCGCACGCAGGCGCAGGCGCGAAAGCGGAAGAGGCGGCAGCAGCGGTGGCAGCGAGAGTTTGCCGCGCTCCCGCGCTCCCTTCTCCAGCCCTTTTTTTTTTTTTTT
>Ga0210003_1001579_pt1 | contig 19929 bp, 16 predicted proteins | sample LantaG_FD_182804 | JGI IMG/M metagenome (GOLD analysis project Ga0210003, IMG submission 182804) | Deep subsurface microbial communities from Baltic Sea to uncover new lineages of life (NeLLi) - Landsort_02402 metaG (SPAdes) (version 2) | ecosystem: Environmental > Aquatic > Marine > Oceanic >... | reverse complement strand
TGGCCTCATACCTGAACAGAAATGTAAGTGTCCTGACAAGATCATCTACAGCAGACTTATCGGATATTCCTTCGCGGAATATCTTCAGGAGTGGAGAATTCCTGGAACGGAGATGTTCCAGGCAGTGATCGAGTACCATTCTGAATTTTTCACTCTCCAGCAATTCATCAGCAGTTTCGCACATCCTTTCGCGATTGTTCAGGATTGCCTTATTTCCAATTATCCGTAAAGTACTTTTTTGCATAATTTGTTAAAAATCCGGGCAAAATTATGAATATAATTAATTGACTTATTATTTTTGCTTAATTATTTGTCTGGTTTTTTCAATTATTTTATCAATTTACTGAGCAAGAGATTTCAATTGTGAACTTTTCGTAAAATTATGTAACTTGCCATGGTAATGAAACCGGAACTTGATTTTTTTACAATACTGCCTGAAGACAAAATACCGGAAAAGGGTAAAATACTTATTTCCGAACCCTTTCTCCCTGACACTTTTTTTAACCGCACAGTAGTATATCTTGCGGATCATAATGCCGACGGTTCAGTTGGTTTCATACTTAATAAAAAGCTTGATATAAAAGTGTGTGATGCCATTTCAGGTTTTGAAGGCTGGGATGAGTTACTGAGTATGGGAGGGCCGGTTGCTCCTGATACTCTTCATTACCTTCATAACCTGGGTGAGGGTATTCCGAAAAGTGTGCTGGTTGATGAAAACATTTACTGGGGCGGAGATATAGATTTGATCAGGGATCTTATAATTGCCGGTAAGCTGAATAATACCCAGATAAGGTTTTTCCTCGGATATTCAGGATGGTCAGCAGGTCAGCTTGAGAAGGAGCTCAAAGAAAACTCCTGGGTCATTGCCAAAATCAATTCAGATATAGTCTTGAATAACCAGGTAGATGATGCCTGGAAAAAGGTTTTGAGAGGATTGAAAAATAAATACCGTGTGTGGGCTGACTTCCCTGACTCACCGGATATGAACTAGCTATTGAACATGTACTCATCCCCCCAACCCCCTTCTCTGCTAACGCAAAGAAGGGGGAGCAAAAGCTAATAAAGGATAGATTTATTATCATATATATTTTTCCTTGTATCGGAAGTAACTTTAAGAATAAACAAATCACTTCCCCCTCTTTGCGTCAGCAGAGAGGGGGACACCCTGAGCAGAGCGAAGGGAGGGGGTGAGTACGTGTAACCTATAAATGCATTATCTTAAACACCAGCTCCTTAAGAATATCCCCCGGTTCGCTGCTAAGATCTCCATAGCCCTTCGATTTCATATCATAGGTCCGTAAAAGAGCTATTGCCTGTACAGTTTTAGCGACACTGTATTTTGATGCAGAGAGCTCATAATCCCTGACGAAATAGGGATTGATCTTAAGGGAAGCCGCAACATTGTTTTTTGACTTGTCGGTAAGATAATGATATGTGAGAAGCCGGACGAAATGACTGAACAGAGATGCTGTTGACAGGGTGATAGGGTTATCTTTTGGATTACTGGCAAAATGGCGGACTATCCTGTTGGCTTTCAGAATGTTTCTTTCACCAACAGCCTTCTGAAGCTCAAAATTATTGTAGTCTTTACTGATGCCTATGTTTTTTTCGATCAGTGAGGTTGTGATCACAGGTTTGCCCGGAGGAAGGGTGATTAAAAGTTTGTTAAGCTCATTTACTATCTTGTGAAGGTCGGTACCCAGATATTCGGTCAGCATGGCGCTTGCAGTGGGATCAGTTTTAATGCCCTCCGCCATCAGGTATTTTTCAATCCAGGCCGGAACCTGGTAATCTTTCAGCCTTGGTGATTCGAAATAAACAGCTTGGGATGTAAGAGCCTTATAGAATTTGGTTCTTTTGTCAATTGCTCTGTATTTATAATTGATAACCAGTATTGTTGACGGCATAGGTTTCTCAAGGTAGAAGAGAAAATCATCAATCTTCTTAAGGGATTGGGCTTCTTTTACTATCACCACCTGGTGGCTCGATATCATGGGAAACTTCCTGGCTGTGTCAATTATTGCCGGTACAGTTGTTTCTTCACCGTACAGTATAACCTGGTTAAATGATCTTTCGGCTTCAGGAAGAATATTTTCTTCAATATAATCAGAAATAAGGTCAATATAATATGATTCTTCCCCGGCAAGGAAATAGGCCGGCTTAAAGATCCTTTTTTTAAGATCAGAAATTATCTCTTCATAGGTGACTCCCATATTAAAACCTCAGATGTTTTACGGAAATACCATTATCCTTAATTTCTCTCAACGCATCAATACCGATCTTAAGGTGCATTTCAACATATTTATCAGTTACGTCCCGGTCGCTGATCGCAGTTTTTATTCCGGTTGATATCATCGGCTGGTCTGAAACCAGTAGAAGCGCACCAGTAGGTATTTCATTTGCAAATCCAACCGTGAATATTGTTGCTGTCTCCATGTCTATAGCCATTGCACGTGTTTTAACAAGATATTTCTTGAACCGTGCATCATATTCCCAAACCCTTCTGTTTGTGGTAAATACAGTACCTGTCCAGTATTCTTTTTTATGGCGGATTATTGTGGTTGAAATTGCACTCTGCAGCTTAAAAGCGGGTAATGCCGGAACCTCCACGGGGAGATAATCATTCGAAGTACCATCACTCCTGATGGCAGCAATTGGGAGTATGAGGTCGCCGACCATGTTCTTTTTCTTAAGTCCGCCGCATTTTCCCAGGAACAGTACTGCATTGGGATCCACAGCACTTAACAGATCCATGGCAGTAGCTGCATTGGGACTGCCCATTCCGAAGTTAATGATACTTATGCCCTCAGCAGTTGCATTTGGCATATTTCTGTCTTTTCCTTCAATCTCAACATTATGCCATTTTGCAAAGAGATCGACATAATACATAAAATTGGTTAACAGAAAATACTTCCCGAATGTATTTATCTCCTTGCCTGTATATCTCGGAAGCCAGTTATTAACAATTTCATCTTTGGTTTTCATATTCAACGAGAGGTATAAATTATCTCAATATATTTGTTATTATTTTTCTGGTCTCAAAAGTACAAAACAAAGTTGAAACAGTTAAATCTGCCGGAATATTCCTTCAGGATTACAGGAGAGGAGGGTTCAGAAAAGATCTTCGATCCCCTGAGAAAGAAATATGTGAAGCTTACACCGGAAGAGTGGGTAAGACAGAACTTTGTCCAGTACCTCATAAATGAAGGGAAATATCCCCCGGGACTTATAGGGATCGAAGTGATGTCGGATTTCAATAAACTGAAAAAAAGAGTTGACATCCTCGTTCATGACAGAAAAGGGCAGCCGGTTATGATAGTGGAATGCAAAGCCCCTGTTGTTCCGATTAACGATAAAGTATTTGACCAGGCTGTTTGCTACAATATGGGATTCAAAGTGCCTTACCTTGTTGTTACAAATGGTATCGACCATTATGCATGCAAGATTAATCATAAGCAGAAAAAATATGATTTTATGCTTATTATCCCCCTTTATGAAGATATTTCAGAATTATGATCTCTGTGACCTGTGCCATAATAAGAAACGAAGAGAATGAAATTCTCGTTGTGCAGAGGGGAGAAAAGACCGATCACCCTGATCCCATTTATTTGCGATACTCTTGATGAATTACCTGCGTTGTCGGAACATGTGGATTTCAAATGGATCTCACCGGAAGATCTGGGCTCGGTTGATTTTTGTGAGGCAGATATATTTGTGGCTCAGAATTATCTTGCTACTGTTACCGGGGAGACAAATGACAAAGAGTATGTTATAGAAGCTGATCAGTTAGAAACAATGGACAAGGAACTGCAGCAGATGATCAACAACATGATGAGCCGCCAGGAAGCTGAATGGGTGGCAACATCAGCTGTTGATAATCCTGAGATTTTTCAAAAACTGCTCGAATATTCATTTCGAAGCGATCGCAAGCTTGCCTTCCGTGCCTCATGGACACTCTCAAAAGCATGTGATAAATTTCCGGAACTGATATACCCTCATCTTACCAAAATGATTGAAGGACTCAAAGGGATTGATAATGAAAGCACTGAGCGGTCTTTCCTGAGGATACTTTCCATGACTGATCTCAGGCAGTTAAGCGAGCAGTACCATGGTATACTTGCGGATCACTGTTTTAAAGCTTTGAACTCGGGCTCCTCAGCAATTGCCATAAAAGCTTATTCAATGGAGATAATCTACAGACTTGCAATTATTTACCCTGATCTGGCAAATGAACTATCCTCGTCAATAAGTATGCTCCAGAGTGAAGGAGCAGCAGCAGGAATTATTGCAAGAGGAACAATAATACTTAAGAAACTTGCCGAAATCAGTTCAGATCCAGGATCCAGTCAACCATGATTTTTAGTACTTCGGGTGAAAAAGTCTCTTCAACCTCTTTAACTTTTCAACTCTTCAACTTATTTTCTACTTTTACAAGTCTTTAATTTTATATCAAATGCGCATAGTAGACACCAGGGGTCAACAGTGTCCGGCACCTATTCTGGCAGCGAAAAAAGCTTTAAAGGAGGTAACGAATGGTGAGTCATTCGAGGTTCTGACCGACAATCAGACGTCATTCAACAATTTAACGCGATTCCTGAAGGATAATAAGATTCAATTTTTAGTGAAGGAATCGGATGGTATCTTGACTCTTACAATACAAAAAGAGGAAGATGAGATAGTCCAATAGATGGCTTCTGCCACAAATATTATAAAGACATATATCTTTACTGGTTATGAAGATTGATCTTTTTACCATGGTTGATAGCGGAGGATGTTCCGCGAAGATTGCACCCAAACAGCTTGAGGAGATACTCAAGTGCCTGCCTCTGTCTGACGATCCCGATATTCTTGTAAATATTGAAACACATGATGATGCCGGTGTTTATAGAGTTAATGATGAACTTGCACTCGTATTCACAACCGATTTCTTCCCTCCGGTTTGCAGTGATCCCTATGAGTTCGGGCAGATTGCAGCAGCAAATTCCATAAGCGACGTTTACGCTATGGGCGGCAAACCGGTAATTGCCCTGAATATCATGATGTTCCCTGCCGCAAAACTTCCGGTTGAAGCATATAAAGAGATACTCAAAGGAGGGGCTGATATAGCGTCTAGGGCAGGAGTGAGGATTATCGGCGGCCATTCCATTGATGACTTTCCCCCCAAATACGGACTGGCAGTTGTAGGCTATATTCATCCTCAGAAAATCATTACAAATGCCGGAGCCAGGTCTGGTGATATCCTGATACTTACCAAACCGGTTGGTACAGGAGTTATCCTGGCCGGCCAGCGTCTTGGTTTAACTTCTGAATCGGATGTGTCTCAGGCAAAAGCCTTCATGAAACTTCTTAATAACTCGGGCGCAGATATAATGAAAAAATATGGTGTCAAAGGCGCAACTGACATTACCGGGTTTGGTCTTGCAGGACATGCACTCAAAATGGCCAGAGCAAGTAGTGTATCAATTACACTTAATCTGGGTCGCCTGCCTCTTATCGGTAGTACATATGCACTTACAGACCATGGTTGTATCCCCGGAGCCGCATTCAGGAACCTTGAATATGTCGAGAATGAAGCTCATGTGGAAGATAACCTCGACTATAATCTGAAAATGATTGCTTTTGATGCACAGACTTCAGGGGGATTGCTGATGGCAGTATCCGCGGAAAAAGCCGATGAAGTGATTTCAGAACTGCATAATAAAGGACTTGACACATCGGCTAAAATAGGTTTTGTGACTGAAAAAATGGACAGATACCTGTACCTCAACAGATAATAAGTCTATCTATACCTGGGAAGGGAGAATAAAAATTCTCTTCATAATAATTTTATTAATTGTTTAATATTTGTGCTTAGTTTTACTGATAATTATCTGCGGCAAATGTATATGTACAATATTTCAATATGGTTAAGGGGCTATTAAGGTTTGGTTACAAAATAATTACATGGATTGCAGGTTATTATATTAGCGGTACAGCGGTACAACGGTATAATGGTATATTTATAAAGAATTGATTATTTATTATTTATGACAGGCTATATGAGGTCTATGAAAAATAAAAACAGTGTTACTCTGTGCTTTGCCAGCTAAAGCTTTGGCGAAAGCTGGTAACTCTGTGTAACTCCTTGGTTAAGAAAGAATTAATAAGAAATTAATTAAATAGTATATTAAGGATGAAATCAAAAATTCTATTATTGTCAAGCCTGATCCTCTGGTCTCTGTGCGGCGGCATACAGGCGCAGGAATATAAATTCCTGGAAGGACCGATCAGCGGGATAACAACCGGTAACGGCATTGACCAGCCGGTAACCGTTAAGGTGATTTATGATAATTATATCCATCTGGATGGATTACAATCGGACTGGGGCTTTTCAATTCTGGTTGAAGGTCTTGATAAGACAATTCTTTTTGATACAGGCACCAAACCCGAAATTTTTGCTTCCAATTTCAAAAAAATGGGTCTTGATGCATCAGAAATCGACTTCCTGGTATTGTCGCATGAGCATGGAGATCATGTCGGAGGTATCCCTGCTTTTGTGGAGATGAAAAAAGGTATTCCGGTTTTATTCCCTCAATCATTCTCAGAGGCATTTAAGAAGAGGATGATCAAAATAGGTCTGGAACCCGTTCTGGTAAAAGAACCTGCAATGATCTGCAAAAATATGTACACGTCGGGAGAATTTAAATGCGAAATACCTGAACAATGCCTGGTGCTGAATACAAAGCATGGCCTGGTGGTGATGACCGGCTGTTCACATCCTGGAATAGTAAGAATGCTGAAAGAGATCAAAGAGACATTTAATAAGGATATTTATATGGTATTCGGAGGATTTCATCTGATGCAGAAATCAGAAAAAGAGATGGATGCAATAATAGCAGAAATGAAAGCCCTCGGAGTGGTAAAGTGCGGGGCAACACATTGTACAGGTGACAAACAGATACAGATGTTTAAAGATTCTTTCGGAAAAGACTATTTTGAGCTTGGAGTAGGAAATACTATTATCATTGAGTAACATAATATTTTCTCAGTGTAACTCTGTGGCCCCTCAGTGGAACTCTGTGTAAACTAACCCCCTGCCCCCCCTAAAGGGGGGTTAACTCGGGACTACTCATTAGTCCCCCTTCAGGGGGGATCCCGCTTCAGCGGGAAGGGGGTACATTCCGCGGAGTTTAATTACCTTGCAGGTTTAAATTTGAAATTAATGAAGAGACAATTACTTATACTATTTGGATTATCCGTATTCATAACCGGGTATTCCCAGTCGATTATACAACCTAATTATGGCCTTAAGAGCCATGAAACACTGGAAATAAAGAAGATAGAAGCAACGCCAAAAGAGACTTCCTTTTATATGAGTATTGAGAACCGTATCCAGGGAGGTAGTTTCTGCGCTGATAAGAATATTTTCATAATATATCCTGACGGGATAAAAAGTAAGCTTGTCTCTTCAAGTGGCATTCCTGTATGTCCTGATATATATAAATTCAGAGCTCCGGGTGAAAAACTCGATTTTGTGCTGGTGTTTCCTCCTCTTAAAGCCGGAACAAGATGGATTGATCTGATTGAGGAATGCAGTGAAGACTGTTTTTCATTTTATGGGGTGACACTCGATAATGAACTTAATAAATGGCTGGACGAAGTTTTCTACAGGGCTTCTAATGGAAACTCTTCGGATAATATTATTCTTTTTAAATCTGTCCTTGACAGTATCGCAAGCCAGGATCTTGGAATTGAAGGGTTACTTTATATCAACATAATAAATGCAACCGTGGAGGAAGAAGATAATGTCAACACAATTGTATGGTATAAAAGGTTAGCCTCATCGAATGCTCCAGGATTAAGCCAGTATCTTAAATATCTTAACGACAAGGGAATAAAGTATTAAAAAATCAGATAAAAAAGGCTGACCCGGATTGGATCAGCCTTTTTCTGTTATGTGGGATCTTATTTTAGAAACTAAACTCAACTCCAACTCCTACCACCATTGTACTTTTCTTGTAGGTTTCTTTAGCCTGAACGTTGGTTATTCCCAAAAAATTATGATTTACATCTTTCTCATCTTCAAGGTACATTGTGTAGCTGGCTCCCAGGTTAATTCTTAAATTATTAAGTGTGAATGCACCTCCACCACCAAATGTATGTGTTGCATTTCCGAAGGTGAGATCGCTCTGGTACAGGCTATTGACACCCTTATTGCCATATACGTACCCCGCACTTACAAGCCAGTTTTCGGAAACATTATACTCAAGTCCTCCCTGGAGTGACATACCGTTACTTTCAATAATTTCGCTGTTGTCGATATGTACAGTAGGTGTTGCTGGTTCCAGATCATTGTCAATTTTGTGCCCATAGTCGGCTGATTTGTCAAAATAATAATTTGCTCCAAAAGCCAGTTTGAGCTTCGACAAAGTATAATCCACCCCAACTGCAAGCATCGCAGGCATATCGTTCCTTGTCTTTTCACCATTAGGGAACATTGTAATGGGAGTTCCTGTTGCAGTATACCCGATCAGCAGGTCTTTTGCAGTTTCATTTTCAAGCTCGAGCTTTGTGGCCATTTCGTATTTAATACCGATGTTAAGATTCTCTATCGGAGATACGTTGACACTGAAGATCGGACAAATTCCTGAACCTGTCTGAGTTACATCAGCCTCCTGGTCAGCAAGAAGAGTGGAAGTAGCAGTATATTTTGCTGCAGCTCCTTTGAAGACTGCATCGGCTTGTGCTATGGTGACTGTTGTCGGCGATCCGAATGAGGCTAAGCCACCTTCCAGCTGAGCTCTTTGTGTTGCATTAATTATACCAAAACCCTCAGCTTGTGCTAATGTTAAGCCACCATATCCTGCTGTGACAATTGCTGATGTACTGGTTGCAGCAGTAGTCGCACCTGCAGCTATACCGGTCATAATTGTAGTTGCATCGGTCCAACCTAAAGCTATATTTACCTGAACATCCCTTAAATAACCTTCATATGTGTTCTTGGCGGTAACATACCTTACACCGGCAGCAACTGACAACATGTCATTTATTTTATAAGATATTCCTACCTGGTATCCAAAGAATATTGAACTACCTTTAAAATATACGTCAAGACTGTAGTCAGTAGCGCTATATGGTGCAGCAGCTAAAGCCTGTACTAGATCAGCTTGAGACATTTCAAATGATGGCAATCCAGCTTCATATGTTGCGCCGCCGCCGCCGCCAACCGGATTAAATCCAAACGAGAATGCCAGTTTATCCATCTTATAAGCTGCAGCTACAGAGGGAAATAAAGGTGCTTTTACAGATCCTTCGTACATCCCGTCATTAAGATAACTGTAGTTACTGGTAATCTCCCTTGTCTGGAAAATAGACTGGTTTGAAATACTAAAATGGAATCCATTCTCCATCTTCATTATTCCAGCCGGGTTATAGTAAACTGCATCTGTTTCAATTGAGGCATTCCTGGAAGGTAGCCTAACCCATGAGGCGCTCTGATTGGTGTTTGTAACCAGTCCTCCGGCAAGAAGAGTACCGGTAACCAGCGTTCCGGCAATTAAGGTTAGAATTTTTTTCATAAGTCGGATTTTAAGTTTATAATTGAGATTTTCTGCAATAGAAATCGCAAAATACCTCTGTGTCATTACATTAATGTTAAATACATAGATAAAAACAGATCAAATGTATACAATTATTTGAATTATGCAAATAAGTCTAAAATAGTATATTGATATATAACTAATTGGACGGAATTTTAAATACTATTCGAAAATTTCTTCTGATATAAAGTCCGATAGGGATAGATAAAGGCAACAGGCCTCAGGCGCCAGGCGTCAGGAAATTCATGTATTTACGGACTTCGTCCTGTCTTGATGCTTTGCTGTCTTGACACTACGTTGTCTTAACGCTTCGCTGTCTTAATGTTTAACTGTCAAATAACTTAAAAGACTTCAGGACAGGCCAAAGGCATCAAGATTTTAAGACAGACCGAAGGTCATCATGACTTCAAGACAGCGACCGCAGAGCGCAAGACATTCTGACACCGGTTGCCGGTGACCCTGTGCTTTTACTGATATTTGATATTAACGAAAATATTAGTATATTTACATCCGAAAATAATCGTTACGAAAAATATCGCAAGATCATGAAAGAAAATCCATTCAAGTTCGGAACAGTGGTCGATGGACCTTTTTTTACCAACAGGGAAGAAGAAATAGCCAGGGTAAAATCTTTTCTGAAAGGCAAAAACCACCTGATAATGATCAGTCCCAGGAGATTCGGGAAAACAAGCCTTATAAAAAAGATACTTGGCGAATCAGGACGCTGTTATATTTACCTTGATATGCAGGTTATCATTTCGGAAGAAGATTTTGCTTCACAGCTGTTAAAAAGGATTTACAGAATTTTTACATTCCAGAAGTTAAAGAATAATATCAAATCATTCCGGATTATACCTTCTGTGATATTAAATCCGGTGACTGGTGAGGTGGAAATAACTTTTAAACCCGGCTCAAAAGACCTTGCCCCGCTTGAAGATGTACTGAACCTCATCGAAAAACTGGATTCTGCAAGCAGGAGAATGATCGTTGTCCTTGATGAATTCCAGGATATTTTCCGTATCAATCCCAACCTTGATAAGATGCTCCGTTCGGTAATGCAGGATCACAAAAACATCAATTATATATTCATGGGCAGCAATGAATCGATGATCAGGGAGATCTTTGAAAAGAGAGATTCATCATTATATCGATTTGGTTCATTGTTTACGCTGGGTAAGATACCTGAAGACAAATTCCTTTCATTCCTGAATGAAAAATTCAGGCAGTTAAAGAAGGAAGAAGGAAATATTTCAAGAGATATACTTAAAATAACTGGCTCACATCCTTATTATACCCAACAGCTGGCGTTCACCGTCTGGGAGCTTATCACACGTTCAGGCTATTTCCCGGAGATTGTTGAAACAGCGGCAGATGAGATAGTTCAAAGTCATGACAACGATTTTGAACGTATCTGGAGCACCTTTAACCGTACCGATATGAAAGTATTGGCTGGGATGTCTGTAAGTGATATCTCCCCTTTGTCTGATGATTTCAACAGAATGTTTGGTGCCGGGGCGCCAAGTACAGTATTCAGTGTCCTCAAGCGTTTAACGCAAAAGGGGATCCTCATAAAGGAAGAGCAGTCCTATTATTTTGATGATCCGTTTTTTAAACGGTGGATAATAATAAGGCGTGAAGCGTAGAGCGTAGGGTGAAAGGCGAAAGGCGAAAGGCGAAAGGAAATTCATGTCTTTACGGACTTCGTCCTGTCCTGATGCTTTGCTGTCTTTAATATCTTAATTCCTTATGACAGTCAGAAGGGCGTAAAGACCATGAAGACATTGACCGAAGGGAGCAAGACAGGCTGAAAGCCGTCAAAACCTATTCCCAATGCAGTAATTTAAACTCCTCCATCAACCCGTAATCAATCAACTGGTAATCCTTTCCCGGGGGATATAATTTCACATTCCGGAAATGCCATGGTGATACAAGTCCCGGTGCCGGATTATTGAAATGGGGTCCCAGGAGATTTTTCAGGCTTCCAAGTACCCTGACCTCCACCTTATTTTCACCCTGTTTTATAAACGCGGTTATATCATTTTGAAAGGGCGGGAAAGCAATTATCCCCGCAGGTTGATCATTTACCATAACTTCAGAAACTGTTCCGGACCATTTCCCAGGACTTACAATGTATTTACCTTCGGGATTTTCAATATTATAATTCCTGCTATAAGTGATACCCCCTGAATAGAAGGGCATACCCTGATCCTTCCAGCTTCCGGATGTTAATTGGCTGACAGGCGGTTCTATGGTCCATCCCTTCACCGCGGGCTTGACTGAAAAGTCACCCAGGATATAAACAGGTTCAATTTCAGCAAATACCGTCATTGGTGACACCTCCAGGGTAATTCTATTATCTCCCCTTTTTACCAGTTCTTCTATGTTGAAAACACCAAACTCCCTGTCGAGCCACCATTTACCCTCATCTGCTTTCATCTCTTTCCCGTTTATGGAAATATTCCATAAATATGGACGTTCAACGACTGCCTCCATACCGTTAAAATCGACATTACCCTTTATATTGAAATGATAAGTGGCTGTAAACCCGGTATTTGCATCAAAAGTATCACGGTCGGTGATACTGGTTTTGAACTGCACCGATGTATTCCAGGGATTGCCATCCTTAAACCCGTGATATTTAAAGACTTTATCGGCAGCATCATAGGTATGAAGCTCCTTTGTAACGTCATTTCCCACCTGAATATCACAGAATTCTATCGACAGTACATTTTTATCATCCCTGTTAACCATCATTGATGAAGAGGATAATGCATTATATTTTATTTCACCTTCCTGCTCTGCTTCAAAGTTGTCTTTTTTCTCATAAGGAATATACAGCAGCAGGCTTCCTGCCGGAGGAAGATCAAAGGCAAGTTTCACATTCGCTCCTTCATGTGAACAGCGAATACCGTTTATATCGCCGGTGAGTGTATTCATATTAATGGCATCGATACCCATTGCCAGGAGAGATCCGGTCAGAGATTCATACAGGCTTGAATTGACAAGGAAAATAACCTGACCGTCTTGCAGCATTCGGCGATGGTGGTAAAGATCACCTCCTTTAATGTCGGAAAAGCTGAGATAAATATTTGTGAAATACTTTGAGATTATACCGGGATTTAGTTCAGTTTCAAAACGGATCCTTGCTTCATAAGCTTCGAGGAATTTTTCAAGTGGTTCACTATGCGCACCGTCAACAAGTGTCGGCCGGGAAAAACATATCAATCTGCCGCCACCTGCAACAAATTTGCTTATCAGTTTGAATGTTGCCTCATCAAGGTTTTCAGTCATCGGCGGAATAACTACAGTTGAGTATCTGCCCTGTCCTATAACAAACTTACCCCCTTTTACCGATCCCCTGTCTTTGATCATATTCTCTGATCCAAGATCATACTCCACCTGGCTTTTTTCCAGTTTTGTTACGAATGTCTGGAAAGTTTGCCCTATCTCAGCATATTTTGGATTCTTCTTAACATATGAATCGTACATCCATGCAGAGGTGGTAGGCTCGATGACGAGTATGTCATTTATCTGCCTTCCTGCCGATAATGCCATTGAGAGCCTTGCATAATGGTCATTCAGATATTTATAGTGTTTCCACCAGGGTTCGTGGTAGGTAAAGGTCTGGGGATAGTCATATTTTCTTGCACCCGTAAGTGTGATATGTGAAAGATGCTGATTCATAAGGTTTACCCCAAGGGCATATTCCCAGTCACCGAGACGTTTCATATCTGTGAATGTCAGTTCCCAGCCTCCGCCTCCATATGTTTCGCTCAGTCTTCTTTGTCTTCCGGTCTGATTTGCTGCACTTGCAAGCTCCTTTACCGACCTGGCATTTCCGAATTGCGCATTTACTGTTGAATCGTCCCACTGGTTGAACAGCATATCAATTGCAGGTACCTGGTGCCATGCATACATCGCCATATTGTCGCCTCCATGGCGCATATTAGGCCATTCGTGTTCCCAGTAATGACCGGTGAATTTCAGTCCCTTTTCCTCGCAATAATTATAATATGGTTTACTCCAGCGGTCAACGAAAAGCTGGAGAAGTGTCTGAGTATAATTATGCCGTACTTTTTTCCAATCGCCGACCTCTTCATAAAGTGACGGAAGCTGTAATTTAAGGTCATAGCCCCATTTTTCAAGGAACACATCGAAAAGATCAGGCGTCCACCTGATGCCTCCAGGTGAGTTAATATGGGGTTCATCGGTAAAAATGCCCGGTATTGTTTTTCCGAAATCATCACCGGTGTATTTTTCATATCCTTCCATTGTAATTTCGAGAAATTTCTCAGTAACACCGGGATAGAGAAGGTCAACATAAGAATATCCTCCATACCATCCGGTCTTGCTATGGAATGTTTTTGAGAAAAGGCAATAATTACCTTTCCGGCCTTTCTCATTATCAAGGGATGAAGTAATATTTATGTAACCTCCGTTTTCCTCCTTCAGACAGAGATAAAATTTATCTACAGTATCAGGCAGGGTTTCACATTTTATCATCATTAATCCCTGTCCCTGGTTATATGATTCCGGCATCCGGTCAGGAACATGTCCTCCGGCAAACCCGCTCGGGTAGGAATTCTCGTCATAGATCCAGACTTTCATACCCATCTCTTTGCCTTTTTCGACAGTATACTTGAAAAGATCGAACCATTCATCCGAAAGGTATTCCGTTATCAGTCCCGGGCGGGGATGAACAAATACCTGGCAGGAACCGGAGTTCTTAAAATCGTTGAGATAGTTATCGATTTCTTCTTTCGTGATCTTATAGTTCCATACAAAGAATGGAGCCGTTGTATATTCAGCCGATGGCGCCTTGAATTCTGCCGATAAAGCGTCAAAGTTATTGATTTTTACTTCGTTGATTACACTCTTTTTGCAGGATGTAAAACCAAGAATCAATGCAAATACTAGTAATGATGATTTGGTTAGGGTCGTTTTCATACCTATTTTATATTATAAAAGTCAGGAATGGAAAATATTTAATGTGAATTTACGAATTTTATGATGAAGATTAAACTCATTGAATCTATTATAATGATACCGGAGGCATCTGTCAATTGAGGAATTTATTACTTCAGCAAACCTGCACTACATCTATGTTACATGTTACCTGAAAACCTCAGACTATAGCTCCTCTGCGGTTGAATATCTCCGGGGCGGCCCAGGTGTTCATTATTGGTGATGTTTTTGACTGCAAAAGAAAGAGTATACCTGTCATTCAGCCTGTATCCAAGGGAGCCGTCAACAACAAGGTAACCGGTGTTGTGATCCTCCCAGTAGTTCGGGAAACCGGGCAGAATAGCTTCACCTGTTTCCTCATTCAGGAAGAAGTCATCGATTCTCAGAATCTTTGATTTTACATAGAGGCTCAATCCGGCATCAAACTTTTTCCATGATGTGTTCAGATTTATTTTCCCTGAATGCATTCGCCTGTATTTGAGGTATACACCTGTATTTACATTAGTGTATTTATTAAATTCCACAGGATAGATGTAAGTATAACCACCAGATAATGTGGTATTTATTCTGCCGAAAGATCCGGTAAGCATCACTTCCACCTCGCCGCCATATACTCTCGACTGTTCGATATTAGTTGCCTTGAATCCAGTAGAAGTAATTTTAGTAACAGTATCTGTATATATGGCCAGATAGTATTCTATCATATTGATATTCTGCGACATAAAAAGAGATATATCAGCCTGGCCGGTAATTTCCCCGAAGCTGATTCCCTGCTTGACACCTGCCTCTGTGCTCCATCCCGATTCAGGGTGAACGTCCGGATTAGGAAAGATCACCACTGATCCGAGTGTTGTGGAAGCATGTTTTTCGGCTATTGAGGGGTAGCGGTACCCCTGTCCGAATGATGCTCTGATAAAAGTATAATCGGCAGCCTGCCAGTTGATCCCGGCCCTGAATACAGGGACAATCTTGTCTTTTATACCATCCAGTGAATTTTGTTCGATCCTGAAACCGGCAACAGCTTTAAGCCTGTTGAAGGGACGGATTTCAAGCTGTGCATATCCTGCCATGTTCAAACCATCATGGTCGTTATACATGTTTGAGATTACCTTGCTGTAGTTTTCCGAGATACCTGCTGTGATATCCATGAAATCTGTCAGGTAATGCCAGAACTGGTATTCAGTATATAGTGAAAAACCATCGCTGTTTGTTTTCTCGCTGTCAGGGAAACGGTTTAATGATGTCTGGAAACGCATCCGCAGATCATGTTTATAACGATTGCTTTTCTTGAGGGTAATATATGGATCAATAGCAAAGAACCATCCATTAAGTTCTATTGTAGCGGATTCCTGTTGTTTCAGGGCTCCTGTTTCAGCATTTTCCCATAGGACAAAATCTCTTTTTACTGTGTAACCTGAATGCATATTCAGGCCGTATGAAAGACCTTCGATTTTATTATTGAAATGTTTTAGTTTTAAGCTCAGACGTCCAAGCTTTTCGCCATTCAGCCTTCTGTATCCTTCGTCAACCAGGAGATTCCCACTGATGCCGAAATCAGTTTTACCGAATTTTCGTAAATGCGAAAATGAGACGCTTGAAAAGAGTCTTGGAGTATCCCACCAGACCCAGCTGCGGTTTTTTGGTTTATCGAAGATACCTGTTTCTGCATAGAATTGTGTTGATGGAATATTTGTCGCATCGGCAGTCCTGAAATTTATTATTCCGTTCAGTGCCGATGAACCATAAAGAACTGAAGAGGCTCCTTTTATTATTTCTATTTGCGCAATGTTTTCCAGGGGCAGGAACTGCCATTTGATATTTCCTGCATCGGCAGATACCATTGGAAGTCCGTCGATCAGGGCAAGTACCCTGCTTCCTGCACCATAGCTGAATCCGCTGCCACCTCTGACTGAGGCCTGTCCGTCCATTACCTCAATACCCGGAGTTTTGTTTATCAGTTCCTGTGCATTAGTAATATGATTATCAGAGATAAATGCCGTTTTAACAATATCCATTGATACTGTTAGCTCAGCAATCTTTTGTTCGGTTTTATTTGCGCTTATAACTATCTGGTCTATCTCCCTGACCTTCAGCTCCATCCCGATATTCAACACTACAGTGTCATTCTCGGTTACTGTAACTATTTCTGTAACAGAGCCATACCCGATGAACTGAAATGAAATGGTAACTTTACCCGGTACTGTTTTAATAAGGTAAAAACCCTCCTGTCCGGTTGTTGTGCCAAGGTTTTTTCCATAAATCACATAGACTCCAGCCAGCGGTTCTCCGCTATTCTTGTCAGTGACTTTCCCCCTCACGAAGCCCTCTAATGCAGCTCCGTTTAAGACAGGGCTTAAAAGAACCAGAGCAGCAACAAGGATGTAACGCATCACTTTGCTTTGAATGTCATTCTGATATTAAATGGTGTATCCGGATCGAGCTGATTAGGAACAACTGTTGTGATCTTTAATGAAATGCTTGTTATTTCTTTAATATCCGCGATAATCGGGAGCGGAAGGGAATCAGTGATGATTGTAAGCTGGGTCTCTTGCACATTAAATCTCCATTGTCCTGTATAATCGCCAAAATAGCCGGAGCCGTCCTCATCGAATTTTGCATCTCCTGCGAATTTTTCAAGTATTTGTCCGGGTCCGGTAGCATCAACTCCATTGGCAAGAAGAGAATCTGCTCTCCATATCGGTGAAGTAAGCAGTTTGAACCTTTCCGACCGGTCATCCTTGTTGCAGGCAAATATCAGCAGACAGGCTGAGATGAACGCTAATAATGCAATATTTCTCATGACAATCAGGATTATTGTTTATTTATACTTCCTTTTATTGATCTTAATAATATCAAAGATATAAAACTATAATAATACACATTATTAAATATGTTTCCTACTTTTGATAGAGTAACTCTAAATAACCATGACACATCAAAGAGTATTAAAAGTACTTATTGTGCTTCTGATCATATTTACATCCTGCAATTCTTCACAGAATGTATCTGACCAGTTGGTTGTGGGTCTGGACAACTGGTTTAACAGGGAGATTCATGCCGAGACAGGAGAGCCGTTCCATTACCTCTGGAGTGATACAGAATGGAGCGGGTATTCACGCTGGGGTGAGATATTTATTAGCAGAGGGGCAAAGATCACAACTATTGAAAGACCAGTGGCATCTGTACTGAAGAATACAGATGTATATATCATCGTTGACCCGGATACAACAACTGAGTCAAAATCACCTTATTATATACTTCCTGATGATATAAAAGCTATAGAAAAATGGGTCAGGAGAGGAGGGGTTCTGGCAGTTCTTGCTAACGATGCCCCAAACTGTGAGCTTACCCACCTTAACGGACTGATGAAACGATTCGGTATTACTTTCAATCATGTTACATTGCATCGCGTTACAGGTGATAAGTGGGAGATGGGAGCCTGTACAAACCTGCCTGATCATCCGCTTTTTAAGAGAGTTTCAAAGATCTATATAAAGGAGATTTCTGACATTAATATTTCAGGTACGGCAAGGGCAGTACTGACAGAAAATGGCAAAGTGCTGATGGCTGAAAACAGTTACGGCAGGGGATACGTTTTTGCTATAGGCGATCCATGGATCTATAATGAATATATCGATCATGACAGGCTGCCTGAAAGCTTTAATAACAGGCAGGCTGCAGAGAACCTGGCGGATTTGCTGGTTGGGAAGGTCAGGTAAATACAAAAGACACACGACACAAAGATCCCCTCCTGGGAGAGGTGGGTAAGAAGACAAGAGATACAATATGCAAGATAAAAGATAGTATAATGAAAAAGTTATTGATTATTAAGACTGTTTTGATTGTACTGCTGGCTACATCAGCATGTACAAATGCTCCTGTTCTTAAGGAGGCTGCTCCCGGATCTGCAAAAATGTCTGCAGAGCGGCTTGACCGCATAGATAAAATGCTTCAACAGAGCATCGACAGCGGATGGACTGCCGGAGCTGTAGGATTTATTGCACGCAATGGCAAGATAGTATATAATAAGGCTTTTGGTGTGTGCGACCTTGAAGTGCAAACTCCGATGCGGACAGATAATATCTTCCGCATTGCATCACAGAGTAAAGCAATTGTCAGCATAGCAGCCATGATGCTGTTTGAAGAGGGTAAGTTCCTGCTTGACGATCATGTGTCAAAATATATCCCCGAATTTGCTGATCCGCAGGTAATTGACAAATTCAATAACAAGGACACCTCTTATACAACAATTCCTGCAATACGTAAAATTAATATCAGGGATCTTCTCACTCATACCTCCGGGATTGATTATGCAGGTATAGGATCTCCTGTTATGAGGGCAATATATGCAAAGGCAGGTATTTCTGCGGGATTTGGAGACGAAAAAGCATTGATAGGAGATGAGATGAAAGATCTTGGAAAGCTGCCTCTTGCTCATCAGCCAGGTGAAAAATGGACCTATGGATTGAATGTGGATGTACTGGGTTATCTTATTGAAGTATGGTCAGGCGAAACACTTGATCAGTATCTTAAGAACCATCTTTTCGATCCGCTGGGTATGAATGATACCTATTTCTATTTACCGCCTGAAAAGCAACACAGGCTGGTAAAGGTGAATACCGAGGATGAAAAGGGTCATGTTACATTTTTACAGAATGATTATTTTGATTACCCCTTACTTGATGGAACCTATTTCTCAGGAGGTGCGGGACTAAGTTCTACGGTAAAGGATTATGCCATCTTTTTGCAGATGCTTCTGAATAATGGGATTTATGAAGGGAAAAGATACCTTTCGAGAAGGACGGTTGAACTGATCACCTCGAACCAGATTGGTGAGCTTAATCTCGGGCCTAATAAATTTGGTCTCGGTTTTGAGATCACAACCAAAGAGGGACAGGCTGTGCTTGGTATTTCTGAAGGATCATTCTCGTGGGGAGGCTATTTCGCAACCAACTATTGGGCTGATCCGAAGGAAAGTATTGTAGGACTGATATTTACGCAGCAGTTACCCATGAGTCATGGTGAGATCCATGATAAATTCAAGGCAATGGTTTACCAGGCACTGGATGATTGAATTGCGGATTTCGGATTGCGAATTTCGGATTTTACATATTTTCCCGAATTGTTTATTTTTGACCTTAATTCTGCTTAACTTTAATGGTCTAATTACTGTCCAATGTTAATCGATAATAAGCATGAATTGACCAAGGGTCAGGAAACTACTATTTTTCAATATCTTGAAAGCAATATTTCTGAAGGGGGAAGATTTGATTTTGTAACTGGATATTTTACTATTTCTGCATTATCAAAACTTAAAGACAGAATACAACCTCAGGTAAAATACAGAATAATTCTTGGTGATCTTTTTTCACTTAAGCCCGACAGG
>Ga0210003_1001578_pt1 | contig 19930 bp, 21 predicted proteins | sample LantaG_FD_182804 | JGI IMG/M metagenome (GOLD analysis project Ga0210003, IMG submission 182804) | Deep subsurface microbial communities from Baltic Sea to uncover new lineages of life (NeLLi) - Landsort_02402 metaG (SPAdes) (version 2) | ecosystem: Environmental > Aquatic > Marine > Oceanic >... | reverse complement strand
TGGAAAGTCTGGTTGAGGAAATGCAGGATCTGAATGGCCCCTCACCGACCATCTCGTGGCACAGCAGCGTGACCGGCCGGATGGAGCTCTCCGACGAGCAGGCAACGGCCCTGTACCGTATCGCCCAGGAAGCACTCGCCAACGCGCTCAAGCACGCCGATGCTCAGAACGTCACCGTGAGACTCGACGTAGGGTCCGATGGCACCATCAGACTGTCCATCGGCGATGACGGCTCCGGCATGCCAAGATCTGCACCGAGGGAGTAGGCCGAAGAACGGCACTACGGCCTGGTCGGCATGCGGGAGCGGGCCACTATGATCAACGCCGAACTGCACGTTGCCGCGGCTCCGGGAGAAGGGACAAACGTCGCAGTGGAGGTCTCATCGTGAGTGCGACCAACTAGCCTGTCATAGCGGTATCCAATTGGGTCTCCCCAGCCTTCTCAACCTCCTTGATGCAGAAGGGCTACCCATCCTACACATGGGCCGGCGCGAGGCCACGCTGGAGGATGTACTCGTCCGCTTGACTTCCGAGGGAGAGTTGCCGGCACGAGCCTCGCCATCCTGGGGGCGGAGTTTCGCCGCGTCTTCCGGCTGGAGTGCATTTCTGACCTCGCACTCTACGCCATCGGCTCTCTATTGCTGCTTGCCGCTTTTTCCTGCTTCCTCGGATAGCCTCGGTCCGGAGGGCTACCTGGGCGCGCTGATCGGCTTCGTCACGTAGAAGATCTGTGCCACCATCCTGGCGGGCATCGCCGACTCTGTTTCCTGAGCAAACCCGGACTTCACCTGACCGAACTGAGGTGCACCCCAAGAGTCGTACTATGCGGTTGCGACAGGTCGTCGTGGCACGCCATGGTCTGGACGGCAATCCCCCAGCTATCTATCGCCAGATCGAAGCCACCCTGGGGCTCAGCGTCGAACGAGCCCGCCAAACTGCGCACCGAAGCCCTGGTCTGGCTGCGCCACCAGACTCACTCCCAGACCCTGCGCAGTCTCCTGGGACGCCATGCCCTGGCCGACTACCAGGCCGCCGATGCTCTGGCCCAGCACTGGCTGCGGTGGAGAGGAGGGCGTTGTGGCCGCTAACCTCACGCCAGTCGAGACCTGCGCCCAAGACCCCATCTTTGTAGCCCAATACAGCATGGACGGGCTGCAAGACCGCCTGCCACTTATCTGGCCTACCTCGCCAGACACGCCCTCCTCCCCCAAGAAAGCCTACCGCTCCCACTACGTCTACCTGGGCTGGGAGGACTTGCAGAACTCCTCCGCCTGGGAGGACCTCTCAGAGTTCGACCTGATCCTGCGCCTGGTGGACTTCAACTTTATGTCATGCTAACAATGAAGTTCAAAGGAACTTCCAAGACTTCTAAGAAATTTTAAATAGTCAGAGATGCTATTCTGTGGTGTAATGGTCTAAGGTGCTGGAGAGTAGCATAATATTGTGCAAAGTAAGCTAAAACTGTATCTTCTCAAAAAGTTGGGGCGAGAGTAAGTCGGATTGGCAATCCGACCTACGACGGTTAGCAAAACCGCCCCACCGCCCCACGATATTGAGAAGATACCTAAAACAGTCTAAATGGCCTTCTTCGTAAAAGAAATGGGCACTCTTGCATTACTATCAATAGGGAAGACGATGGTGTCCCGCTTTGGAGGCCGGTACAGTGGCTCAAGAATATTGGTCTATGATGACTGCACTGCTGTCCCCTCGTTTCTATCGGTGGTGAGGGTGGGGCAGGTGTGGAGGTGTTAGAATGGAAGCGACAGACGAAACGAAAGCGGTGGGAAATGAGATTATGACCGCGCAAGAGGTTGCCCAGTACCTCCGGCTGGCCGAGGCCACGGTATACAAACTGGCGCAGGCTGGAGAGATTCCGGCTGTGAAGGTGGGACGGGCATGGAGGTTTAAGAAGGAACTGATAGACGAGTGGTTCAGGGAGAGAGCGAGGCAGAACTCGCGCTCAGACCAGGTCGCGCCGGAAGCCGCTGAGCCGTAAATCCGCTCTTTTTGCGCCAGCACAGGCCTGAAGGGATATGTCCTATGGAATGGGAAGTTTTGATCCTCATTGTCGTCGTGGCAGCGGCAGGCATTGGCTTGTTGATTTGGTTCGCTTCCCGCAGGCCATCAGCAAAGTGTGCTCAGTGTGGCCGTCCCCTGATGCCAGGGCAGAAAGAATGTCCCTTTTGTCATGCCCCTGTGGGGCCGGATCGGACGTTCTTCCAACGCTTCCCGACGGCTCGTCTGGCTTGCATTGGCGGCCCCCGGACCGGGCAGGAACTCGTACTCAGGGGCAAGCAGGTACACATTGGGCGCAGCCCGGAGTGCGACATTCGCCTGGATGAAGATCTGGTGTCGTGGAAGCATGCTCTCCTGGCCTTCACTGATGGGCAGTACGTGCTGTACGACCAGGACAGCACCAACGGCACCTGGGTCAACGGCCAACGTATCGCCCAGTGTGTGATCCGGCCGGGTGAGGATCAGATTCAAATCGGCCCTTCAATCTTTGTCCTGAAGGTTGTTGGTCAGCCGGTACCCACCCCTTCCCCATTGCCTATGGTCACGCCACCAAAAGCGCCTGTAGAACGGGTGTATGACTTCGGCGATTACGAGCGTATTGAGACGTTGGGTGGTGGCGGGGCGGCCGTAGTCTACAAGGCCATTTCCAGGCGGGATGGACAGGTGGTGGCCGTCAAGGTGCTCCGTCAGTATGACCCCTACTTGCGCGATAAATTTGAGAAGGAGGCAAAGGAAATCCCCCGGCTGTTGCGTCATCCCCACACTGTGCGTGTCTATGGTGGTGGTGAGAGCAACGGTGTACTTTATCTCGTGATGGAGTTCATGGACGGGGGCACGCTGCGGGAACGGATGTATCCTGGGCAGTCTCTTGCGCCGGATCAGGTGGTCATCATCGCAGGGCAGGTTTGCGATGCGCTCCAGTATGCCCATCAGATGGGCGTCTATCATCGGGACATCAAACCTGAGAACATTCTCTTCTCCTCGGACGGGCGGGTGAAGTTGGGCGACTTTGGCATCGCCCGATTGGCACAGTCAGTGACGCGCACGGCGAGCGGCTGGCTGCTCGGCACGCCAGCCTATATGTCCTACGAGCAGGCCAAAGGGCATCGTATTGACGGCCGCAGCGATCTCTATTCGTTGGGTGTGGTGCTCTACGAGATGGTCACCGGCCGCTGTCCTTTCATGGCTGATGACCTCCTGGCGATAGTGGATATGCACATCAAGGACTACCCTATACCGCCGAGTCGCATCAGTCCCGGCGTACCGCCTGCAATTGAGAGCGTCATTATGCGGGCACTGGAAAAAGACCGCAACCGGCGCTTTCGCACAGCGGAGGAGATGGCGCGGGCGCTGGGGTACACGGCGCCGATGCACGGTGGTGAGGTTGCCCCGGTGCCTGCCGTGGCGGCTGCGCCGGCCGCCGCGCCGCCTTATCAGCCTGCACCGGCTGTCGCGCCCCCACCTTCCCTGTCTCTATCTGTCCCCATGCCGGGTGCGCTGCGGTTGGTGCGTATGGATGGGGCAGTGATCTCCCCGGGGGCGGGGACAACGTCGCTGAACCGGCGCGATGTGAATTCCGGCGACCTGGAGATCTCCCGCGGTCATGCGCGGGTGGTGCAGCGCGGGGGGTATTACTGGATTGAAGACATCGGTTCGGCCAACGGGACCTTCGTCAACGGCCTGCGCATCTTCAGCCCCCAGGTGTTGCGGCCAGGGGACCAGATTCAACTGGGGCGGACAGTGCTGCAGGTGGAAGGATAGCGAGAGGAGGTGGCCTATGCGATCGTGAAGTGCATTGTACACATCGGTTGACCAATGGCTAAGCGTATGAATCCACAAACAGGAGGGATTTACGATGTATCAGCAAAGACCTACAGGTGTCACGATCGTTGCAGTGCTCTTCTTCATTGGCGGGGCGCTAGGGGTGTTGAGCGGATTGCTTGTCCTTGCCACCCCCATTCCGATTGTGGATCCGCTGACCAGCATGGTGGCTTCGTACCAGATCGGGATCGGTATAGGAGCACTCGTCGTGGGAGGCCTGGGGATCGCTACAGGGTGGGGCCTGTGGACAGTGCAGGACTGGGGCCGTATCATGGCCATCGTCCTGCTCGCGCTGAGTGCGGTCAGCAACATGGTGAGTGGGATCAGCCTGCTAATCGGCGTCAATGTGGGAGGATACCCGCTCTCATATCCGGGCGCCGGGGTTGCCTCGCTGTTCCTGGCGGGTGTGGGTGGCTGGCTGATCTGGTATCTGCTTAAACCCGACGTCGCCGCAGCCTTCATCGGCCCGGCATTGGCCCCCCTGCCTCCTACCATGCCAGCAGCGCCCCCGCCAACGGTGCCTCAGCCACCGCCAATGCCCGCTCCCTCGATGCGGCCGCCTCGCCAGCCAACGGTGCCCATCGGCGTGCAACCGGCCCCGGAGGGCTGGCTGGTGCTCCGCGGTGGCCCGCGGACTGGTCAGCAGTTTGGCCTGAAGCGAGGCCGCAACACCGTTGGCCGGGATCCCAGCCGGGCCGACATCGTGCTGGACGACGAAACCATCTCCGGCGAACACGCTCGCATCCAGTTCGAGCAGGGCCAGTTCTACGCCTACGACCTGGCCAGCACCAACGGCACCTACATCAACAACCGGCGCATCCAGAGGCAACTGTTGATGGACGGGGATATGGTGCGCTTTGGCAACGTTCAACTTGTCTTCAAGCGGGTCGCCTGAGACGAAAGCCAACGAAGGCAGCAGCGCTATAAATCGAGATGCAGCCGGTGCCGGCCCGCGTTTGGCCGCTCGCGCAGCCAGATGTGGAAACCGGGCACACGAGTGGGCGTGGCTGGCGTCCGACGGCTGCGGTTCATTCAAAGGAGGTAGCACCATGGCAAGTGAGTACAAGCCTACACGTAGAGTTGAGACCCCTGGGGGAGTATCTGGGCCAGCAGGCCCCTCTTCTGGCGGGCAACCGGAGTATCATCCCACTGTCCCGATGAGTGACGTGGGAGCGGGCCAGTATGGATATGGCTCTCAGGTAGTCCAACCCGGCGCGGCCAAGACGGAGCGGCTGCGGGTAGGGCCACCCACTTTCGCCTGGCTAGTCGTCGTCGAGGGAATCCACGCCGGCCACATCTTCCGCCTGCATCCCGACGTCACGCTCGTCGGCCGGGATCCATCCTGTGACATTGTATTGGATGACGAGGCCGCCTCCCGCCAGCACGCCAAAGTGCGGGTGGTCGAGGGTGAGGACAAGCGGAATACCTTCGTGCTCCACGACCTGGCGACGGAGAACGGCACGTTCGTCAACGACGAAGAGATAGCAAAGCACGAACTGAGCGACGGTGATCGCATTCTCATCGGGCGAACGAAGTTGGTTTTCAAACAGATTCAGGTATAGCGACCACCTCCAGTGCTGCAGGAGGCTGCCCCGCCTGGGTCCGACGGACTGGCGTGCCAATCCAGGGCGGGTGCAGCCCATGCCGCCTGGTATTTCACAACGTCCGGAGGTGAACTATGGTTGAAAAGACTGAAATCATTGGAACACGGCCCGAGCGAGGAGCGTGGTTGTATGTCTCCAGCGGCCCCCAGGCCGGGCGCGATTTTCGCCTCGGTCGCAGGACCACCATCGGACGTGACACGGTCAAGTGCGACGTGATTCTCTCGGATAAGAAGGTCTCCGAGAGACACGCACGTATTCAGCGGGAGGGCGGAGAGTTCGTCATCTACGACCTGGCCAGTCTAAACGGCACCTTCGTCAACGGCAAGAAGGTGCAAAAGCAGTTGCTCAGCGACGATGACGAAATCATGGTGGGGGCATGCCTCACAACTTAAGGCCCATTTTGGGCTTTCAAGGGGCATATTTCCTGCGGTCCGGGGCAAATCTCGCCAGCCAGACCTAGATTTCTGACTAAATCAGGCGTTCGGTTCACTCCAGGCACGAAAACAGGCTGTTCAATTGCCCATTTGACGCTATTCTGACCACTGACAGACATCACTTCATTAAGTTGTGACGGATGGGTGGGGGAGACGACACTGATGTTCAAAGTGACCCCCAAGCCGCCCGCAAGATAGACGGCGGGAATAGCCGCTGGCAAAGGAGATAGATATGAACCTGACGATGTACAGTTCTCTGATCCAGACGTGGTATCAGTGGGGCCACTTCGTTGCGCTGGCTGTGGCGGCCGCTGCCACCTTCTGGGTCTTCTACGACGCGGCGCGGCGGGGCGTCAAAGCGACCGCCTGGCAAGTGCTCACGCTCATCGGTGTCATCCTGGTGCTCCCCTCGCTGATATTCTGGGGATTTCCCACGGTTTCCACCGGCAATCTGGCCGCCGCCGTGGTGCCGCTCGCATACGTGGGACTGGGAGCCGCCGCCCTGGCGCTGCTCTCACTGTTCCTCTACCTGGCTGGCGTGGGGGTGGGGCCGGGGGTGATCTACTGCCCGGTCTGCGGACAGCCACAACACCCCTCGTGGGACTACTGTCCCTACTGCGCTCAACAGCAGGCTCAGCAGGCGGCCCTGGCTGCAGCGCCTCCACCCCAACCCCCGCCACCGGTTGCTCATACGGAGCCGGTCGCGGAATTCCCACAGCCGCCCGCAGTCCCAGCACCTGCACCGACTGAAGTACTGCGACCAGCACGACCGGAGGAACTGGCCTGGCTGGTGCTTCTCTCCGGGACGCACGCCGGCAAGGAGTTCCGCCTGGGCGAAACGACAACCATCGGCCGCGACCCCGCCCATAATGATGTGGTCCTGGACGATAGCGCCGTCTCCAGGCAACACGCCAAGGTGAGGCTGCAGGAGGGACGGTTCGTGCTCTACGACATGGCCAGCACCGACGGCACCTTCGTTAAGGACTGGGAGACAGGTGAGTGGGTGGAGGTACAGAAACACACTCTGGCGGACGGCGACCGGATTAAGATGGGGCAGGAGACTTTCAGTTTCATGCAGGTCACGGGAGAGCAGACTTGAGTGCGGACAGGCCGGGCCTGTACATCGGGCACTGCGGCGACCTGGGCCGGCAGCGAGAACTGAATGAGGATAGTTATCTCATTCTCACACCGCCAGCCATCGCGCCAGGGATGGATGCGCTGCTGGCGGTGGCCGACGGCATGGGTGGCCATCGGGCTGGCGATGTGGCCAGTCGCACACTGGTGGAAATGCTGGACGGCCTGTTCACTTCTTCAGCCTACCAACAGCACGTCGCTTACAGCTCGCAGCACACTGACTACTACGTAGTCGTGCTCAAGGAGGTGCTGGAGCAGGCCAACGAGCGACTCTACAGCCTCTCGGCCGGCCGCCCCGAACTGAGCGGCATGGGGACGACGGTCACGGTGGCCCTTCTGGCCGGAGGACGCCTCTTCTGGGGCCACGTGGGCGACAGCCGCGCCTATCTGCTGCGCAACGGCGGCCTGCAACGTCTGACCCACGATCACACCTGGGTGGCCGAGCAAGTAGGAACCGGTCAGATGACACCAGAAGAGGCAGCCCGACACCCACGGCGCAACGTGCTCACGCAGTTGTTGGGCAACAGCCTCCTGGTGCGGGTGGAGCGAGGCGTGCAGCAGGTGCAGACCGGCGATTCGTTGCTCCTCTGCTCCGATGGGCTGAGCGGCGTAGTGAGCGACGCGGAGATGCAGGAGACGCTCCTGGCCGAGGCCGATCCCCAGGCGGCCTGTGACCGGCTGGTGGCGCTGGCCAATCAGCGAGGAGGGCCGGATAACATCACGGTGCTGGCGGCCCGGCTGACGGCCAACGGCCTTGGAAGCAACATCGTCGGTGGACGAGTGCTCGGTCCGGTGCAGCACGAGGCCCCCGCTCAGCCCCTGGCCGACACGCTCAAACTAAGGCGCGGCTGGCGTCGTCAGTGGGTAGTGAGTAGGAGATGGCTGGCCCGTCGGTTCGGCGTGGCGCTAGTGCTGTCGCTCGGCGCGCTGCTCAGCGGGCTGGGGACGCTCCTGGTGGGGCTGATCCCGTTCCCGGCCGGATTGCCGGTGGTGGCGTTCAGCGCCGTGGTCGCCTTCGTCCTGGGGGCGCTGCTCGGCTGGCTGCTGCGACCGGCCCGTCCCAAATAGGTTTATGATGAGGAGAATTCGCTCGCAGCGGACGTATCATCCGTTGTCGGGCGTGGGGTCTGTGACCCCACGCAAGCAAATGTTACATTAAGGAGGGAATAAGATGACGCGGAAAAAGTGGTTGACTGTTCTATTGGCCACAATTGTGCTGGTTCTGAGCCTGTGGCCGGCGTCGGCAGCCTGGATGCAGGGAGGGGTGCGGGTCACGCCTGGAGAGGCAGACCTGACCAACTTCCCTGACATTGGCCTGCCGGTCGCGGTGGTGAACCCCAATGGCGTGCCCATTCTCGACCTGCAGGCGGGGAATTTCGAGGCACTGGAGGATGATAGCCCTGTTGCTATCCAGGAGGTGGCGACGCAGAGCAACCCCGATCTGACCATCGCCGTGGCGTTGGTGCTGGACCTGAGCGGCAGCGCACCGATCGAAGACGTCAAAGAGGCCGCCCATCAGTTCCTGGACCGCCTGGGGCCGAATGACCGCGTGGCGCTGATCGGCTTCAACGAGCCGCCCGACTTCGACACTTTCGACCCGGCCAAGGAGATTGAGTTCACCTCGGATCTGGACGCGGTGCGAGCCGTGGTGGATGGGTTGGTCTCCATAGGCGAGTCGGCGGTGTACGAGGCCATCTACAAGGGGGTGCTGATCACGGCGGAGGAGGTCGCCGACCGGCGGGCGGTCATCGTCATGACCGATGGCTACGACACAGCCAGCCGCGAGGCAATTGCCACGGCGGATACCCCCAGGACGGCGGCCAAGGAGCGGGGCATCCCGGTCTTCACTGTGGGGGTCTACAGCCCGGCTTTCGCCAGCGACCCAGACTACCTCAACATCCTCGCTCGTGAGACTGGCGGGCAATACCAGGAGGCGGCCGATCTCACCCAGTTGGCCACGCTCTTCCAGGGTGTGGTGGAGCAACTGCGCACCGAATATCATCTCACGCTGCACACCGACCTGGAGCCGGATGGAAAGGACCACGTTCTGAGGATGCACGTCACCACGCCGCAGGGGGTGGGGGAGGCCGAGCGCACCGTGACCTACCCCGAGCCGGAAGCGATCCCCCGCATTCTCAAATTGCAGCGGGACGTGAACGGAGTGCTGCAGGACGTAGAAGCGGGTGTCGAGATGAGGGGGAAAGTGCTGCTGGTGCCGCAGATCTCAGCCCAGAATGCTCTTGTGCGCGTCGAGTACTACGTGGATGGCCTACTGGCCTATACAGCCGACGTGGAGGCGATGCGGGGACAGGAGCAGCACGAACCCTGGGAATGGAAGTGGGACACGCACTCCGTGGCGGAAGGCGATCACACGCTGGAGATCATCGCCTACGACGACGCAGGCAACGCTTCGGGGCGTTTCTCGCTCGGCGTGCACGTGGTTCCGTCTCCCATGATCGTCTTTGGGGTGAGTATCTGGTTGGTGCTTGCTATCGTCGCAGTGATAGTCGGGCTCGTGGTGGTGCTCTTCCTCGTCCTGCGCCGCCGGGTCGAGCGCTGCCCGGTCTGCGGCAACGTGATGGACCCTGGTTGGGGTGGTGTGTGCCAGTTCTGTGCCGCCGCCGCTGTCCCTGCTCCCACCGGCCCGTCCACCGTGACGGCCCCGCCAACCGAGCCACCCACGACTCCTCACGTTGCTGTGACGCCAGAGGCTGGATACCCGCCCACGGCTGTCATGAGGCCGGCGCCGGGAGCCGTGACCCCGCCGACGCCCGAGACGATCAGCCTGCGACGAAAACCGCAGGCCATGGGCTGGCTGATGGTCGAGAAAGGTCCACGCGCAGGCCAGGAGTTCCGCCTGCAGGAGGTCACTACCATCGGGCGCAGTGGGGATAACGACATCATCATAGATGACCCTTCGGTTTCGCGCCAGCACGCCAAGGTGCGGCTGGAGGGGCAGACCTTCACTATCTTCGATCTGGGGGCGACCAACCCGACCCAGGTCAACGGGCAGGAGATCGGCAAGCACCAATTGATAGACGGCGACCGCGTCGAGATCGGTGACGCGGTGCTCGTCTTCAAGCAAGTTCAGTCACCGCGGGGATAGACGATGGGAGAGTGGGCGGTCATCCTGCTGCTGTTCATCGCTGTCGCAGCGGTGATCGTGCTGGTGGCTGTGCTGGTCAACCAGCAGGTGAAGGCCGGGGTAAGACTACCCGGCCGGGCAGAGTTCTACATTGATACCAGCCGGGGCGGGTGGCGGGCGGAGCCACAGCAACGACGCGCTCAGCCCCCGCCCCGGCCGCCCACCGCTAAATCGCGCTTCTATCTGAAAATGAAGTTGCGGCATCGCCCCAACTGGACCTACCCGCTGGATGGGAAGGCGATGGTCTACATCGGCCGCCGCGCCGACAACGACCTGCGGCTGACCGACCCGACAGCCGACATACGCCAGGCGGTCATCTACTGGGAGAGCGGGCGCTACAAGATCAACAACCTCTCGGCGCGGACGCCGACGCGGGTAAACAAGCGGGTCATCACAAAACAGAACCTGGGGGATGGCAACACCATCCAGATGGGGCGGACGAAGCTGATCTTTAGGGACAAGCGGAGGTGATGGGACTCACAGGCGAATAGGCCGGAGCGGTGGAGGGAGGAGCTAATGGCTCTACTTCTCAAGCGCAGCCAGGAACTCGGACATCGTGACGACCTTAACGCCGTACCGCGCTTTCATCGTCGCCTTGAGATGCGGGTCATCGGTCAGGTCCTGGTCGGCTGAGACGAGGTAATCTGCCCGACCGGTGGCGGCGGCCTCCAGCAGCATGTCGTCTTTGGGATCGCGACATAGGGTGATGTGGAAGGTGGGGATAATTACCGTCGCCTCGGTGCGCAGCAGGCCCAGGAAAGCCTGGGCCATGCCAGGGCGCAGATAGCGTCGCAGTCGAGGGCGGTCTAACACCTCTGCCAGTTCATCCAGCAGGCGGGGTGAAATAAGCAATTCAAAGCGGCCCGCTCGCCACAGGCGGTACAAGGCGGTCGGCGTGCCCGTCACCATTCGTACCAGCAGGTTGGTGTCAACGAGGACCCTGGGCATAGCGGGCCTCGCGGACGGCATCTACCTCGACCCGGATCGCCTCATCGCTCAGTTCGGCCGGGTCCGCTTCCGGGGGGGGCGCGGTCTCCAACGCGGATTCGAAGGCAGCGAAGTGGCGGGCTCGCTCTGCTGCCTGCTGCCTGGCCGCCAGAGTTTCCAAACGTTGGTATTCTTCGATCCCCAAAAGCGCGGCCACTGGCTGGCCCCGCCGCTGGATTATGAAGCGTTCGCCCCGGTAGCGGATGCGTGCGAGCAGGTCACCCGCTTTGCGGTGGAAATCTACAGCCGAAATGACAGTGGGCATCACGACCTCCTGAAATACACAGTTGTTTAATTAAATTATACCGTGGTTCGGGCCGATGTCAAGGAAGGTTGTGGGGCTGTCAACATACTGATGACGGATGGGCGAGCGAGGAGATAATGGGATGAACAGTGATCTGATCGGCACGCGGCTGGGCAAATACGAGATCCAGGCCGAGATTGGCCGTGGCGGGATGGGCGCGGTCTATCGAGGGTACGATCCGGCGCTCGACCGCTATGTGGCGGTTAAGGTCTTGGCCCCCCACCTGGTGTGGGAGAAGGAGTTCGTCGAGCGCTTCCTGCGCGAGGCGCGGGCCGCGGCACGGCTCAAGCACGCCGGCATCGTCACCATCCACGACGTGGGACAGGAGGGGGACTGGTACTACTTCATCATGGAATACCTGGAGGGGCAGACGCTGACCGAGGTCATCCGGCAGAGAGGGCCGCTCTCGTCCGATGAGGCGCTCTCCATCCTGCGCCCGCTGGCAGCGGCGCTGAACTACGCCCACCACCGGGGGCTGGTGCACCGGGACATCAAGCCGGGCAACGTCATCGTGGACCCGGCGGGGCAGGTGACGCTGACGGACTTCGGGATTGCGCGGGCAGCCCAGGAGACGCGGCTGACGGCGACGGGAGCGCTGGTGGGGACGCCGGAGTACATGAGCCCGGAGCAGGCGAAGGGGCTGACGGTGGATGCCCGCAGCGACCAGTACAGCCTGGCGGTGGTGGCCTATGAGATGCTGAGCGGGCGGGCGCCGTTCCAGGCCGAGAGCACGCTGGCGCTGATGTACAAGGTGGTACACGAACCGCCGCCGCCCATACGCCAGGCGCGGCCGGACCTGCCGGTAGGAGTGGAGGCGGTATTAGCGAAGGTGCTGGCGAAGGAGCCCGGTGATCGGTATGCGACGGTGAGCGCCTTCGTGGAGGCGCTAGGGCAAGTGCTGGCGGGGGAGGAGGTGGAGGGGGTGGTGACTCAACCAGAAGTGGTCGCCCCATTGGTGGAGCCGCCGACAGTGGTGAGGGAACCAGAGGTGGCGGCCGTACCTGCGCCCGCTGTGGCTCTTCCGCCTGTGCGACCGGCGGCCTCGGCTGCAGTGCCCGCTGCGAAGCCCGTCCCAGCATCGAAGCGTGTATCTGTATGGGTGTGGGCGTTGGGTGGAGTGGCGGTGCTAGCGTTGGTGATGGGGATAGTGATGGCAGTGGGGGGAGGGGAACGGCCGGTGGCTGGGACTACGCCGATGGCGGTAGTGGCTGCAGCCGAGGCGACGAGCACATCACGCCTAACGGCGATCTCAGTGGCTACCTCCCCGACCGGCAGCTCGCTAGAGTCTTATCTAGCCTTTGTTTCGGACCGCGATGGGAAGCGAGAGGTGTATCGCCTCACCGGGGCGGGGGAGGCGGTACGAGTTATCAACACTCCCGGCAATGGTGAAAGTTGGTCGCCAGCCTTGGTGCCGGATGGCACCGTCCTTTTCACCTCGGACCGTGACGGGAAGCGAGAGGTATATCGCCTCACCGAGGCGGGGGAGGTGGTGCGGGTCACCAACACTCCCGGCAATGGTGGAAGTTGGTCGCCAGCCTTGGTGCCGGATGGCACTGTCCTTTTCACCTCGGACCGTGACGGGAAGCGAGAGGTGTATCGCCTCACCAAGGGGGGAGAGGTGGTACGGGTCACCAACACTCCCGGCAATGGTGGAAGTTGGTCGCCGGCCGTGGTGCCGGATGGCACCGTCCTTTTCACCTCGGACCGTGACGGGAAGCGAGAGGTATATCACCTCACCAAGGGGGGAGAGGTGGTACGGGTCACCAACACTCCCGGCAATGGTGAGAGTTGGTCGCCGGCCGTGGTGCCGGATGGCATCGTCCTTTTCACCTCGGACCGTGACGGGAAGCGAGAGGTATATCGCCTCACCAAGGGGGGAGAGGTGGTACGGGTCACCAACACTCCCGGCAATGGTGGAAGTTGGTCGCCGGCCGTGGTGCCGGATGGCACCGTCCTTTTCACCTCGGACCGTGACGGGAAGCGGGAGATATATCGCCTCACCAAGGCAGGGGAGGTCATACGGGTTACCTACACCTCCGGCAATGGTGAAAGTTGGTCACCGGCCTGGTAGGTGGGGAGTATGCCTTGCTTCCCCGACGAGGCGATCCTGGCTTCGAGGTCGTGGGACGGCACAGCGCGGCTGTGGGGGATAGGGGAGTGAACCGCTGATGGCGCTGAGGAATGTCTTGGACCACGAAACACGCGCAAGGGCACGAAAAGCGCGAAAGGCTTTCGTGACTTTCGCGGTGTTTCGCGACCCTCGTGGTCCAAATGTCCCTGGTGAGATGTGGTAGAAAAGTGACTACCGTGGGCAAGTCGTGAGAACTGATGCTTTCGGCGGCCTCAGTGGAGTTCAGCGTGCTCAGCGGTTCGGGGGCAGCACAGTCATGTCAGGTCAACCCAACAGCCCGCTTCAGTACAGTGTCCAGTACTCTTTGTAATTCGGGGGTGGTACGCCCCAGACGGCGCAGGATGAGGGAACGGTGTAGTGTGGCCATCTTGCCCATCTTGAAAACCGACGCGCTCTTTAAGCCCGTGCGGGCAAACGCCGGATGTGTGGCCTCCAGCACATATTCGTTTGGTTCGGGTGCAGTCGGGATGACCGAGGAGATGAAGGCAACCAGGATGTCTTCACCCATAGGGTCAGGGGACACGATGAGCGCAGGGCGTACTTTTCGCCCGCTCAAGTCGGTGAACGGGAAGGGAACCAGCACAACGTCGCCACGGCTGAGCAGCAGTGGCGTCACGAGACCGGCTCTCCATCCTCGAGAGAGTAAATGTCTTCGCGGGGATCAGCCAGGAAAGCAAAACTGGGGCTCTGTTCGGCCAGCATGGCCAGTGCCAGGGCCGGCAAGTCGTCTACTGGAGCCGTCCTGTCTTCTGGAACGAAAACGAGCGTGACCCTCTGTCGCTCAGGCAGATGAACGTCAGTGAGAGGTATGAACATGCCTTTCTCATAAATAGCATTAACAACCTGAAGCATTGATACACCTCCTATAGTTCAATTATATCATGCTCTTGACAGAGCGCAAAGTTTGACGTGAGACTGACCGCTGCGCTTTCCTTCATCGAAGCCCCGGGGTTGAACGATGTATGTCCCAACAGAACAGACCAACATCCCGCCGCTCCAAACACTGCCACTTCTGCGGCCGTCGCCTGTAGGGATGTGCCTGAGTCTACGCACCCAACAGCATACCGGATGGACAGGCCATCGTCGTCCGCTGCCAGTGTCAGGAGACGGCACCGCGCTGCGACTGTGGGGGGATTGAATCGCTGATGGGTGCTGAGGGACTTTGATGACGCTGAGGAAGGCCTTGAACCACGAAACACGCGCAAGGGCACGAAAAGCGCGAAAGGCTTTCGCGAGTTTCGCGGTATTTCGCGACCTTCGTGGTCCAAATGTCCCTGGTGAGATGTGGTAGAAAAGTGACTACCGTGGGCAAGTCGTGAGAGGTGTCCCATATCCGGTCGGCAGGGGATGCCCCAGCGGGCATAGGAGCGGGAGGAGGAGAGGAGTGGAGGGGCAGGGGAGCAGGGAAGTTCGGATCTCGCGGCGGGTAATCCGCGGCGGAGAACCCCGGACGGAGAAACACACAACGCCTATCCATCCCATCCTGCCTATCCGCGTTCTGACGCTCGCTGCTCACCATCAACGACGCCATGATGGTGCTCAACTGAGCACAACGCTCAGGTGACCACCCTGAACAACGAGTAGATACGATGAGATGACCAACAATTTGATCGGCACGCGACTGGGCAAGTACCAAATCCAGGCCGAGATCGGCCAGGGCGGGATGGCGACGGTCTGTCGCGCCTATCAGGAGTCGCTCAATCGCCACGTCGCGGTCAAAGTGCTCGCTGGTCAGTTGGCCCACGACGAGGACTTCCGCCAGCGGTTTGAGCGCGAGGCCAAGGCGGTGGCCCAACTTGACCATCCCAATATCCTCCCGATCTATGACTACGGCAAGTACCTGCAACGGGATGTGGTCTACTTCGTCACCCAACTGGTCGAGGGTGGGACGCTCTCCCAGCGCATGGGTCAGCCGTTGCCCATCGTGGAGGCTGTGCGCATCGCCAGCGGTGTGGCCCAGGCGCTCGATTGCGCGCACCGCCACGGCATCATCCACCGCGACGTCAAGCCCAGCAACATCCTCCTGGCCGAGGACGGGCGGCCGCTACTGACTGACTTCGGCATCGCCCACATTGTTCAAGAGACGCGCCTCACTCGCACTGGCACGAGCCTGGGCACGGCGGAGTATATGTCGCCGGAGCAGGCCAAAGGGGAACCGCTTGATCCACGTGCCGACATCTATTCCCTGGCCGTCGTGCTCTACGAAATGCTGGTCAGACGGCCTCCGTTCCAGGCCGACACCGACATCGCTGTGCTGCATCAGCAGGTCTACGAGCCGCCGCCGCGCCCTCGCCAACTGCGCCCCGACATCCCCCGCCGGCTGGAGAAGGTGATCTTGAAGGCGCTGGCCAAGGACCCGGCGAAGCGGTATCCGACGGCCGGGGCGCAGGCACTGGAGCGGGCGTCGCCTTCCGTGACTCCCCTGCGATGGCGGCGACCCGCGCCGGTCACGCCGCCTTACGGCGCGGAGGTAGAGCCGGACACCATCGTCCGGCAACCCGGGGCTGTAGTCGCTCCTCGCGTCACGCCCCGGCCCCGGCGGCGCGTGGGACGTTTCCTCTGGCAGGCGACGAAGTGGGTTTTGGGCAAAGTGGCAGCGGCAGCGGTCGTGCTGGCCCTGGTTGCGGCGGTGCTCTTGATAGGCGGGGCCTTCACCTTGAGCGCGCTGGTGGAGCAAACGCTGGCGGCCCAGGATTGGGGATGGGAAGGATGGGAAGAGGGCGGGACCAGCGTCATCCTGGAAGCGGACCTTCAGCGGCCGTTGCAGGATGACGTCGAGCCTTACGCGCTTGGCGCTTTCACCGACCTGGAGGCCGACCTCCGCCCACCGGACGTCGTTGAGGTGCGAGGGTACTTCCGCCAGCGGCCGCTGGAATTGCAGGCGCGGTTGGAGGCGCGAGATGGTGTGCTGCGTATCCAGTTGGAGCGGCTGAACGACGTCCCCCTGTACGTCATTGGTGGCATCATCTCCAATGGCATCAACCAGGGGCTGCACTCGGCCTGGGGTGGAGCGCCGATTCAGTTGACCGCGCTGGAGGTGCATGATGATCGTATCCGGGCCGTACTGAAGCCCTGGTCTGGTTTCAATCCCTCGCCACCGACCCCGACCCCGACGCCCAGCACCGCTGTCATCCACATCGTCAATAGGCTGGACTACGCGGTGACGGTGACCGTCGGCGGCGAAAGCCTGGAACTGGACGCGGGGGAGGAGACAGAGATCGAACTACCAGCCAGCAGTTACGTCTACGCGATATACGCTCCGGGCTACAGTGTGGCTACGGGCTGGGTCACCTGGACCGGCGGCTATCGGGAGTGGATAATCCGCGAGTGAAGGGGGAGAGAGATAGTGGCGCAGCAAATTCCATTCATACTGCGAGACGCCCGGACTGGTCAGGAATACCCCATCTCACCAGGAGGGCTACGCATCGGCCGTATGCCCCAGCACGACGTCGTGCTGAGCGACGAGAAGGTATCCCGCCACCACGCTACGCTGTGGGTACAGGGTGATCAACTTTACATCCGCGACGAGAACAGTACCAACGGCACCTGGGTCAATGAGCAGCGCATTGCTGGCTCCACGCTCTTGCAGACAGGCGACCGGGTGCACATTGGTGATACTGTCTTCGAGGTCGCTATAGGCGCAACACCGCCCCTTGCGGCGGAAGCGGCTGTTCCGGCCCGGGCGGCCCTGCCGGTTGTCCCCATCGCCATCGCCGGTGGTATAGTCCTGGTGATCCTCATCGCTCTGATACTCCGGGCAGGTGGAGGATTGGCTGTGTTGCCGACAGCGACGCCGACGTTGACGCCGACGCTGACACCGACGGCGGTCCTGACAACGCCCACCGCCTCCCCGACACCTACACTCACGGAGATGCCTACCGCCACTCCAACCCATGTCCCACTCGCCGCCACTCCAACCCCCGTCCCACCCGCTACTACCCCAACCTCCACCCCGCCTGCTCCCACCACTCCTGCTGTCACTGCCCCTCCTCCCTCCGGCGTCGTGGCCACCTTTCTGGCCGATGCCCGCCGGACTCAGAACGATCTGCTGGAGATCAAGGTCTGGTTTGACCGGCTGGCGGGAGGGGAGAGAATCCCCTGCAGCACGGTGTACGCCCACGCCATTCACCGCCCTTCCAGCACAGCCCCCGCTCAGGTTCCCGATCTGGTTTCAACGTGGAATGAGTATCAAACGGCGATTGCGGACGGGCAGCGGTGTCTTCAATGGCTGGTGGACTTCTGCAACGCAGGTGGCGGCGTAATTGACTACAGTACCTTCTGGGACCGCCGCGCGCTCTCTTCCAGCGCGTTGAGCCACTGCGAGCACGTTGTGCAAGCATTGGAAGGAAGGTAGTTGAAGAGAGGAGGAAAAAGATGGCACAGCAGTTATCATTCATACTGCGAGATACCCAGACTGGCCAGGAATACCCTATCTCACCGGGGGGCCTGCGCATCGGGCGCACATCCGAGAACGACGTCGTGCTGAGCGACGAGAAGGTATCCCGCTCTCACGCCACCCTATGGGCGCGAGATGATCAACTCTACATCCGGGATGAGAACAGCACCAACGGCACCTGGGTCAACGACGAGCGCATTACTGCACCAAAGGTCCTACAGGTGGGTGATCGCGTGCGCATCGGCGATACCGTCTTCGAGGTCGCGACGGGCGCGGCACCGCCCCTTGCGGCGGAAGCGGCTGCTCCGGCCCGTGCGGCCTTGCCGGTCGTCCCTATCGCCATCGCAGGTGGTATAGTCCTGGTGATTCTCATCGCTCTGATGATCAGGGCAGGCAGAGGGGCAATCACGCCGCCGACAGCGACGCCGACGTGGACGCCGACGATGGTACCACCGACGCCTACTGCTCTCCTGGCGCCCACACCCACGGAGATGCCTACCGCCACCCCAATCCCTGTCCCGCCTGCTGTTGTCCCCACGCCCGGAATGCGCTACGCGGCCCCTCCCTTGCTGGATCCGCGGGATGGAAGTCGCTTCAGTGGTCCTGGCTTGGTGCCCCCCATACGGCTGATGTGGTCTTCAGTGGGTGGTCTGGCTCCTGATGAGTACTATCAGGTGATTATAGACTACACGCACGAGGGGGGAATGTGGCGAGAAGTCGGGTGGATCAAGGACACGCAATGGCCTGTGCCCGATTATCTCTATGGCCTGCTCACCGGCCCCCGCGAGTGCCACTGGCACGTACAGGTGATGCACGTGACGGCGGCCGATGCCGACGGCAACCCGACGGAGGGCACACCTGTGAGCCCGCCCAGCGAAACGTGGATGTTCACCTGGGCGGAGGGGGGTGGAGGAGCGCCGCCACCGCAGCCGACGGCCACGCCGACGCCGAAGTTTAGGCCGCCGTGAGGCGTGGGAGGGAAGTGGCAGGAGGTGGGATGGACCAAAGAAGTACAATGGTGAGCACGGGATTACCTTTGCGGCCTGCTCTCCCATCCCCTCGCGAGTGCCGCTGGTATGTACAGGCGATGCACGTGACGGCGACCGACGCCGATGGCACTCCGACGGAGGGCATACCCGTGAGCCCGGTCAGCGACACGTGGATGTTTGTCTGGGCGAAGGGGGGTGGAGGGGCGCTGCCCCCGCAGTCGACGGTCATACCGATGCCGGGATTCAGGCCGTAGTCTTTGTAAACTTGGGTTTAGACCACATAACCTGGCCTGCCTGGTCGTGTCAACCGGCGCAGGAGATCAGCGGAATAAGGCACAGGGTAGCGATGAACCCGCTGCAAGCCCGGCCGTCGGGCTTCACCAACTTGCTGCCTGTTAGACGAAATGCCTTCCTCATCTTGTTGAGGGGTTATGGCTGTGCATAAACGCGCTTATCATGTCTTATTGATGCTGCTCATGTTACTTCCCTCATCCTGCGCCCTGAAATCAACTTCCAGAGTTCACTTCACTTATGAGCTCCGGCAAGAGCATTTCGAGCGGGAGAAACTAACTCCTCTCTCGATTGAGGTGCAAGATGCTGAGGTGGGTTTCAGTATAGTGTTTCAGGGAGGAGGCGGAGAGAATGAGGCCGCGCGGCTGAGGACAGAAGATGGGACGTTGCAAGTTGTGCTCATCAATACAGACGATAAAGCGGAAAAGATGTTGGTTCTATACCACTTGTCAGGCACTGTTTCCGGGTTAGATATGGGTGACTATCTGTTTCAGATCAAGGATTCCACTGGTAGGCTGGTTGCCGAGGGGAAGTTCAATATCGAGTAACTTAGAGCATGTCTGAAAATTGATGGATCGCGGTTTTTCGAGTAAACTTGGCCATTATGGCCGAACAGAATAACACGAGACAGTCATATCCGAGCGATTTGACAGACACCGAATGGCAAAAGATTGAGCC